>Ga0074044_10002716_pt1 | contig 15405 bp, 12 predicted proteins | sample BogForMeECP23OM1_FD_94443 | JGI IMG/M metagenome (GOLD analysis project Ga0074044, IMG submission 94443) | Bog forest soil microbial communities from Calvert Island, British Columbia, Canada - Bog Forest MetaG ECP23OM1 | ecosystem: Environmental > Terrestrial > Soil > Wetlands ... | reverse complement strand
GTTGCCAAGGCCGGAAGTAGTGGCAGCGATCAGCCTGTGTATTCCCGCAGCGATCTGCCGCAACGCGGGTTTGGCTGGAGTCCGCTGGAATCGTGGCGCGCGGGCAAGTGTCTCTACATTCGAGCTCCCAAGCCTGAACTTTACGACTTGACTGCCGATCCGAGCGCGGCGCACAACCTGGCGCAGAGTTCGAAGGCCACGCTCGATACGATCGCCGCGCAGCTGGATAGCTTCGACCGGCGCTTCAGTGGCGAAGCGGGCAAGTCGTGCGCGGAGCTAAGCTCGTCGGAGATGCAGAAGCTGGCATCGCTTGGATACGCGGGACTGCAAAAGTCGACCTGCGCTGCGGCTGCGGTTGCGGGAATCGACCCTAAAGACAAGATTGCGACGGCGAACAAAGTGATTGCAGCAGCGCGCGAGCAGTCGAAGCCCGATCGCGTCATTGCCGCGCTTATGCCTGTTGTTTCCGGCGATCCCAGCCTTTACCTGGCGCAATACGCGCTGGGAGCCTCGCTGGCTGGCAAGGGGCAATACGCGGAAGCGGTCAATCATCTCCGGACAGCGATTGCGCTTCAGCCCGATTCGGCTTGGGCGCATTACATGATCGGCGCGACTTTGGTGAAAACAGGAGACTTCAAGACTGCTATTGTGCACCTTGAAATCGCCACTGGACGCTTGCCTGGCTTTGCGCCCGCGCATCTGTCGCTCGCCGAGGCTTACGAACATGTGGGACGAAGCGAGGACGCGAAACGGGAACGGAGCAGGGCGAAATAGGAGCTAGCTACTTAAGAGTTAACGACCGTAAGGGCTAGCTACGAAGGTCACGAAGGCTCACGAAGAAAAACCTAATGGTAAGCGGTTGCGCTTTCGGTGCACCCGTTCGCTTACCGCCTCTGAAGTCGATCTTTTGGAATCAGCGAGTTAGCGGGGAACTCCTTCCAGCTCTTTGAAACATAAGGACTTAATGTAATTAGCTGTAACGTGCTTATAAATCAATGAGTTATGATTTGATATGTTTACCAATCAGTAAACTTAGATCGGCTATTCTGGGCAATTCTCTCAAGATATTGATAAACAATGACTTACTTGACATCTTCGGTCTCCGAACATTTCTTCCTAGCAACCTGTCTCGCAAGAGTGCGCGTGAGAAATCGCGAACTATTTGTGGGCTCCTATTCCCGATCGAACCCCGATCGAGCAATGTTGGGCACAAAAAAATGCGGTCCCGGGGTTCCGGGACCGCAGGTCGAAGACTCGTTAAATTAGAAGACTAGCTTGGCCTGGAACTGACCTTCGCGGCCAGCCGGCAGACCGTTGAAGAACGAGCCGTAGGGGCCGGTCGGCGGCGCTGCTTGGCCATTGATATTCCCACAGGTCGCCGATGCCGTGCAACCCGGGGTCCAGCCGGTGTGCGGGTTTTGGAAATTCGGGTGGTTCAACACGTTGTAGATGTTCGCACCCACCGTAAACGTCATCCGCTCCCGGATTTTGAAGTTCTTATTCACCGAGAAATCGGTGTCAAAGAATCCTGGTCCACGGTACTGATTGCGCATTTGCGTCGGGAACTTTCCTAGCAGCGTACAAGGCGTTCCCGGCGCCGCCCCAGCCGGGCAGTTTTCGCCCGCACTGAGATAGTCGTTCGAGTTGAAGCACAGGCTCAAGCCGTTCTTACAGTTTTGCTGTCCCGGTCCGATTACTTGTGTTGCCGGGGCCGTGCCCCCGTTGTTAGTAACCACGGAACCGTCGGTCACGGTGAAGGGCAGACCGCTTCGGACAATGAAGTTCTCCGACGCCAGCCAGCCGCCCAGAATGGCGTTCAGGATCGGGTTCCCGAAGTGGTAGGGCTCGGTCCAGACATAGTTGGCGTTAAAACTATGCCGGATATCGTAGTCGGCATTGCCGTAGTTGTTGCAGGAAAAGCAGGAAGGGTTGATTTGCGTCAGGATATCCGTGTTTGCACCATAGTTCAGCAGCCCTCCGTTCGAGATTTCGTCGAGAGTGTGCGACCAGGTGTAGTTGGCATTGACGACGAATCCATACGTCATACGGCGGCTATAGGTTGCGGTCAGGCCGTTGTAGTTAGATACGGCGCCGGACTGCCATTGCGTAACGGCACCGAAGCGGCCAGAGGGTGAGGTTCCTGGGACGCCGGTAATTTCCGGGACAAATGATGTTAGGCAACCAAAAACGGGGTCAGGGACCGAGTTGCACTCTGTGCTGGAAGCATTCCCCCAGGCGTTCGGATAGGCTTCGAAGATGCCATGGTTCCCCACGTAGGCGATGGTGAGCCGACTGCGGCTGTCGAGTTCCTGCTGGATCTGGAAGTTCCATTCCTGATACTGCGGGGTTCGAAGCTTGCTGGTGAACCCGGTGACATTGAACGGTGCACCTCCCACGCACGGGCCGGTAAGTTGCGCCAGGGTCAAGCCGTTGGCGAGAGAAGGAACTCCGCCGGGGCAGGTCGAGGACGCGGGAACTCCGTTTCGAATGGCATTCGCGGTGTTGGCAGTAACGGCCGCTGCGCCTGCGGGATCGCCCCACACTATGGGTGTGGAACCTCCGAAAAGTGGACCGTACTGGTTCACGCCAATGAGGTAGGGAACGTTGACGAAACTGTCGGTGATAAACGCCGGGAAAGCGTCATAGAAGATGCCCACGCCGCCGCTGATCACGGTTTTGTTGTTTGACAGAGGCGACCAGGTGAAACCGATGCGCGGAGCGAGGTTTGCGGCGTCTGTGGAATTGAAAGCGGACTTTCGCCCGGTGAGAAGCGCCTGGTTATAGGGAGTGGAATCGGTCTGTGTCGCCAACAGTGAGGACCAGGGAGCGCTGAGGTTAGTAAAGCAGTTGGTATCGCAGGTCGGGTTGAAGTTGTGCTCCAGGCGCAGGCCGACGGTCAGCTTCAATCTAGAAGTTACCGCCCATTCGTCCTGGCCGTAGATTCCGATACCACCGGTATTCTCGGGCAAATTCGCATGCAGAGGGGCGGCCTGGCTGTAGTAATCTGCGGTGCCGTTATAGAATTCATCCAAGTCCGAGTCTACCAGCGGGGTTACGTACTCGGAAGCGTCGTAGTTGGTGATGTCGTAGCGCCGGAAGGCGACGCCGAACTTGAGGTTGTGGCGCCCGAAAACCTTGGCGAAGTCGTCAACAATCATGGTCTGCGTGACGTTGCGGCCCTGGGGAAATACGAAGTTGAGACCGTTGAGACCGGTGATGCCGGGCAGACCAAACAGGTTGAAATTGGCTACGTTGGCATCAACGTACATGGAGTACGGGAAGGGTGAGTTACCGCCGTTAACCGGGTTTCCATTCGTGTTCTCATCGAAAATTGCCCTGTACCAGAGAAGCGAGGCGGAAAACTGATTGGTCGCGGTGCCACTAAAGACGTGGTTCCAGGTTATGTTGCCGTTGTATGCCGGCTGGAAGCTGGCAGCGGAGAAGGCAGAGGGATCCAGCGGGTCGGCGTTGGTGGCCTGGATGCCGCGGTCAATGGTAAAGCGGAAGAAGGCGCGGTCCTTGTTTCCGAGGTTCTGGTCAACGCGGCCGATGAGCAACCATTCGTGCGCGGGCACAGCCGGACTGGTAAAGTACGACTGGAAACAGCCGTTGGTGACATTTGAACTCCCGTCGACGAGGTTGCCAAAGAAGGGGTCGTAACAACTGCCCGGCGCCGATGCGGTACCTGCGGGAATCGGAGTGCCTCGGGAAAAGCCGGGAGCTGCTTCCCAAACCGCGGCGGCGTTCTGATACGTAACGGCCGTCGGTGAACTGGCTCCGAAGAGGGTATTTACATTGTTGACCATGTCAGTCAGGAACCCTGCGGTCGGCGTAAAGGCCTGTACGGTCGAGGGCACAACGTAGCGAATGCCTTCGGTGTCGAGGAAGAAGAAGGTCTTGTCCTTCTTGATGGGGCCGCCGAAAGAAGCCGCCCACTGGTTGTTGTTGGCGAAAGGACGAGGAACAATTGGCTGGCTTTCTGTGTTGAACCAGTCATTGGCATCGAGGGTGCGGCCAGTCCACTGGTACTGCAGGTTGCCATGGAAATTATTGGTGCCACCTTTGCTTACGAAGCTGACTTGAGCTCCAGCCTGTTGCCCATACTGGCCGCCGTAGGCGTTGGTGACTACCGTGGCTTCCTCAATGCTGTTCTTGCCGAGCATCAGGTTGGTGGGACCCGAGTTGTTCAGGTTCAAGAACGGGTCCATATCGTTCATGCCGTCGATGGTGAACATGTTCGACGTCGCAGGCAGGCCGTTCGCGTTAAAGTTGCCGTAACCGCCGCCGTTGTTCTGAATCACGCCCGGCGCCGTATAGGCGATGGCAGTCAAGTCGTTACCGCCATTGGGCAGGTTCTCGACCAGGTTCTTGTCGAAGTTGGTGGTCATGTCGGCAGCTTCGGTCTGCAGCACTTCGGCGGCGGCGTTGACTTCAACCACGGTTCCGGAGGCGGTGCCGACTTCGAGCTTCGCATTCACGACGGTCACTTGGCCTACGTTCACTTCGGCCTTCGACGAGAATGTTTTGAATCCGGCGGCAGAGACTTCAATCGAGTAGGGGCCGGTGTCGGCCAGAGGGTACGTATAAACGCCCTGCGCGTTGGTTTTGAATTCGTGCGAATAGCCTTTTTCCAGGTTGGTGATCTTGACGGCGACGCCGGCGACGACTGCGCCGGTTTGGTCCGTAATCGTGCCGCTGAGGGCGCCTTGCGTCGTGCTCTGAGCTACCAGCATGCTGGGCAGCAAGAGGGCTACTACCGCCAACAGGGCCAGAATTCTAATCGATGTCGTAAATCGCATTGTCTCTTCTCCGTTTTGAAATTCTCTGGCTAACCGGGAAACCACGACTTCCTGAACGGTTAGCGCCAACCACTTACCCAAGAACCGGAACTGCCGGACTTTCACAGACAAACTGATGCGGGACACAACTGCTACTGATTCGGTTACCGAGGTGCAATCAGCATTCCAAAACGGAACATAACAAATACCATATATATCAATGACATAGGTTTTGTATTCTGAAGACTATACACTTTTATGGAGGTTAAGCGTTGGTTGATCTATGGGAATATGTAGAAATCGGGACGGGGCAACATGATCGCGGGATGAGGTTACAATGCGGTGGTTGGGAGTAACACAATCACTGGAGACGATCGGGCTGCTGCATGACTCTGAGTGACGCGAGCTTCGGCTTGGGGCTTGACCTCTTCAATCGGGGCCAATTTTTCGACGCCCATGAGGCTCTGGAGGACGTGTGGCGCGCTCTGCCTCGCGACTCGGCTTCGCGTCGGCGGTTCCGGCTGCATTTGCAAGGGTTGATTCAGTTGGCGGTCGCTTTTCATCATTACTCTACTGGCAACCTTGTCGGCGCGCGTTCGGTTCTGGCCCGCGCTTTGCGGAATCTTGGTGGGGGCGAGCGCTCGTTTCCCGATCTCGATTTCGACAAACTGCGCGCGGAACTGGTGGATTGGCAAAGGCATTTTGACGGCACCCGCTTGCGGCCTCGGGCGCCGCACATCTCTTTCAAGGTCAGGGGGTAGTGGCTCATTTTGCCAAAACGTCCACCACAAAGGGCACGAAGGTCCACGAAGGAAAGCCAAAACGTCCACCACAAAGGGCACGAAGGTCCACGAAGGAAAGCCAAAACATCTACCACAAAGGGCACGAAGGTCCACGAAGGAAAGCCGGAGAACAAAGAGCTTCGTGGCACTTTGTGTCCTTCGTGGTTCAGGTTTTGAGCGCGCGTTGTCAAATTGAGCCACTACCGGTCAGGGCATGACCTTGACAAAACCAAAAGCAACTACCGGGACCGTTCGACTTTCCCCTCGGCTTCGGTCGGGGCTTCGGCAAACGGGCAGGCTCCGAGAGGCACGGGGCAACCTGCTAGAATTTCGGTCTGGTGAAAATCCAAACGACAGCAACACGTGCCGACGCGGTGGAAGGGGTTCCACTGCTGGACTTGCGCCGACAGTATGAGGGCATTCGCGAAGAAGCGCTGGCGGCGATCGCTCGGGTGTGCGATTCGCAGGGGTTCATTCTTGGTCCGGAGGTGGAGGCACTGGAGCGCGAGATTGCCGCGCTAACGGGAGCGGCCGGCGCGGTGGGTTGCGCCTCGGGAACGGAAGCGCTTTGGCTGGCGCTGGTCGGGGCGGGAGTCAAGCCGGGGGACTCGGTAATCACTACGGCATTCAGCTTTTTCGCGTCGGCTAGCGCGATTGTGCGAGCGGGCGCGACTCCGGTGTTTGTGGACGTCGATCCGGGCACGCTGAACCTCGATCCGGCGGGGGTTCGGCGTCAACTGCAGGATCGGCAACTGCGCGGCGGCACTGAAAATGTTCGCGCGATTCTTCCGGTGCATCTTTACGGGCAGTGCGCGGACATGGACGCATTCGAGCGCATCGCGGAGGAATTTGGTGTCACGATTGTGGAAGATGCGGCGCAGGCGATTGGCGCGGAGTGGGGCGGGCGCGGCGCGGGGTCGCTGGGGGTAACGGCTGCGTTCAGTTTTTATCCTACCAAGAACCTGAGCGCTTACGGCGATGCGGGGATCGTCACCACGAGAAGTCTGGAGATGGCCGAGCACATGCGGCAGCTTCGCAACCATGGCAGTCCTCGGCGGTATTACCACCATGAATTTGGCTGGAATGGACGCATGGACGCGATTCAGGCAGCGGTGCTGCGGGTGAAACTCGGACACCTGGCGGACTGGAATCGACAGCGGCGGGAGCACGCCGCGACCTACGATCGGTTGTTTGGCGGCTCGGGGCTGACTTCCGCCGGGAGTTCAAAACAGGGGTCAAACCAAATTGCGAATCAAACTTCGAACCAGCTTCGCGCGCCGGTGCGGTTGCTGGCGCGAAGTCCGAAAGCTACGCACGTGTTTCATCAGTATGTGATTCGGGCGGAACGGCGGGACGAATTGCGCAAGTTTCTTGCGGAACGAAAGATTGGGTCGGAGATTTACTATCCATTGCCGCTGCACTTGCAGCCGGTTTTTTCCTACCTTGGCCTACAGGCAGGAGACCTGCCGGTCGCCGAACAGGCCGCTCTGGAAGTGCTGGCCTTGCCGATGTTCCCGGAGTTGACGGAGGGCGAGATTGGGCGGGTGGTTGAGAGTATTGCTGACTTCTACAGTTGATTTAACGCGGAGGTCGCGGAGAACGGACGCGCAGAGGTCGCAGAGAAACAAATTTTTGTAAAGCTGCGCTTTCGTTGCCCCGGTTCCTCGGCGTTCTGGATTGTCGCTTCTAGCGTCTCCGCTTCGTTTTCCTGCTCGCAGCCTTCTTGCTTACTGATCGCTGCTGGGGTTGTTCTCCGGGGGCGAGCACGCGGCGCACGATGGGGGTGTTGAGCTTGTACTTGTGTTCGCTCACCGTGCCGCTGTCGTCCTTCACTCTGATGATGAAGACGGGCAACTTGCCTTCCTTATCGAAATTCTCTTGAGCCACGGTTACGGGCAGCACGCCTTCCATGCGCTCGCGATAGGCGGTTTCATAACGATGACGCTTCACGTTCCAGGTGAAGACGCGAATCTGGTTGAAGTCAAACGGCAGGCCATCTTTCGGCTCGGTGAGGACGGTGAGGTATTGCGCTACTTTTTTGTCGCCGTCCTGAACCTGATTGAGCACAAAGAAGGCGACTATACGCTGGCCTTCCGCGTACTGGGCTACGTCTAGCGGGACGTCGAGATCGATCATGCGTCCGAGGACCCAGCCGACTCGGTCGTGGGAGTCGCGCACCAGCCACCAGTCTTCGATTACGGGAACGGGCTTCTCGGCCTGGTTTTTTTCTTCTTTATTTTTGTCTGGGTTTTTGTCTGGCTCGTTCTGCGTTTTATCGACGGTTGGCTTGGCGGAGCGCGCTGGCGGGGTAAATGTTCCCGGTTTTTCGGCTGTGCCTCGCTTCAGCAACGACAACTTCTCGCCTGCGGAAATCTGGTAGAGATGCTCGGCGTCGCGTCCCGGCTCGACGTGCAGGTTGGTGTCGTTGCGGGTGGTTCCCTGCGCCTGCACGGGATCGTTCCGGTTGTCGGCGGTGAGCTTCTGGATCTGGTCGTAGACCTCCTGACCGACGAGGTAGCGCTGTTCGACCCATCCGGTGGCGCCGGTTGCGGTGCGGACTTTGACGAAGCGGCGGTCGTGGTCGAGGACTTCGACGCGGTCGCCGTTTTTTACGACTCCGGTTTTTTCGTAGACGGCGGCTACGCGGTCGCGAAGGATGGCCTGGACTCCGGAAACGTAGGCGATTTCGAGGACGCGTCCGCCGTTGCGGTGGCAGGCGGAGAGCAGGATGATAAAGAGGAGCGGAATGAAGGGCGGAAAGCGGTGGCGGAAGTGTTTCACGGGGGTCGCTATTTAATATAGCGCGGGGGCGAGTTTCAAGACGCGGCCACGTGAAACATCCCAGATTTACGGGACCGTGGAATCCCACTTCTCGAAAAACGCGAGAAGTGGGGCACCCGGCAAGCCCAATTACTGCCCCGCGACGTTTAAGGTAACCACTGGACTCGACGTGATCGTGACGCCGTTTTCGTTCACGTAGGACATGGTGATCTGGTATGGACCCGTTGCGCCCGTTTCTGCCGCACATACCTCGTCCGGGTTGCCGCTGCCGTCGGTGGAGACTTCACAGTTGATGTCACCGTCGTCCGGTGTGATCGTCAAGGTGCCGCCGTTAGCCGTCGTAATGTAGCCCGGCGGTCCAGGGCTGGCTACAAAGTCGAACGGGACCCCAGCTTCGCCTATCGTAGCGGTGCCCTGCGTAGGATTGGGCGTGATCGTGGTGACGTTACCGGCGACGGTTATGGATGCGGTCCCGGTGATCGCCTGCGCACTCGCCGTGGCAGTGGTAGAGCCAGTGGCTACTCCAGTTACGTTGGCATTGCCAGTGCCGGTAACGGTCGCGATTCCGGTCGGGTCAACCGTCCAAGTTACTCCGGATGTGACCTGATTCCGCGAGCCATCGCTATAGGTTCCGTACACCTGCAGGGTCGTCGATGCGCCAATTGCAAGACTGACGCTGGCTGGGCTGACGGCGATGGTGGTCAAGGTTGGGCTGACAAAGAACCCGTCGCAACCAACCCCAAAGGCCACGAGAAGTAGCCCACCAAAAGCCAGCGACAACGCCAGTTTGCGCCCAGTCAACATAAATGATCGCCTCATCCTAATTTAAAGTAATTTTAGCAGAACGCCCGGCGCTTGCTCGATTCCCGGTAGTGCATGGCTGGGTCACAGCTTCGCCGGCTGAGCTGGTACCCGAAGCGTTCTTCGGTACTAGAACGAGGCGCCGGGCGGAACTTGCACGGGGTTTGCGGCGCGGTGGCGCAGGGCATAGGTCCTTTGCTGCGCTCCGGATGACAATTTTTTCAGCTTCGCGACTCTTGGTGAGATGACAAAGATTTACAAAGCTGCGAATCGTCACAATTTCGGTGTACATCCCGTCACTGAATTCTGCATCTCCTCCGGACACAATCCAAACAATGTCATCCTGAGCGAAGCGAAGGACCTATGTATTCCGCCGACCACCGTTGCTACTGCGTTTATATCCTCACCAACCGCTCGAAGACGCTTTACGTCGGCGTCACTAATAATCTTCGGCGGCGGGTTTGGGAGCATAAGTTCGGGAACGGGTCGGCTTTTTGCAAACATTATAAGATCGATCGGCTGGTCTGCTACGAGAGCTTTGACGACGTGCGCAATGCGATTGACCGCGAAAAAAGGATCAAAGGATGGCTTCGGATTCGGAAAATTCAGTTGATTATCGCGGTGAACCCTACGTGGAGCGATTTGAGTGAGGGGTGGTACGAACGGCATATCTACGCGCCGGAGATTGCATAGGTCCTTCGCTTCGCTCAGGATGACAATTCATTTTCTAATGACAGTTCACTTTCTAATCACAATTCATTTTCTAATGACAATTCACTTTTCTAATGACAATTCATTTTCTAATGACAATTCACTTTTCGATGACAGCTTATTTTCTTGACAACTTTATTTTTGATGACAACTTTATTTTTGGACGGCTGACACCTGAGAGCTTACGGCTGCGCAAAAGCGCGGGCCTGCGGCCCGGGACGGCCGAGGGCGGCCGTCCCTACGCGGGCATCGCTGAGAGCGGCTTACTTTGAGCGCTTTTTTCCGGCATTCGCTATGCGCTGGTCGATGGGCTTGCGGCCGGCGAAGCCTTCGCTGGTTCCGTGCCAGTGGGTGATTTTGGGCTCGCCTAATTTCCAGCACAGCAGGAGGATTTCGCCTTCTACTTTGCAGGGGAAATCGAGCAGTCCTATGTCGAGATCTTTTACCTGGACTCCGGTGGCGTCGATTTCGGCGAGGGCGTCTTTGATGCGGCGGATTGCCTTTTCGCGCTCGGCCTTGCGCCGGGCGAGGTGAACCACGTTCAGAAGGGTGCCACCGTTCAGAAAAACGCGGTGCGCGGTTTGCTGCAATTCGGCCTCTACTTCTTCAATCAGCTTCTTGCTGTGAATGGCCTGGCGGAGTAGCGACTCCAGAATCGGCAGGAGCATCTGCGCTTCATCGAGCGTGAAGGTGCGGTCGGACATGGGTCTATTCTACTGGACTGGGGCTGGGAAAAGGGGATTCGCTGTTCGCCACGCCCGGCGCTCCATTTTACTTCGCGTGCTATTTTTTACAGCGGACATTTTTTACAGGACATGGACTCGCCTTCCCCAGCGCCTTCCCTATCTTCGTCTTCCCAGCGGAATATCTATGTTTTCGGGTTGACTTCGTTTCTCAATGACACGGCCAGCGAAATGGCTTACTGGGTGTTGCCGGCATTTCTTGCATCGCTCGGCGCGGGACCGGCGCAGTTGGGGATTATCGAAGGCATTGCCGAGAGCGTGGCTTCGTTTGCCAAGCTTTTCTCGGGCTACTTGGCGGACAAGGTCGCGCGGCGCAAGCCTCTGGTGGTCGGGGGATACGTTGTCGCGAACGCGGTGAAGCCGCTGCTGGCGCTGGTTTCTTCGTGGTGGCAGATTCTGGGCATTCGATTTTGCGATCGCTTTGCGAAAGGAGTGCGTGGGACGGCTCGCGATGTAATGGTGGCGGAATCGGTCGAGGCGTCGGCGCTTGGGTCGGCGTATGGATTGATTCAGGCGATGGATTCGGCGGGCGCGATTGCCGGGCCGCTGCTGGCGCTGGCGGTGATTGGACGCTTCGGCATGCGTGGAGTGTTTGCCTGGGCGGCGATTCCTGGGGCGCTGTGCGTGCTGGTTGTGTGGGTGGGAATTCGCGAGGCGCGGCGAAAAGTGGAGGGACGGGCGTCTCCGCCCGTGTTGGCCAAGCACGGTTCGGCATTGAGTTCAGCGTGGACCCTTCGACTTCGCTCAGGGCAGGCTCACGAGGACGCCCGTCGCTCCGCGAACGAATCCTCGTGGCTCCCTCAATTACCTCGCGGCTTTTATTACGTGTTGGCGGTGGTGACATTGTTTTCTTTGGGAAATTCGAGCGATATGTTTCTGGTTTTGCGGGCGGGAAATATTGGCATTCCGGTTTCGCGGGCTCCGCTGCTGGGGCTGGTCTTCAATATTACGTTTACGTTGCTGTCGTGGCCGGCGGGCAAGTTCAGCGACCGGTTCTCACGGTCGGTCATTGCGGCCAGCGGATATTTTGTTTTCGCCATCGTCTATTTTGTTTTCGCGGTTGCGCCTTCGCAATTGGCGATCTGGCTGACCATGGCGTTCTATGGACTTTTTTATGCGCTGACCAATCCTGTGCTGAAGGCGCTGGTGGTGGAGAGCGTGGACGGCGATGTCCGGGGGCGGGCGCTGGGGATTTATTTTTTTCTAACAAGCGTGACCACTTTGCTTTCGAGCGTGATCACCGGGGCGCTGTGGAAGATCTATGGGGCGGCGGTGCCGTTCTATTTTTCGGCGGCGATTGCGGGCGTTGCGGCGGTGGCGTTGCTGGCCCATCGTTCGCCGGCGCGGGAGTGACTCGAACCCACCACGGAGGCACGGAGTCAGGGAGTTACGGATAAAAACAAGAAAGGGCTACCTCCGTGGCTCCGTGCCTTTGTGGCGGAACCTGCTTAGGTCAGGTGACACTCTCCGAGCGCCGCAACCAGAGATACGCGACCACCAGAAAGGCCACGCCGGCTACCGTGTCGAGAGCGACATCCCATATGGTGCCGGTGCGCGAGGGGATGTAGCTTTGGTGCCATTCGTCGAGCCCGGCCACGATGGCGGTGCCCAGCCACGCTAAGAGCGCCGCGCGCAACAGTAGTTCAGGAACTCGACCGAACGTGGCTCGCCAGCCACGCAGCAACAACAGGCTTAACATGCCGTAGCCTACGACGTGTCCGGTCTTGCGCAGGTAGTGATGGAAGACGTCGAACTTGTAGTAATCAATTGCGCCGAAGAGACGCGTCAAGAGCGTGTACAACGCGTTGCCGGTGTGCTCGGAGGAAAAGAAATCGGTGGACTCGAAGGCAATGAGCCCGATCCAGACGAGGGCTGGCCACCAGGCGCGGACGAGGTTGGGACGGGATGAGGGGTTGAAATCGGGCGTCATTGGGGCGGGGCCAAGTACATAGGTCCTTCGCTTCGCTCAGGATGACAATTCTGATGGTGATGACAATTCTGATTTCACTTCTTATTTCACTTATTATTCATTTCGGCCATGTGGATCATTCGGCCGCGTAGTTGGGGGCTTCGCGCGTGATCATGACATCGTGGACGTGGCTTTCGCGGAGGCCGGCGGAGCTGATGCGCACGAAGCGCGCCTTCTGCTGCACCTCGGGGATGGTCTCGCAGCCGCAATAACCCATGCCGGACTTCAGGCCGCCGACCATCTGGTGGACGATCATCGCCACCGAACCGCGATAGGGGACGCGGCCTTCGATTCCCTCGGGCACGAGCTTGCGCAGGCGGTTCGGGTCTTCGCCCATTACGGGCGCGGCGGTCGAGGAGTCGCCATCCAAATTCTGGAAATAGCGCTCGCTCGAACCCGCGGCCATCGCTCCGAGCGATCCCATGCCGCGATAGGCCTTGAAGCTGCGGCCTTGATAGAGAATTAATTCGCCGGGGCTTTCGTCGGTTCCGGCGAACATCGATCCGATCATGACGGCGGACGCGCCCGCGGCCAGGGCCTTGGTGATATCGCCGGAGTACTTGATGCCGCCGTCGGCAATGATGGGTACGCCCGCGTCGCGCGCAGCCCGCGCCGTTTCGGCAATGGCCGTAATCTGGGGGACGCCTACGCCGGTTACGATGCGGGTGGTGCAGATGGAGCCGGGGCCAATGCCGACTTTAACACCGTCGACGCCCGCGCGAACCAGATCGCAGGCGCCATCGAACGTAGCCACGTTGCCGGCGATAAGATCGACCTCTGGCAGCTTCGCCTTTACGGTCTTGACGGCTTCGAGCACCAGCGCCGAGTGGCCATGGGCGCTGTCGATGGCCAGCACGTCGACTTTCGCCTTCGCCAGTTCCTGGGCGCGCTCGAGGAAATCGCCGGTCGCGCCGATGGCCGCACTCACCCGCAGGCGGCCTTTATCGTCCTTGGCCGCGCCGGGATATTTCAGTTTTTTCTGAATGTCTTTGACCGTGATTAAACCTTTGAGGATGTATTGATCGTCGACCACGAGAAGCTTTTCCACGCGGTGCTCGTGCAGAATATCTTCGGCTTGCTCGAGCGTCGTTCCCACCGGAACAGTGATCAGGTTCTTCTGGGTCATCACCTTGCTGATCGGAATGTCGAAGCGGGTTTCGAAGCGGAGGTCGCGATTGGTGAGAATGCCTACCAGTTTTCCATCTTTGAGGGTGATGGGCACGCCGGAAATTTTGTACTTCTGCATGACGTCCAGCGCATCGGAAACCTTGGCGTCGGGCGACATGGTGACGGGATCGACGATCATGCCGCTCTCCGAGCGCTTCACCTTGTCGACTTCATTGGCCTGCTGCTCGATGGACAGGTTGCGATGGATGATGCCGAGGCCTCCCTGCTGGGCCATGGCGATGGCCATGTGCGACTCGGTGACCGTATCCATGGCAGCGCTGATGATGGGAATGTTCAGGCGGATGTTGCGGGTGAGATGGGTCTGGGTGCTGGCGTTGGCGGGCACGACTGCGGAACGCGCCGGGAGCAGTAATACGTCGTCGAATGTGAGGGCTTCGGGTACGGGGAAGTGGATCATAACTTTGGGATGAAAGTTCTATTGTAGGGAGGGCGGATGCGATTGGGCAAATGCAGCGAGGTCAGTGTCGCCAAGTCCGGAATGGATCGAACGGGATCTCTCCGCGCCGGAGAGTTGCATGGGTCCTTCGCTTCGCTCAGGATGACAGTTTAATTTCAGCATGACGGTTTAATTTCAGGATGACAGTTTGATTTTTGATGACAACTTAATTATTGATGACGGCTCAAAAGAGGTGAGACGCGGCGAGACGCGTCTCTACAGTTGAATTACTCTTTCTTGTCGCTACCCTCGGTCTTGCCCTCCGCCTCGTTCGCGGCCATGTCTTTCTGCGCCTGGGCTTCGGCGTCGGCGGTTTCCATTGCTTTGCGATTTTCTTCGGCTCGCTTGGCTCGAATTTCGGCTCGCTTCTGGCGCTTCTCGTCGATTACCTGCTCGCTGCCGAGCAACTCGATGAACGCCTTTTCGGCGCCGTCGCCTTTGCGCCAGGCAGTGCGAATGATGCGCGTGTAGCCGCCTTTGCGGTCGCCGAAACGCGGAGCCACGGTATCGAAAAGCTTGCGGACGGCTTCGTCGGTCATGAGATAGGCCGCGGCTTGACGGCGCGCCGCCAGGTCGCCCTTCTTGCCGAGCGTGATCATCTTTTCGACCGATGGACGTACGGCTTTCGCCTTGATTACGGTCGTCTCAATGCGCTCTTCCATGATGATCGACGTGACCATGTTGCGCAGCGTGGCGCGGCGATGGGAAGTGGTTCGTCCTAGTTTGTATCCGGCTACTTTGTGACGCATGGATTACCCCATTGAATCATTGAATGATTGAGTCATTGAGGCATTCGCTAGTCATTCATTCAATGATTCAATGACTCAATGCCCCAATGACTCAATGGACTACAGATCGTTGTCGCCGTAGGCTGACGCGGGCAGCACCTGGTTTGAGGTCGGGCCGGGGACCGCGTTCCCGTGCTCGTCGATCTTCATGCCCAGGCTCAGGCCCATCGAGGAAAGGATCTCCTTGATTTCGTTCAGCGACTTGCGGCCGAAATTTTTCGTTTTCAGCATTTCGGCTTCGGTCTTTTGCACCAGTTCGCCGATGGACTGAATGTTCGCGTTCTTCAGGCAGTTGTAGCTGCGCACCGAGAGTTCGAGTTCCTCGACCGAACGGTTCAGGTTCTCGTTCTTGATCTCGGGACGGCGCTCTTCACTGGCCGACGCGGTTTCGATTTCCTCTTCGAAGTTGATGAAGATATTCATGTGAT
>Ga0074044_10002715_pt1 | contig 15407 bp, 17 predicted proteins | sample BogForMeECP23OM1_FD_94443 | JGI IMG/M metagenome (GOLD analysis project Ga0074044, IMG submission 94443) | Bog forest soil microbial communities from Calvert Island, British Columbia, Canada - Bog Forest MetaG ECP23OM1 | ecosystem: Environmental > Terrestrial > Soil > Wetlands ... | reverse complement strand
CTTCGTCAAGCTGATGGAAGAGAACGCATGACGAAATTTATTCCAGAAATGGAGGCATCTCATGGACATTTTCGTTTTTGCGTCCAAAAATCTCACGAATATCTGGGCTGGGATCGGCGCGCGTCTTTGGGCGGTATCTCATCGTGGAGACGCGGTAATGGAGCTGGGCCGAAAAACCAAATCTCAGAATATGAGGATCGGTTCTTTCGGGATTCTGTATTGCAATGAAACGCACGCTCTCACAACGCCATTCATCGTCTACTCGAAGCCCGACCTGCATCTAACAGTCGAAAATGTATGGCCGGAAAAATGGGTGTTGCCTTTTCGAATTTTCCCTTTAGGAAGCCCGAAGTGGCAATTAGATAAAGACGAAGCAAGAAGGTTTTGCCTATCTTCAAGAGAACCGGCGCAACCAATTTCGGAAAGATCTTTCACGTTCAGGCAGTCACTGCATTTTCGCCAACAAAAATCGAACAAGAAGATTGGGAATTGCTCATTAGCCGCCTTGCCATGCAATCGTCAGATACCGTCAATGCCTGACCACAGTCGCGCATTTTCGACCACCCCCTCCCCCCTTGAGGGGGAGGCCGGCAACGCGCCAGCGTTGCCGGGAGGGGGGTGGTGCCGTGAGCGGCGGGGTGTCATCATCCCGTCATGGCCTCGCCGCTTGCAAGACGGTTGCGTAAGACTCCGACCGACGCTGAAATACGCCTATGGTCCCGGTTGCGGCGAAAACAACTCCAAGGGGCACGGTTTCGCCGCCAGCAACCGATTGGCCCTTATGTCGCGGACTTTTTCTGTCCCGAGGCCCACCTCATCGTCGAAGTCGACGGAGGGCAGCACGCCCAAAACCAAATCCGCGATGCGGAGCGCACGAGCTGGCTCGAAGGGCGCGGTTATCGAGTCCTGCGCTTCTGGGACAATGACGTGCTCGCCAATACGGACGGGGTGGTTCTTGCCATCCGCGACGCGTTGGACGTCCACCCCCCCTCCCGGCAACGCTGACGCGTTGCCGACCTCCCCCTCAAGGGGGGAGGGGTCCTTTGCGGGTACCGCCTCCCATGCCTAAGCGCAGCGACATCGACTCCGTCCTCGTCATCGGCGCCGGGCCGATCGTGATCGGCCAAGCCTGCGAATTCGATTACGCGGGCACCCAGGCCGTCAAGGCGCTCAAGGACGAGGGCTATCGCGTCGTGCTGGTGAACTCGAACCCGGCGACGATCATGACCGACCCGGGCCTGGCGGATGCCACCTATATCGAGCCCATCACGCGCGATTTCGTCGCGCGCATCATCGAGAAGGAGCGCCCCTCGGCCCTGCTGCCCACCATGGGCGGACAAACCGCGCTCAACACCGCGATGGCGCTTGCCAAAGGCGGCGTGCTCGCCGCCTTCGGCGTCGAGATGATCGGCGCGCGCGCCGAGGTGATCGAAAAGGCGGAGGACCGCCTCCTCTTCCGCGAGGCGATGACCCGCATCGGGCTCGAATCGCCGAAGAGCGCCATCGCCCACACGCTCGAGGAGGCGAGGGCCGCCCTTGCCGAGATCGGGCTTCCCGCCATCATCCGGCCCTCGTTCACGCTCGGCGGCACGGGCGGCGGGGTCGTCTACAATCAGGCCGAGTTCGCCGAGATCGTGAGCGGCGGGCTCAAGGCCTCGCCGATCAGCGAGGTGCTGATCGAGGAGTCGGTGCTGGGCTGGAAAGAGTTCGAGATGGAGGTGGTGCGCGACCGCAAGGACAATTGCATCATCGTCTGCTCGATCGAGAACGTCGATCCGATGGGCATCCATACCGGCGACAGCATTACCGTAGCCCCCGCACTCACGCTTACCGACAAGGAATATCAGATCATGCGCGACGCCTCGCTCGCGGTCCTGCGCGAGATCGGCGTCGATACGGGGGGCTCGAACGTCCAGTTCGCCGTGCACCCGGAGAGCGGCCGGCTCGTCATCATCGAGATGAATCCGCGCGTCTCGCGCTCCTCGGCCCTTGCCTCCAAGGCGACCGGCTTCCCCATCGCCAAGGTCGCCGCCAAGCTCGCGGTCGGCTACACGCTCGACGAGCTGGCGAACGACATCACCGGCGTCACCCCCGCCTCCTTCGAGCCGACGATCGATTACGTCGTGACCAAGATGCCGCGCTTCACCTTCGAGAAGTTCCCGGGTGCCGAGAAAATCCTCACCACCTCGATGAAATCGGTGGGCGAAGCGATGGCGATCGGGCGCAACTTCGCCGAGTCGCTGCAAAAGGCGCTGCGCTCGATGGAGACCGGCCTCACCGGCCTCAACGAGGTCGACATCCCGGGTGCTGCGGCGGGCGCCAACAAGGACGTGGTACGCGCCGCCCTCGCGGTCCCCACCCCCGACCGCCTCCTGGTCATCGCGCAGGCCTTCCGCTACGGGCTCACGCTCGAGGAGGTCCACCGCGCCTGCCGCTACGACCGTTGGTTCCTTGCACAGATCTCCCGTCTCGTCGAAATCGAGAGCCAGGTCCGCGCGCAAGGTCTCTCGAGCGGCCGGCCCGAGCTCCTGCGCCTCAAGAAGCTTGGCTTCTCGGACGCGCGCCTTGCCGAGCTTGCCGGGCTCAAGGAGGGCGAGGTCGCGGAGCGGCGCCAGCGCCTCGACGTGCATCCCGTCTATAAACGCATCGATACCTGTGCTGCGGAGTTCGCCTCCTCGACACCCTACATGTATTCGACCTATGAGGGCGACGGCGTCTCGCCCGCCGAGTGCGAGGCGGCGCCGAGCGATGCGCGCAAGGTCATCATTCTCGGCGGCGGGCCCAACCGCATCGGCCAGGGCATCGAGTTCGATTACTGCTGCGTGCACGCGGTCTACGCGCTCCGCGAGGCCGGCTACGAGACCATCATGGTCAACTGCAACCCGGAAACCGTGTCGACCGATTACGACACGTCCGACCGCCTCTACTTCGAGCCGCTCACGGCCGAGGACGTGAGCGAGCTCGTGCGCGTCGAGCGCGGCTGTGGCACGCTCCTCGGGCTCATCGTGCAGTTCGGCGGCCAGACCCCGCTCAAGCTCGCGGCAGCGCTCGAGGCGGCCAATATCCCCATCCTCGGCACGCCGCCCGACGCGATCGACCTTGCCGAAGACCGCGAGCGCTTCCAGAAGCTCCTCGCCAAGCTGAAGCTGCGCCAGCCGCGGAACGGCATCGCGCACTCGGTCGCGGAGGCCGAACTCGTCATCGCGGATATCGGCTATCCCGTGGTGATCCGCCCCTCCTACGTGCTGGGCGGACGCGCCATGGAGATCGTGCACGACCGCTCCGGCCTGCTGCGCTACATGGGCGAGGCGGTCAAGGTCTCGGGCGACGAGCCGGTGCTCATCGACAGCTATCTGCAGGATGCGATCGAGGTGGACGTGGACGCGATCTCGGACGGCAGCCAGGTGCACGTCGCCGGCATCATGGAGCATATCGAGGAGGCGGGCATCCATTCGGGCGACTCCGCCTGCTCCTTGCCGCCCTATTCGCTGCCCGAGGCGGTGATCGAGGACATTCGGGCGCAGACCGGAAAACTCGGCCTGGCGCTCGGCGTCGTCGGCCTCATGAACGTGCAATATGCCGTCAAGGACAAGGACGTCTACATCCTCGAGGTCAACCCGCGCGCCTCGCGCACGGTTCCCTTCGTCGCCAAGGCGACCGGCGTGCCCATCGCCAAGATCGCGGCACGGCTCATGGTGGGCGAGCGGCTCGAGGGCTTTCGCCTCGAGGGCGCGAAGAGCCGGCATGTCGCGGTCAAGGAAGCGGTCTTCCCCTTTGCCCGCTTCCCCAATGTCGACACCCTGCTGGGGCCGGAGATGAAGTCGACCGGCGAGGTGATGGGCCTCGATGCCGACTTCGGCCGCGCCTTCGCCAAGTCCCAGCTCGGCGGCGGGACCGAGCTGCCGCTCGAGGGCGCGGTCTTCGTCTCGGTGCGCGAGAAGGACAAGCCGGCCATGGTCGCGGTTGTCAAGCGCTTGATCGAGCTTGGTTTTTCGCTCATCGCCACGCGCGGGACCGCGGCCCATCTGCGCCAGCACGGCCTCAAGGTGGAGGACGTGAAGAAGGTGATGGAGGGCCGCCCCCACATCGTCGATGCCATGATGGACGGCGGCGTGCAGCTCGTCTTCAATACGACCGACGGCGCCCAGGCGATCGCCGACAGCTTCAGCTTGAGACGCACGGCACTCATGAACAAGATCCCCTATTACACCACCGTCGCCGGCGCGCGCGCGGCGGTCGCCGCGATCGCGGCACTCAAGTCCGGCAAGCTTGAAGTTGCTCCGTTGCAGTTCTATCTTGAGGGGTCGTTTTAGGATCCACCTCATAGCCCGGACGAACGCAGGCCTGTCCGGGTATGAGAGCTATTGTCTGTTCAGGACCAGGTTGGACGCGGCCATGGACAAAATGCCCATCACCCCGAAAGGATTGGCCCGCCTTCAGGAGGAGCTGCGCCGTCTCAAGACGGTCGAGCGCCCGACGGTCATACGCGCGCTCGAGGAGGCGCGCACCCACGGCGATCTTTCGGAGAACGCCGAATACCATGCGGCGCGCGATCGTCAGAGCTTCATCGAGGGCAGGGTCGCCCAGCTCGAGGACAAGATCCGACGCGCCGAGGTGATCGACGTAAGCAAGCTGAAGGGCAAGGCGGTCAAGTTCGGGGCCACCGTCGACCTCGTCGATGTCGATACCGACGAGGAGGTGACGTTCCAGATCGTCGGCGCGGAGGAGTCCGACATCACCTCGGGCAAGCTTTCCATCGTCTCGCCGCTTGCCCGCGCGCTGATCGGCAAGGAGGTCGGCGAGAGCGTGGAAGTCTCCACGCCGCGCGGCTCCAAGGTCTACGAGATTCAGAAAGTGAAGTTCTGAAGGCCGGAGCGCAACGCAGTTCGTCGTTGCGAGGAGGCGGAGCCGACCTGCCTGCGCGAAGCCGCAGCGGCTTCGCTTCGGCGGAGGCAGGCGAAGCAACCCAGGAGTGCCCAATGAAACCTGGATTGCTTCGCCTGCGGCTCGCAATGACGTCGGTGAAGCTTCGGAAGCAGGCGTTCAAGCCGGCACAGCACTAAGGCTTCTCCGTCGTCTGTCCTCCGTCATCCGGTTCGACCGGAATCCCAGGCACCGCCTTCGAGGTGCGGATGACCTGGATCGTGCGGACGTGCACGACATGGGCGGAAGAGGTGAGCTTGGTCGTGAGCTCGTTCTCGTGGGCCGTGTTGCGTGCGACGAGCTTGAGCACGAAGTCGTCGGCGCCGCGTGCCATGAAGCACTCGCGCACCTCCGGCCACGCTCCCACCCTCTCCTCGAATGCGGTGAGCACCGCCTCCGACTGGCTGTCCAAGCCGACAAGGGCGAAAAACATCACCTCGAAACCGAGCCGCTCGGGATCGAGCTCGGCGTGATAGCCGCGAATGAAACCGGCCTCCTCGAGCGCGCGGACGCGGCGCAGGCACGGCGGCGCCGAAATGCCGGCCCGTTTGGCGAGTGCCACATTGGTGATGCGACCATCATCCTGGAGGTCATGGAGGATTCGGCGATCGATTCGGTCGAGCTTCACGCGTCGCATGTGCAGTCGCCCCCCTTTAGCGCAGGCGCCGTCCGCTCGCATGCGCAACAAAATTGCGATTTTAGACCTATGCATATTGAAATAATATTTCAAGGCCCTTTTTGCAGAAATTTAATTGCATTTGCCAACCGGCCCCCTTGCCGCCTTGAGGGCGGGGTTGCCATAGTGCGGCGCCGTTTTCCGGGGTTCCATGACAAAGCCAAGCTGCTGGATCGTCACCGAGGGCGCTGCCGGCATGGAGAGCCAGTGCCGTGGGCTAAGCGAGGCGCTCGGGCTCGAGCCGGTCATCAAGCGCGTCAATCCGCGCCTTCCGTGGCTGGCACTGCCGTCCAATTGGTGGCCCTGCCCCTTCCGCTCGCTCGGATCCGGCAGCGATCGCTTCGCCCCACCCTGGCCGGACATCCTGATCAGCTGCGGGCGCAAGAGTGTCGCCATCGCGCTCGCGGTGAAGCGGGCGAGCCGCGGACGCACCTTCCTCGTGCATGTTCAGGATCCGCTCATGAACACGGCCGCCTTCGACCTGGTGGCGGCACCCCGGCACGACCGGGTCAAGGGCGCCAACGTGATCGTGACGCGCGGGGCGCTTCATCCGGTGACACCGGAGAAGCTTGCCGAAGCCGCCCGGCATTTCCGCCCGCTCTTCGCGGCACTCCCCCGCCCCCTCGTCGCGGTATTGGTCGGCGGCGCCAACGGCCGCGACCGCTTCACGCCCGCGGATGCCGCGCGCATCGCGGACCAGCTCGTCGAGCTCGCCCGCAGGACCGGCGCCGGCCTTGCCGTGACGCCCTCACGTCGCACCGGTGCGGAGTACGAGCGCATCTTGCGCGAGCGTCTCAAGGAGGTTGCCGCCTATCTGTGGGACGGCAATGGCGAGAACCCCTATCTCGGCCTGCTGGCGCTCTCCGACTACATCCTGGTGACGGCCGATTCCGTATCGATGGCGTCCGAGGCCTGCGCCACCGGAAAGCCGGTCTACATCCTCGAGCTCGCCGGCGGGTCCAAGCGCCACCGGAACTTCCATGACGAGCTGCGCGAGGCGGGCTTGACGCGACCCTTCGAGGGTCGGCTCGAGCGCTGGAGCTACGCCCCGCTCCTCGATGCCGAGCCGGTGGCGGCCGAGGTGCGGCGGCGCCTCGTCCTCCAAGAGCGCGCGAAAATTGAGGCGGAGCCGGCGCAAAATCGGCTATAAGCGCCCGGTCATAGACCAAGGCGGCCCATGGCGCTCGAGATCGAGACCTTCAGCAACCTGACCGGCGGCAACGCCTTCTTCAAGGCGATTGGTCATCCGCTCGCCGCAGCAAAGGCGCCCGGGCTGATCGAACGTCTCAGAAGGCGCGGTCCCGTCGCCGTCTACGACCCACTCGGCCTGGCGCAGGGCTTCGCGGCACTGCATCCCTTGGCCCGGCTCGAGCTTGCCGGCGTCTTCGTGCAGAACGTCGAGCAAGTGGGTGTCGTAAGGCTAGGCCAGAGCGCCCAGCCCGTGACAGAGCTTCCGGCGAGTGCCGCCAAGAGCCTTCTGGTCATGGCCTTCGATGCCGGCCGGCTCATCGATCACATTCGCCATCTGCTGCCGCCCGGCATCGCGCTCGAGAGCCTCGACGAGATGAAGCTGCCGCCGGACATGCTGGGCAGCGCCCGGCGCTACCTCGACCCGCTCAACTTCGCGACGAACTTCGTCTTCTTCCGCGATGCCGACGGTCTTCACACGCGGCTCGCCAGCGCCAACTACTGGTCGGGCTACGGCGCCTCCGATGTCGCGATTTGGTTCTGCCTTTTTGATGAGCACGGCAAGCAATTAGCGGAGTGGCGCGAGGAGCTCCCGCCCGGGCCCGCTTCCATCGTCGTCGACAGCGGCGAGGTGCTCCGGCGCTTCTCGCTCCCTCCCTTCACCGGCCAGCTCTTCATGCACGTGATCGGCGCCGTGGTGCACGACGTGGTCAAGTACGCGCTCGATACCTATGGCCAATCGGGCGCTGATCTTTCCGCGACGCATGACGCCAACTCCTGGCCGGCCGAGCTCTATGCGGGCCTGCCCGCACCCCGCGAAGGCGAGCGCGTGACACTTTGGGTGCAGAACAGCCACCCGACCCCGATCCCGGCCAAGGCGGTAGGGCTCAATCTGATGGGCTCACGCGAGATCGCCTGGCTCGAGCGCGAGATCGCCCCCTTCGGCACGTTGGCGCTCGATGTGGCGTCGCTCTTGCCCGCCGCGCGCTGGCCCCAGCAGCTCGAGGTGCAGGCCGGCAAGTATTTCGTCCGTCCGCGCTACGAGGTGAGGGCGCGCGACGGCAAGCGGCGCATCGCGCACGCGAACGTGGAGCGCAGCGACCTCAAGTGCGATCCGCGCATTGCCGAGCTCGGCAATCTGATGGGCAAGGGCTTTCTCCTGCCCGCACCCCTGCTGCCGCCCCGCGAGTTCCGCACGGTGGTGCTGCCGACTCCCATGGCGACCTGCCAGGACGAGCTGCCCGTCGCCCTTCTCGTCTACGACTCGAGCGGGCAGGAGTGCGCGCGCCACCTCTTCGGCCGCCTCATGCGCAACGACAGCGTGGCACTCGACTTGGCCGAGCTCGTCGATGACGGAACGACGCTTGCGGGGGGCTACGGCCACGTCGAGCTCGTCTACGATTTCTCCCAAGGGGGAGCTGCCGACGGCTGGCTCCACGGCATCTTCCGCTACGAGGACAAGGCGAGCGGACACGCGGCCGAGACAAGCTTCGGCGCCCACATCTTCAACACCGTGCTCACCTATCGCAGCGAACCCCAGTCCTACGCCGGTGCTGCACCCGGCCTCAGCACCAGACTCTTCCTGCGCCTCGGCGAGGCTCCGCTCGACACGCTCTGCCACCTGATCTACCCGGCATCGGCCCCCTGGCACGCCCGCTCTGCGACCGAGCTCATCCTCTGCGACGGGGCGGGCACGGAGGTGGCGCGCAAGCGGATGGAGATTCCGTGCGGCGGCTCTCGCCTGTGGCGCTACGGCGAGACCTTCGCTGCCGAGGCGCGCGCGCGCGCCGGAGAGCGCGCTTATATCGTCGTGCGCGACGCCACTTGCCGGCTCTTCGGCTACCACGGCCTCGTGGCCGGGAACCGAAGCTTCAGTCTCGACCACATGTTCGGCTTTTGAGACCCGGTTTCACGCGCGACTCGAGTTTCGCAAACTGGCGCTGGCCGCGCGCAGCCGCCGCCGTTGACCCCTTTGCGAGGGGCCCGCGGCATAGTTGGTGTCACGACGCAAACCATGGCTTGCCTGCCGCGCATGGGCCTCTTATCTTCTATGCTCATTTGGCAGGGCTTCGATACCTCCCTCACAAGGCCTTGGACCGCGCAACATGGCCAACTCCCGTCGCAGCAAGACCGTCATCATCGGATCGGGGCCGGCAGGCTACACGGCGGCCATATACGCCGCGCGCGCCAACCTGAAGCCGATGCTCGTCGCCGGGCTCGAGCCGGGGGGCCAGCTCACGATCACCACGGATGTGGAGAACTACCCGGGCTTTGCCGAGGTGATCCAGGGCCCCTGGCTCATGGAGCAGATGAAAGGCCAAGCCGAGCAGGTCGGCACCGAGATCGTCAACGACTTGATCGTGGAGGTGGATTTCGCCAGCCGGCCCTTTCGGATGGTGGGCGACTCGGGCGATCTCTACTTGGGCGAGAGCGTGATCATCGCGACGGGGGCGCAAGCGCGCTGGCTCGGCATCCCGAGCGAGGAAGCCTTTCGCGGCCACGGCGTCTCGGCCTGCGCCACCTGCGACGGATTCTTCTATCGCGGCAAGTCGGTCGCGGTGATCGGCGGCGGCAACACGGCCGTCGAGGAGGCGCTCTTTCTCACCAATTTCGCGAGCGAGGTCACCCTCGTTCACCGGCGCGACAAGCTGCGCGCCGAGAAGATCCTGCAGGACCGCCTCTTCAAGAACCCGAAGGTGGCGGTGATTTGGGACCATGTGGTGGAGGAGATCGTCGGGACCGGCGCGCCGCACGCGGTGACGGGCATCGAGCTCAAGCACGTCAAGGGAGGAGCCTCGCGCAGACTCGCCGCCGACGGCGTCTTCATCGCCATCGGCCACGAGCCCGCGACGGCGATCTTCAAGGGCAAGGTCGCGATGGACGCCGCCGGCTACATCTTGACCGCACCCGACAGCACGGCGACCAGCGTGCCGGGCGTGTTCGCGGCAGGCGATGTCAAGGACAAGGTGTTCCGTCAAGCCGTGACCGCGGCCGGAATGGGGTGCATGGCGGCGCTCGAGGCCGAGCGCTATCTCGCCGCCGACGTAGGCGTCGCCGAGCGCAGCGCTGCGGAGTGAGGCTCGGATGAACCGCGAGGGCCCCGGCCAAGTCAGGCTGCCGCGAGATCGGGGCAGGGGAATGGATTGGGACAAGCTCAGAGTGTTTCACGCCGTCGCCGAGGCGGGCAGCTTCACCCATGCCGGCGAAGTCCTCAAGCTCAGCCAGTCGGCGGTGAGCCGCCAGATCAGCGCGCTCGAAGAGAGCCTCTCCACCACGCTCTTCCACCGCCACGCCCGCGGCCTCATCCTGACCGAGCAGGGCGAGCTTTTGAACCAGACGGTCAAGGAGGTGTTCGGCAAGCTCGCCATGACCGAGGCGATGCTGACCGAGAGCAAGGAGCGCCCGAAGGGTCCGCTCAAGGTCACCACGACGGTTGCCTTCGGCTCGACCTGGCTGACGCCGCGCATTCGGGAGTTCCTCGATCTCTATCCCGAGATCGAAATGACGCTGCTGCTCGAGGACGGCGAGCTCGACCTCTCCATGCGCCAAGCCGATGTGGCGATCCGCATGGCGCCGCCGCGCCAGCCGGATCTGATCCAGCGCCAGCTCATGAAGGTGCATGTGCACCTCTTCAGCACCAAGCAGTATCTCGAGGCTGCCGGTACGCCCAAGACGCCGGAAGACCTCGAAGCGCACAAGATCGTCATCTTCGGCGAGGAGGCGCGACTGCCGGCGACCAGCGTCAATTGGCTCTTGGATCTCTGCAAGGCGCACAAGCACATGCCCAAGCAGGTCTTGCGCGTCAACAACATCTACGGCATCTACCGTGCCGTGCGCGGCGGCATGGGCATCGCCTCCCTCCCCGACTACATGGTCGGCGACACGACGGACCTCGTCCGCGTGCTGCCCGATCTCCAGGGCCCGGAAATCGACGCCTACTTCGTCTACCCGGAAGTGCTGCGGCACTCCAAGCGCATCGCGGTCTTCCGCGATTTTCTCGTCAAGCGCATCGCCGAATTCCGCTTCTGAGCGCAGCGGGCGCGGGGCCGAGATATGCGAAATGTGCATGGCTCACTTGATTATTTTAGTGTGGTTTTCCCAGCGAAAAGGCCTATTTCTTCGTCAGGCCGCGATGCTGCGTTGCAACAAGGCCGCAGATTTTGACGAGTTTCGGGGCTTGGCCCCGACCGGGTTCCAGGCGCAAGGCCTGGAAGGGGTCTTCGGACCCTACGTCTCCCAGACGTGAAGCCTCCCTGTTCAACTCACCGGGACCGAAAGGTCCCGGTTTTTTTTACCCACGTTGAGCGCTCGTCCCTCCACTGGAATTGCCATGGCTAATCGGGATTCGAGGCGGATGGAACTGAGAGGCACCTTCATGGCGTTGCGCGGAAAAGTTGCGGGGAAAAGCCAATCGGGATCATACTCAGCTGGCGATATCGGCTCATCCCAGGAATGTCGGATGCATGGTCGAATCCATTGAAAATTGGGTTTGGCGGGACGCGCGGCGCGTGTCGATCGCCCAACGCGACCCTATCAACTGAAACGCGGGCAATGACCATTCGCTTAGACCACACCATCGTGCCGGCGAAGGACAGGATTGCCTCGGCTGAGTTCTTCGCCGAGATCTTCGGGTTGAAGGTCGAGCCGGGCCATGGCCATTTCGCGCAAGTACAAGTCAACGACACCCTGACCCTTGACTTCGCCGACGAGGCTGAGGCGTGGGGTGGCCCGGGCTTCGATCCACGGACCGGCAAGAGCCATCACTACGCCTTCCACGTCGACGAAGCCGAGTTCAACGCAATCTTGGCCCGGGTGAAAGCGAAGGGTATCCCTTACGGCAGCGGGCCATACAGCCACACCGACGGCCAGACTTACGCTCGTCGCGGCGGCAGCGGTTTCTACTTCGAGGACCCTTACGGCCACCTGCTGGAAGTGATGACCGTGCCCGAGACGGGCAGTTAGCGCGCCATCGCTTCGGCCGTGCCTAAGGCATGAGCGGAGAGGAGCCGGCCGACTCATCGCGATTGACGACGATTGGCCCGCTTTCGCTCTCAAGCACCCCCAAGGTCCTCGGCCCATCAATTCCGCGCCCGCTCGCGCCGGTGCATCTGGTGCGGGCTGACCTCTCGGATCCGGAGGCGCTCCAAGGTGCGATGGAGGAGGTGCGCAAGGTCACCGGCCGCCCCGAGCAGTCCCAGCAGCGTGATGGCAAGAGCATTGAGCAACCACAGGCGGTCGCGCCGGTCGGGCGTGCTGCCGGCTCGGCGCAACCAATTTGCGGCGCACGGTGAAATACGAATCCAGACCGGCCTGTTTTGATTCTTTTCAGAAACTCCTGGCGAAGCGCCGGATTCTTTCGTTAGCCGACGCGCTCAGCCGGAAAATGAGGGGATGGATGAGCGGCAACTTCCACCCTAATATCAAAATCTGTTCGATCTGCGGCTGAGCCATGATGAAGGCGCTACCGAAGTTGCAAGGGGGAAGAATGCCGGTAGTGGGCTACTTTGGGTTACGCCGCAATGGCCTCTCCCCGCTCGTAGGCTTCCCATAAGGCCACTAGATCGCTTACCTCCCAAAGGCGGCTAGTCACGCCAGCGGCCATAGCGGGAGTCATTTTTAGCGTGCGATGGATTTTGAGGAAATTGTACGCGAAATAATTTAGGGCGACGGCGGCGGCATGATTTTCAAACTTTCGGGAGAAGCCATTGGACAGACGGGTGTAGCGCCGCATGTTGGTGCGAACGGTCCAATTTTGACGTTCAACGAAACTTGTCGATATATAATCGGGGTTGGGGTTGCCAGTGATCACACTCATTTGGCACCCGATGCACTCCGGAGCGCGAATATTTCACTTCTGGTTGTGCAGGAAGGCCATAGATTTTCTGCAACATAGCGTAATCAACATCATTGCCGAATGCACCTTCGACTGCTTCAAGATATGCTCTATGACCATTGGTCGTAAGTTGCACGCGTCCATTCACTCGCGACGCCAGATCGGCAACAAAAGCGCTCGCAGCTTTCATGGACCTATCACCCAATGCCCATGACGGAACCAACTTTGTATCAGCATCAAACGCCACCCAAAGCCAAATGTCGCCTGCCTCTGGGTGTTTAGCGGCAATTTCGGCAGTGCGGTTTTTGTCTTTGCAATAAATCCACCCCCACCATTCATCGAGTTGCCATCGGCGCGGACGTAGATTGCGAAAAGCGCGATCTTGGTAGCCGGCGCATACTTCTCCAACCTCAACCAACAACCGCATTACGGTTTTCTTGGCAACGCCTGTCATGCGAACGGTCGCGCGGATCGAGCAACCTTCGATGAGGCAATTGATGACCTGAGCGCGGGTTTCTGAGTTCAATCGGTTCATGCAGCGACTATACTAAAGCCGCTTTAGCATGTCAACACTTTTCGACGCACCCCGCCCTTCCGGGTGCCGCTACGACGCCTCAGGCTAGCAATCGCGATTTAGTTATAGGCCTCGGTAATGGGGACGATAGCCGGGGAATGTCGTATTCCACTCGTCGTCGTCTGGGTGCTTAGGCGGTTGACGATATGGCGAACTCGGAGCGGGAGTAGCGGCACCTTTCTTATGCGCGTTCTTAGCCGCCTTTCTATGCCGTTCCCTCGCGGCGCTCTTGTCGAGATGAGGGTTCTTTTTCAAGAGGGCATCTAGATCAAGCGGTTCCATCTGACTCCCCCTAGTTCGGAGCTACCATTTGATAGGTCCGTGGCGCAGCTATCATCAGCGGTTGGTAGTCTACACGAGTTTGCAGGGCACTAAAATAGCGTCGCCTGCCCATATAATCAATGAACAGTTTATGGAAAGGACGAACGGCAGCGTTCAACGATCTGTCGCTCCCGAAATCGTCGATTTTCAGATTGAGAATGGTCCGGAGGCGCTCCATGTTGATTCCAAGACCGTGTGAGCGCCAAAGCTTCACATTGTTAAGCTGGCGAGCAATCTCTTTCGCCCTCTTACGCTTCATCGCGGGCGTAACTGGCATTTGTCGAGTCTCGGTTATATTCCAATCCTTGAACTTGTATTTGACGAGCCATTCCTCAAGGAGTGCCCGAGAAAGGTCACGGGCTTGCTCATAGGAGTACAACTGCCCTTGGTCAAAACTCAAAAGAATATCCATCTCGGCTTGGCTGATTTTTCCCTTTTTTGCTTTTTTGAGGAGCTCTTCATACCGCAGCACATATCCGAGCGCCGGGATCAATCTTCCGTCTGGTCCTTCTATCTGTGGGTCAATTGGTCCCAAGATAGCATGATAGTCCATATGAATGGCGTCTCCGGACATAACGAGAATCGTGCCGGCGGACATTGCACTGTTGGGGACGAGAAAATCGACGATCTTGTAGTGGTGCCGGGTCGTATCAGCAATGCGCCTCGCGGTTTCGGCGTAACCGCCTCCCGTCTGAAGCATGAAGATCAATTTTTCTCGCTTGTTGTCGATCACCTCCAGTGCGTCTCGGATATCGTCATCGGCGCCGAAGGCAAGAGGTCCCACGTACACTAAGCAATCAGCTTTCGCGACTTTTTCGAGCTCAAGCAAATGAGCAGCCAATTGAGCTTCCACCAATTGATTGGAGGTGATCGCTCTCCCAGCCATATTTCTACCGCTCGAATTTCGCCCACCGCGCGTTTGCAGCGGCAGTGGCGATCTTTTTGCGCTGCTTCTCGGTAAGCGTATCGAGGCGACGCTTACCTCCGATCTTACCGCCCTTACGCCCGATAGCGGCCATATAGGCAGAGAGGTTCGCTGGTGCTGCCGGAATAACATCCGGCGATGCCTCCGGTTCAGCCGTGGATTGCTCCACAAGCCGGTGGGCAAACTGGTTGATGTCGGCCGGACGTTTCCTATGCTTAATCGGCTTTGGCATAGGTGGCAGAATGGCATAAACTTGGGCCGAAGGCTAGAGGGTACAATAGCCGGGAAAACGCGGATATCTTCGGCGAGGCGACCAAGGGATGCGGAAGCGCCTAAAATGGATCGACTGGCTAGCAATTGCCGCGTTCGCTCTTTTGGTCGGCACTTGGCTATTTTTAGGCGTGACATCAAAGCCACCAGCCCCACGTACTGGGGAACAAATCGGCGTAGTAGAGCAGCCAACCTCCAATGGGGCAGAGCGCGCCCAACACTATGGCGGCGGCACCGAAGAATCCCCTTTCGTCGTCAAGGTGGAACACGCCCCAACAACCCAAGCCGAAGCCGAGAAAGATGCTGAATACCGCCAACGCGAAGCGGCGGATAAAAGGGTCATATGGTGGGCTGGCGCTGCCGTTTTGGTTGGCCTCGGGCAAGCTGTTGCGTTGTTCGGGGCGCTCTTGATAACTGCCTTCGTAGCTATTCGCCAGTTGCGGGCCTACATCTTTCCCTCGGTTCGAGGACTCAGAAAATTTAATCTTACGGAACCCATCGAAATAACTATAAGAATCAGAAATGCGGGGCAAACTCCGGCCAAAGACTGCGAATCTACCGGCGTGGTTTTCGTTGGGGCGCTTCCACTTGATGATGATGCCAAAATGGCGGAGCCCACTGAGCCCACCGACCTTCTGCGCCATAGTAAGCCGGCGATTTACCCCCAAGGCGAACACAATTTTGATTGTGTGTCGAT
>Ga0074044_10002713_pt1 | contig 15411 bp, 18 predicted proteins | sample BogForMeECP23OM1_FD_94443 | JGI IMG/M metagenome (GOLD analysis project Ga0074044, IMG submission 94443) | Bog forest soil microbial communities from Calvert Island, British Columbia, Canada - Bog Forest MetaG ECP23OM1 | ecosystem: Environmental > Terrestrial > Soil > Wetlands ... | reverse complement strand
GCCAGTACGGAAATCTAGTTCCGTTAGTGCGTCTGAGTAATTCCCTCCGCCCGATTTGTTCTTGAAAGCTGGATTTGGAATCAGTGGAGGATGTAATTGAGTGAATCCAACGTACACAAAGAACGGTTTCTTGACCGCGGCATTTCGTTTAATGAATTCGATCGTGCGTTTGGTTATTTTCTCATCCATCAACGGCCTAGTATCTAGATTGAAATTATCCACCGGATGAGTTGGTGAGCCTTTCACTCCTTCCCAGATTTTCGGGATCTCTTGGCCAGTAGCAGCGAACAACGGATATGAGGTATAAGCGGATTCGTCGCTGGTGTTCTTGATCCCGAACCATTCATCAAACCCCTGATCAGTCGGCAATCGTCCCTCGACGTCGCCAACATGCCACTTACCGTACAGGGCTGTGGCGTAGCCAGCGTCGGAAAACAATTCTCCAAGCGTGTATTCCCATGATGCCAATCCGTAGTTACCTTGGCCGGGCAAGGGTACGCTTGAGCAACCGGTTCGGATGGGCATCCGACCGGTCAGAATCGCCGACCGGGTGGGCGTGCATTGCGCCTCGACATTATAGTTCTTTAACCGCATGCCTGCCGCTGCTAGAGCATCAATATTCGGCGTGTTGTTTGCGCCGCCGAAGCATCCCAAATCTCCCCAGCCCAAATTGTCGACCAGAATGAAGACAACGTTGGGTTTCATCGGTGCAGTTTTGGGTTCGGCTGCTTCTCTAGAAACCGTCTCTACAGACGGCTTTTTTCCTTGACCTACCTTCTTGACTTTAGGTCGCATCTTACGAGCTGATCTCGCAACCCTACGTTTCAAATCTATCAGCTACTGGCACAGTTCGATGCTGTGATTAAACTGTTTTCAGGTGCGCATAGTTGTTAGTGCACATATATATCGAAATTTGCTAGTTGTCGCAACGATATGGCCTTTATAGGTCAAGGCGTTTGTAACAATTCATAATCAAGGATGGAGCAATTATGAGCAGTGAAAAGAATCCATACGGCGGTAAGCCGGGCAGCGGCCTGCAATTTCCGCCATATTACAGGCCTACGCCGTCCGTCAAGAGCCGGAACAACTACTTCCCTGCCAGTGAGACCCTCGGTCCGGACGAGATGAGGATCTCGTTCGTTGGTAGTTGCCCCTTCCCGCCTCGGCGAGAGCAGGCCGGCACATGTATCATGGTTGAATTGGGCAATGGCGATCGTTTCTTCTTCGATTTCGGTCCCGGTTGCATCAAGAACATTCTCGCGATGGGTGTTCCGGTGCCTGAGATTAACGACATTTTCATTTCTCACCTGCACGTGGATCACTACCACGACCTCTCCTATCTCCTCCCGTTCTCGGCGTGGGCAGGACGATGGAAGCAACCGCTGCGAGTCACGGGACCCTCAGGACGCACAGCGGATCTCGGAACCAAGGCCATGGTTGCTGGTATGAAGCAGATGCTCAAGTGGCATCTGGAAGCCTTCGACTCTTGTCCTATCGGGGATGGTTACGAGGTTGAGGTTAACGAGTTCGACTGGAAGGATGAGAACGGGATTTGCTACGACAAGAATGGTGTCACTATTCGTCATTGGCGACGCTCGCACACCAAGGACGGCGCTTCGGCTTATCGTTTGGATTGGAATGGTCTTTCGTTTGTGTGGACTGGCGACGGTCGTCCTGACGAACTGACGATGAAGTACGCCAAGGGAGTTGATGTTTTTGTCACCGAGTGCCAGCCCGATTTGGCACGGATCAACATGTACAAGTACGGTCTGCCTGAATTCCTCTACAACTACACCGTGGACATCCACCATACGCAGAATTACGCGGCAGGTTACCTCATGAAACAGGTCAACCCGCGTTGTGGCATGGTCACGCACATGGCGTTCGACAATGACACGCTCAACGAGACAAGCGCTGACATCCGTGCCCACTGGGACGGGCTTTTCTTGTACGGTGCGCCGGACGTGGTTGTTGTCAACGTGACGAAGGATGCGATCTGGCACCGGTATGCCGCGCTGCCTGGATTCACGGGCCAGTCATTGCCGAAACCCACCATACTCTTCGGGGACCCGCTGCCGATCGCTACGGGCAGAGGTATCGTCCCACAGCCTAGGTTGCCGCGCGAGCAACAGCAGGAGCAAAAGACGCGTGATCTCGAGATTGATCCGAAAAAGTACTATCCGGCTGACGTTTACCGGGAGCCGCTCACTAAGCTCGCGAATCCGATGGAGGTCGATCTCCTCGAGATGGCGAAAGTAATGGGAATCGATCTGAGTAAATTCAAGAAACCAGCATAGCGGTGTGATCCCGGTTCTTTTTCCGGGCGTACGCTTTGGGAGGCAACCCTGAACATTGGAAATTGTAGACGACAGCGGCAAGACGGTTCCGATAACGATCCTGACCGGTTTTCTCGGAGCGGGAAAGACTACGTTGTTGAATCGGATTCTGAGTGGGAATCACGGTCTGCGCGTGGGTGTCCTCGTCAACGACTTTGGCTCGATCAATATCGACGCCGAGCTCGTCGTTGGGGTGAAAGATAACATGATCAGCCTAGCCAACGGTTGCGTCTGCTGTCAGATTCGCGACGACCTCATCGAATCGGTCACCAAATTGCTCGCGCGCCCAGAGACGATTGAATACATCGTGCTCGAGGCTAGTGGTGTCGCTGATCCCGCGGGGATCTTCGTGACCTTCAACGATCCCAATCTGCGGGATCGGATCAGGCTGGACAGCGTCATCTGTGTGGTGGACGCGGAGCAGGTCTTCGCGCACCCCGAGTATCCTCCCTTGATGGATCTGAAGCTCCGTCAGGTTGGGTTTGCGGATATGCTGATCCTGAACAAAGTGGACCTTGCCGGTCCGGAGCAAGTCGAGAAGGTCAGGGCTTGGCTGGATGACCATTTCAATCGTCTTCGCATCGTCGAGACCAATTACTGCGAAGTGCCCTACGAAATCCTGTTGGGTGTCGGACGTTTCAATCCTGCTCAAGCAAGCATCAACTCTCACGCCGTTGAGCATGATCACTCGAAGGTGTTCAGCACCTGGAGCTACGAGACAAACCAGCCGCTGGCTCTGGAAGCGTTGCGGGAAACAATGCGTAAGCTGCCGGGGACCGTTTACCGGGCGAAAGGGGTGATCTACGCCGCCGATGAGCCAAAGCGTCGGGTAGTTCTGCAGGTGGTCGGAAGGCGCGTGGACATCTCGTTACAAGAAGAGTGGGGCCAACGCGTACCCCGCACGCAGATCGTAGTCATTGGTGCAGCCGACAGCATCGACGCTAATCTTCTGGAAAAGACAATCGCCTCCTGCATTTCGACCACAGCCGCGACATGAGTATGGAAGCATAATTTTTGTGGGATGAGGAGTTTTCGTGCGTGTCCGCATCACTAGACCAACATGAATCATAATCCTCACGTGATACGCCACATGTCTCATGATTTAGAAGTGAAAACGTGGTGAAAATGATAGTAAAAATGACTACATTTCAAGTTTCATGAGTGCTAATGCCAATCATTCACGTTGATGATCACTCACATTTTGATAGTCAATTAACACAAGTGATTTGTTAATGAAAATGAGATTATGAAATTTGTAAAATTATAATTATTAAATTATACAATTATAAAATTGTCAGACTACGAAATTTATGAAATTTATGAAATTTGTGTGTTGTGCGTGGGTATGCTGGTGCGCGCCGCCCCATGGCTGCTCCGATGGAGGAGAACGAAACTGCTCTACAGCGCCCTTGCTCCGGCCTCTGCGACCGCATGGTCGTTCTCGACAGAGCTCCCACTAACACCGATAGCACCCATTATCTCGCCCTGCATATTCTTCAGCACCATTCCCCCTGGAAAAGAAATCAGACCGTCGTTAGAGTGCTCGATTCCAAACAACGGACCGCCGGGTTGAGAGAGTTTCCCAATCTCGCCCGTGTTCATGTCGAAGAACCTGGCGGTCTTCGCCTTCTTGATGGAGATGTCTATGCTCCCGAGCCACGCTCCATCCATACGCAGAAACGCTTTCAGGTTGCAGCCCGCATCGACTATCGCTATGTCCATCTTCGTGTGTAATTCAGCAGCTTTTTTCGTAGCATGCTGTAACGCTAGCTGCGCCTGATCGGCGGTTATATCAGCCATTTAGTGCCTACCTTCGCATCTCTCCAGGCGAATCTAGCTATTTAAGTTGAGGCGTTCCAGCTTGTGCGACTCGAAGACCTAATCAGGGTCCCACCTTGACAAGGCCGCCCCTCTCTTGATAGTGAGTGAATGTTTGTCAGAAAGGCAAGAAAGCAAACTTCGACTACTTTTGCATCTTAATCAGATCCCAATTCAGGAGAGATGCGGGCACTCTCCAAACTTGAACCGTCGTTCATGATTTTCGTGTGTGTGCGCGCACCACTAGACCCACACACACTTTTTGACGGAACAAACGACGGTTCAAATTACGATGCACGCACTAATGAGTACACACGCGATCAGGCATCAACGGTCGAGGAAGGTGCAGGCGGAGACTATAGATTGACCCTAATTCAAAATCCTTCTAAAAGATCAGACAGAGGAACTAGGCACATGTGGCTACCATTGCTTGCAAAGAATACGGTGAGGTTAACTGGTTATCCTCACGTTATTGGATCAGATTAGAAATAGAGGGTTCTGACATGTGGGAGTTTGGTGAGAGGGGATGGGTGTCGTTTACTGTTGGTGTGGCCGCGGATGGAGTTGCTGGCCAGGGTGCGCCGGGGCGAGATAATGAACATAAGGGCTTGGCGGGATGGAACTTTGCCGGCCTTGACTGGTATTTTGTTATCGGTTTGATATTCGGCCTTGATTTGGTTGTGGACAAGTTCGGTCTGTACGTTGCGCCTTTGATAATGATAGGATCAGACTCTATAGTGCCTGGCGTAGGTTTTGGGATTGCGTTGTTCCGGCGTATTGGTCTTGGTGTGATAATTCCGTTCTGGATGTTTGGTGTCATCGTACCGGCTATTGTCGCGGTTATTGGGTCAGCGGCCATAGGTGTACTACTGTTGATTGGCATAGTTGTGACAATCTTCGGCATCGCCCGCTGGGCTAAGAGGCGCACGGAGTGAATCCAAGTTCAAGTCCTGACTGCACTCTTGACTTAACACATAATCCAAGGGGAACTTTTCCAGCAGCACCAGTTTACCGGTACATGTGAGGCAGGTAATTTCTTCATACTTGACCGGATAAGATAGTTCTCATCTCGTTGCAGATAGTCAGCATTTTATTGATACGATCGGTAAGCATATCGTTGTCTACTTGGGTCATCGTACCGTATCCGCCTAATTGTTTGGGAGTTAACTCGTTTAGTACTGTCCATATTTCGGATAAATCGTTAAGTGAACGCCATCTGGTCGACTCAACATTTTGCTCAAGATTGTATGCCTTTCCTAATTCACATATCTCGTTTAACAATATTCCCGATTTTTCAATTAGCTGCCGTGTTTCCTCTTCTCGTATGTCGTTTACTGATTTTCGTAGAATCCAATCTGCACCGTGGCTCTCTTCAAGTTGTTTGATGAGATTACGAAGGTTGCGTTCCACGATGAACAAACCGCTGTTGATGGCACGTTGAACATTTTGATCCATCTCGGCATCCTTCGTTTCCATGTGGCGTTCTAGACCGTTCTTGGGGTCTTGACGTTGAGGAGACGTTGTTTCTCAAGTTTGGTTGCAATTACTCGGAACGTTATGGTCAGATCTCTAGATAGATCTCCGATTTCGTCGAGATATGAGAATATGTCTTTCAACCAGATTCGATGTTCAGAGACTCCCATTTTGACTGCTAGGGAATTGAACTGTTCACGGATTCTATCTAAGACTTGTTCCCTGTCTGATATGACCTCGCAGAGTTCTTCAGCCTTAGATCGATCTTCAGCTAGGACACTAATGCATTGGACGCAAGACAGCATTATCTGATTTATTTCGACTGTTGCGGTCGTGAGCAACTCAAAGATGTCATCGTTGGAAAACCCATTCAAGTATTGAAAAAGCAATGCACATCTTTCGATAAGATCAGACATTAGGTCGAAGTGTTTGGCGACATCAAGCAAATAGTCAGGATTGACGTTAAGAAACTCTACTTCCATTGTTTGTGTCGCAGCATGCTCGAACACTTTGTCCAAGGATTCTTCAATGTCAGCGATTTGACGTACTCTCTGCTTTAGGGCATTCCCGTCGCCTTCGCCTAGCTGTTTCGATAGCATTGATAGCAGATTGGTCATCGAAACTAGTTTCTCAGCCATTGATTGCAGAACCGCTAATATCCGAGTGGTTTCACTCAAAATACTCGAACCTCTTCGAGCGTTATCAGGCCGTTACTTGCGACGATACGTTTCACTTCAGACAGAATGTGTTCAATTTTTGAGTATTCATCAACCGTTTCGATTACAACGGGTAGGTTAACTGAGAGACCGAGAACGTCAGCCCTCGCGATTCCGCGGAGCCCGAACCCTTTCACGCCCTGTACAATGGTAGCTCCAGAAATTCCATTTTCCTTAAAGAGCGATAGAAGCAGCTCTGAGATCGGTTTCCCTTGATACTCATCGCGATTGCGAACTCTTACGGTTAGTTTCAGCATCCGTTTCATGGGAGGAGTTTCGGCCATTTTCAACTCGCCCCAAGTAAGAATAGAATAATTGCACGGCCCGCGAAGACTGCGATAATTGAAGCGCCTACATTACATAGAATGTTCAGAATAGCCAACATGATCTCCCCAAGATCGATTAGCCCCATAGTTTCAAACGCAAATGAAGACATGGTAGTAAATGCGCCGCAGAAACCGATCCCTATCAGTAAGGTGTACCGAGGATCTAGCCCTAAGCGAGTTATCGCAGTTGTACTTGATCCAAGGATGAAGCTGCCAATGATATTCACTATAAGGACGGATATTGGTAAATTGTTGAAGACCAGATGTTCTCCGGTTATTCTGTATCGGAGCAGGGTTCCTAAGATTGCGCCAACCACTAGGCATGCTATATCATATTTCATTGTTTGACCGCTCGCCTACACGTAACGTAGAAGCTATTGGCCCACAACACAGTTGCGAGCGGTTAACGGCGAGCCTCACCGCCACCTCTGTAAGAACAAAATTATTTTCTTAAACCTTTCTGATCGCACGAAATGATCAATTTTGTGCTCTCATGACCAACTTCCACTCCTAATCACTAACATCGATTCTTCGCGACTTCAGGGATGGAGCGTGGGATTTCAGCACCAATTCACCGGTACATATAAGCCGAGAATTTAATCGCGTCTGACATTCGAACGCGGCCCTACAGAAGATTGCGGAAGTGCTTCGATATGGTAGACTGCCGATGGAAAACTGAGTAGACACGTGTTAGATGTAGCTTTCGCTTGGCCAATGTTTTAATAATATCTATTGTCTATAGATCATGGACATAATGTCAAGTAAAATAGAACCAGCAACGATGGAACGGCTTCTTCCACAACTCCATGGTCAGAGTGCCAAGATTCTGCATTATCTCGCTATTCATGGCAAGGCAAATCCAAATGAGATATCTGTGGCCCTGGCACTTCCGAGATCAAGTGTGTATAAGACTGTAAGAGATCTCATCGGGACTCGACTTGTTAGTGCCCACCAAGGCGTTAAGACTGGGGAACGTGGGCGTGTCGGCTCTGAGGTTCTTACAACGGACTTCAGGATAGTGGTTGAGAATCTTCCCGGAGTACCGCGACTTGAGATAACACCAAAGAATGTGGCCGTATTTGATCTCCTTGGTAAGAGTTCGGGGAAACTGTTTGTTGAGAGACATGGCATGGGTAAGTTTGCGAGATTTATGGGACTTTACGAAGACTATGCGAACGGAAAGATGCCTGCTTTTATGATCGCGAAGGAACTGGATGCGGAGCGCTTTGAAGTTGAGCTTCTAATCGGTGACACAGAAGGCTTGACAAGACCTATGAAGAGAAGCGTCAAAAAATGGGACCGAAGAATCCAACAACGAAAATTACACAAGTTAGGATCCTTGACAGCAGTCTAATCATAGAAGCGGATCGCTTACGTCTTACAAAGAGGTTATCGGATTACCTATCACGAAACCGAATCCAGACCATAGTTCCGACTAAAGTAAAGCAAGAAACTGTAGATGAGCCTAGGTCGATCCCAGAATACTCTAAGTCAGCCAATAGAATTGACAGATTGATCTTCAGGAGCAATGCAGTATCGGTTGAGGATCCGGACTATCGCGATGGTCGCACTTGCACTTTGACAGATAGAATTAGAGATTGCATTGCGAAGAAATCAGGAAAATTCGCTCATCTGGTCGAACGTGCAGACTTAGAATTTGTCACATTAGCTTTGAATCACATGAATCGGAACGAAAAGGTCGAACTCGTATTCCGCGACAATGCGTTAGATGCATGCATTAAGTCAATTCTAACGTCATATCGCTACGCTAACAAACTGATGATAACCCCTATCTCTGCTCATATCGATAGCCTTTAACCGGTTCATCAGGAATTGATGGTGGGATTTCAGCACCAGTTTACCGGTACATATAACCAATGAGAGAATTTGGACTACGATAGCTACGTACCGATCAGACTAAATTGCTACGGAAACCCGTTCGGACGGATCAGAAGCCGAGATCGCATGAAACCCGTTATTGTTGGATTCCCACACACGAAATCAAACTGAACCCCAGGTGTGCTCGCAGTTGCAGTAGCTATTGCCGAAGGTATCCGCTCCGCGTTAACTCGTAGTCCAACGCAAAGCAGTTAGGTATCCTGTTGAGGATAAGTAAAGTGACACTTATGGAATGCATTTCATGCAATGGATCAGGAGAAGTTACGTGTTGGAAATGTGAAGGGAACGCCGTCTTCTCGGTACCTTGTGAAGATTGTCATGGTGTTGGTACTCTAGGACTGGATAACGAAGATGAGCTTATAGCATGTGAGACCTGCTGGGGACACGGAAACCGAGAAGGAGTTTGTGATCTATGCAATGGTTTTGGAGTTTTAGATTGTGAACGTTGCAACCGTGCAGGCAACATTGCTGACGCGTCCGACCTAGAAGATACATTCGAATTCAACCCACGCGGCAATGAAGCTGGGGCATAGAGAAACCTGCGCAAATTCCATAAAATCTCAACGGAGGCTGCCTAGATGGACGCGAAACGTTGCGTGCGCGATTATCGGTTTGAGCTTATGAACCCTCGTTTGATCAGGGACTTGATTACGCCCTCGTAGTCGTTAGTGTATAATTTCGTTCCATACGTTGAGTGCGATATTCCCAGACTTCGCAGCGCGTCCTTCTCATCTTTCTCCAACCTTCCCGCATGACCAGTGATCTCGATATGTTGCTCCTGAGTTTTCACCTGAAGGCTCCTACACCTACGCTTCACAGCCTGTTCAATAAGCCAAGCCCTAGCTTTCGGGTCTTCCGGAATCTGAAACTTAACGTCAGCCACGAATCTCAACCTCTCTTAATCAAAACAGATGGTTAACAAGTTGTTTGTCAGCTATTTGTTAGTTTCTAACAAAACACCAACGTTACGTTGGAACGAAAAGCTGACTCGAAACGTTCCCTACGAAGACTCATATTCTGTCGGATGACTGTAATCAGTAAGCCAACGATATGAGTGCAGGGGCATGCTGCGATCATCGATTAAATCAAAAGATAAGCGCGAAACCAGAAAGCTGAGTTTCTTGCTTTACAGAATGCTATACGGCCCCTTAACCTTCGTTCGCGCTGGCTACAGGCAGCTACTAATTCTCCTTTCCATGTTCATTTTTGGAACATGGATCTTCTCCCGCTACGAGGGACTTCCCGGGCTTCTGGCTCTCTTCGCGTCCGTCTCAACAGTCACTACTATCGGACTCTTCACTCCGAACAATGGCAACGTCTACGCCATGAACCGAAACGAAGTCATATTAATTATAGTGCTGATGATCGTCTCGGTTGGTTCAGGAGCATCACTAGTCCAGAGCACGGTCAGTATGGCAATAAGCGAGCGTGGCAAAGCAGCAGCACAGAAGCGACTAGTGAAGAGACTGAAGAAACAAATCATCATCTACGGATACAGCCACATGGGCAAATACATAACCCAAAGACTTGAAGAACTCGGTTACGACTACGTAGTAATCACAAGAATTCCTGACGTCTACAACGAGCTGCTGAAAAATGACCTCTTCGTAGTTCTCGAAACTGAAACAGACATAATAGGCGCCCTGGAATCGGCTGGGATCGAGAAAGCATCTCTCGTCATAGTAGCAGACGTCAACGACTCCGATAACATGCGATTCATATTAACAGCACGAAAACTGCGACCAGACATCAGGATACATACAGTAGTCCACGACCCATCACTGACCGAAATGGAAAGAGATGCAGGAGCAAACGTCGTAATTCCAGCCACCGCCACAGTAGGTGAACTGCTCGCATTTTCAGCTGACAACAAGGACCTAGTTGGCGTGGTCTTCGCACAGAACATGAAGAGCCAGAGCATCAGCGAATTTACAATCCACACACCCTCCCCAATCATAGGCAAAAAACTACACGAAGTCGCCGAAACGGCGAAGATTATAGGAGCTGTACGAAATGGAAAAGTTGATCCAACAATCTTCGACGGAACCTTCACACTACAAGAAGGAGACACGCTACTAATACTCGGCGACCCATCAAGCCTTAAAAAACATCTAGAAAAAATAGCATCTAAACCCCACCACTAATCCTACGTCGATCTGTTGCAGCAGCTATCCACCAATCTTTATTGTGGGCTACTGATCTAACCTCCTCTAAGAGTGCTGCTTCCCAATGGCTAAATCCATCACCACTGGGAAATTTTCGCGGAGAGGCACGCGAGGAATATCGTCTCTGATCTTTCTGGCGAGCTTCATCCTAAGCGCATTCCTTGCATTAGCCAGCATCTCCGTGACTAGAATTTTGGATTTGAGAGCGAAAATACCTACCAACGAACTATTGCCATACTATGTAAGCGCTCAAGGATTACTGACGCTCGTTCCTCTAGACCTATTGGTGTTAGGTTACACTTTCTTTGTGATACTCGTTATCATCACCCTCAGAATTCTGGCGGATGCTCAAATTGCAGCAGAGGATAGCCCGGAACACGCGCAGGCACTCGCCGATAAAGCGGAGAAGTACATTGAATGGGCACTTAATGGACTCGTGTTCTTCATCGCCTTCGAATTTTCAAGTGCACTAACCGCGCTCCATATTCTCATCGAAGACAACTACTGGATCGCAATCGCAATTTGCATCTTAGTAGCTTTGATTGCTCGATCCATAATGCATAGGATAACCCGCATCTAATCCGTGAGGCGGTAATTTGCGTGAGCCCACTAGAAGAATCAAGATCACGTGACGTGGCAGAAGAAGTTCGAGACTTCTACGAACGTTACCCTTACCCTCGGCCCATAGAGAACCTTGACAAATATCGGGCGCTCTGGCAGGATCGACAAAGGCGCCGGGCGGATTATCATCTGTTCTGGCCCACCAGATCTTACAGGGAAGATTACTCTATACTCATCGCTGGCTGCGGGACATCTCAGGCGGCTAGGTATGCCGTGCGTTGGCCTTCGGCTCAGGTTGTCGGCATCGACTTCAGTGCAACGAGTGTGCGCTGCACTGAAGAGCTTAAGCGAAATTACAACTTGAACAATCTCCAAGTCCACCGGCTTTCCATCGAGCAGGTGAAAGATCTTGGGACTAGCTTCGATCAGATCGTGTGCACCGGAGTTCTTCATCATCTCGCCGACCCAGATGCGGGTCTCAGAGCACTGCGCGAGGTACTCAAACCGGACGGAGCGATGCATCTCATGGTGTATGCGCCGTACGGGCGTGCCGGGATTTATTTGCTGCAAGAGTTCTGCAAACGGATCGGTATCCAGGCCACCGATGAAGAAATCCGCGATCTCATTACCGCGCTCCACTCGTTGCCACCCGGACACCCGCTTGAAACCCTATTGCGCGAAGCCCCGGACTTTGGGGAAGAGGCGGGGCTTGCCGATGCTCTTCTGCACCCGCAAGACCGCGCATATTCAGTTCCGCAATTGTTCGATTTTATTAAAAGAGGTGGATTAGCGTTCGGTCGATGGGTGAGACAAGCACCGTACATCCCTCAGTGCGGCGCCATCGCAAGTATTCCGCAGGCTTCCCGAATTGCACAGCTTCCCTTAGTAGAGCAGTTTGCCGCTGTTGAACTTTTCCGTGGCACCATGGTGACGCACAGCGTGGTCCTTTATCGAAACGATAGCCCTGATCGGCAACTGGTTAGTTTTGTTGGTGACGCCTGGCTTACTTATGTACCGATTCGAATGTCGGACACGATCTGTGTTCAAGAGCGACTGCCTCCTGGGGCCACGGCTGTTCTCATCAACCAAAATCACACTTACAGGGATCTCGTCATGCCGATCGACTCAACTGAAAAGAGTTTGTTTGATGCTATCGACGGGAACAGCAGCATTGGCGATATAGTGCAAAGAACGCTGCCATCCTCACAAAATGTAGCGCGTGCTTTCTTCGAACGGCTCTGGTGGTATGATCAGGCAGTATTTCAAACCTTCACGTAATTATGACATCTTCCTTGTTAGGCGGCCGCGTTGGTCAGCAGTTTCTTTTCTCCGCCTAATTGTACAGGGTTACCGTGGCACTTCTTCACCTTGCGTCCACTACCACAGAGACAGAGTTCGTTCCGTCCTAGTTTCGCAACCGCCGCCATTAGAGCCGCGTTTTCCGCTGCTAGAATCTTGGTGACACCAGCCGCTGGGCGTCCGTCACGAATCAGCGTAGCCATTATCTTCATGGCGTGGTCGGCGTGATTGAAGAATGCCTTGTAACCTGCACATAGATAGTTTAGACCAGGCTCTCCATCAGGTGTGAGAATGAATCTGTTCTTAGGGCATTCTCCGTTGCAAGCAAACCTGACTTCACATTCCCTGCAATAGCGAGGCAATGTGTCAAGCTTATCCTGACCAAACTTCACCTGCTGAGGTGAAGCAACCAACTCAACCATGTGTTGGTTTTGGATGTTGCCGAGCAAGTACTTGGGTTCAACGAAATGATCACAAGAATACAAATCCCCATTATGTTCCAAGGCTAAGCCGCGGCCGCAAGTTTTGTCGAAGACGCACATACCTGATGATGGTAGACCGACCCAGTTGCGTGCTGCGGCTTCGAATGTTTGGACGAACACTCGGCCGACATCGTTGTGCACCCATTCATCAAAAATGGTGATGAGAAAACGGCCGAACTGCTCGGCGCGAACGGAGCGTTCAGAGACCGTTGTACCTTCCTGGTATAATGTTAGGCCGTTTGAGTTGATTCGTTCAACCACCGGAATGAACTGCATCCAAGATGTACCTGCTTCATCGCGTAGGAAACGATAGACTTCAAGCGGATGATCACCATTTACACGATTCACGGTTGTAAGAATGTTGTACTCAACCTCATGCTTCTGCAACAACCGAAACCCGCGCATCACCTTATCGAACGTCGGCTTACCGCTCCTATCCACCCGGAACGAGTCATGCAGTTCCCGTGGACCATCAATGCTTATGCCAACCAAGAAATTATTCGCTTTAAGAAACTTACACCACTGATCACTAAGCAACGTACCATTCGTCTGAATCGTATTCTCAAAAGTCATCCCCGGACGCCGATATTTATTTTCCAACTCAATCGCGCGTCGGAAAAAATCGAGACCCATCAGCGTCGGTTCACCACCCTGCCAAGCAACCGTCACTTGATTTATGCGATGAGATTCAATCAATTGCCTTATGTACTGTTCCAGCAGCTGATCAGTCATGCGGAACCGGCTGCCCGGATAGAGCTGCTCCTTGTCCAAGTAGAAGCAGTAGGCACAGTCTAAATTGCAGATCGCCCCCGTCGGCTTAGCTAAAATGTGAACGCTGGGTGGACCGATATGGATCATTGGTTGCGCGCCCAATGCCTCTACCTTTCCCGGTTCCATTATTGTTCCAGCATCACGATTCGAGTCGCATCAGCGAACGAGGCCGTTCCAGTACCTGAAATTCTGAGCTCCGGAAGCAGTGAGAGCTTTTCTGGGAACACGACTCAACTTGCCAAGCACAGTGAATCGCGTAACCTTTGAAACCTTCAATAACTTTCGTACATTCAATCCTGCATGGAGTACGTGAACACGGAGAGCCGCGGCGTTCGGATACTCCTCCACGAGATAACATTTGCTCTCATCCATATTGAAGTACCATTGGTATCTGAGCGTCTTTGATTCCTTTTCTTCGACCACGTCTATAAGTTCTTGAGCAATTTTCTTAAATTCACCAATTTTCCCAGACGCGATAGCAAATTCCGAATGCAAATAAACTCGATCATCCTCATCCATTACAGTCACTTCCTAAACAATCCTTAGCTGGTCACGCCAAGTTATCGTTTGCGGCCCGGTCCCGCGAGATGCAACGAAACCCAACATGCGACATCCCACTATCAATCATTTGTGGCTGTCGTGCAGCGGGCCTGTATCGTAAACAGTAATTTGGAGCACACAAATGCGACCCCCCCTTCACAACTTTACGTGGGATCTTAAACTGTGGTTGCCCCGGATCATAACTTGCGTCAGGAAGAATCACGCGAGGATTCTTAGTGGGCATGCAACACGACTTGAACTTGTCCGCTCGTTCGTCGAGATGTGGGACGAACCAATCGCTTGTCCATTCCCATACATTTCCTGCCATATCGTACAATCCGTAACCATTTGGGTCAAAGGAACCGACGGGTGACGTGCCTTCATATTTGTCTACGAGCAGATTCTGGTATGGGAATTCTCCTTGCCAAGTATTCGCTTTGGGGGCTGTGATTTGGACGTCTTCATCGCCCCAGGTGAATTTCGCTCCGTTTAATCCACCGCGTGCAGCAAATTCCCACTCAGCCTCGGTAGGCAGCTCCTTACCCGCCCATTTCACGTACGCCTCCACGTCCTCGTATGCAACGTGAACAACAGGATGCTTTTCGATTCCCTGAGTCGAACTCTTAATGCCACGTGGACTCTGCCAATTTGCTCCAGGCGTCCACGACCACCAGTTCGCATAATTCTTCAGATCAACGGGACCGCTGGACTTTCGAAACACCATCGACCCAGGTACAAGATTTTCAGCAGGCGCTCCTGGAAAATCCTTCGGATTAAGCGGCCTCTCTGCAACAGTCACGTATCCGGTCTCAATTACGAATCTTTCGTACTCCTGGTTCGTAACTTCATATTTATCGATCCAGAAACCATCCACCGCGACCTCACGAACGGGTCGCTCTTCAGGATAAAAATCGTTAGAACCCATAAGGAACTTTCCTCCGGGAATCCAGATCATATTCGTAGGGTTGCTAATTGAAGAAGTCAATGAGCCATTCCCTGTATCTTCAATGTTCAAACAAAATTGG
>Ga0074044_10002712_pt1 | contig 15411 bp, 4 predicted proteins | sample BogForMeECP23OM1_FD_94443 | JGI IMG/M metagenome (GOLD analysis project Ga0074044, IMG submission 94443) | Bog forest soil microbial communities from Calvert Island, British Columbia, Canada - Bog Forest MetaG ECP23OM1 | ecosystem: Environmental > Terrestrial > Soil > Wetlands ... | reverse complement strand
TACGATTATGACGCCCAGACGTTTCGCCTGGCACATCTCACCACAACGCGTCCCGGCAGCGTCCCCGCCAGCCAGCAGACCGTACAGGCGCTGGCGTATTTCTACGACCCGATTGGGAACGTCACCCGCATCCGCTATACCGCCGACACGCAGGACGTCATCTATTTCAACAACCAGCGGGTCGAGCCGTCCACCGATTACACCTACGATCCGGCGTACCGGCTGACGAGCGCCACCGGCCGCGAGCATCTGGGACAGACTGGCGGCGCATTGAACGCGCCGCAACAGGTCACCAACGACGACTCGTTTCGCATGATGTTGCCGCAGCCCGGCGATGGCAACGCGATGGGCATCTACACCGAGAGCTACGTCTATGATGCGCTCAGCAATCTGCTGACCATGAGCCATCAGGTGGGCGCGGGAAGTTGGACCCGGCGCTACGCTTACGCGGAACCTTCGCAGATCGACCCTGCCGAAATCGGCAATCGGCTGTCATCGACCAGCCTGCCAGGCGATCCGGCCGCCGGTCCGTTCAGCGCGACCTATGGCTACGACGCCCACGGCAACATGACGCGCATGCCGCACCTGCCGGGCATGACGTGGGACGAGGACGACAACCTGCGCTCGACCACGCGCCAGGTGGTCAACGCCGGAACGCCGGTTGCCACGTTCTATGTCTATGATTCCGCGGGCAGCCGGATGCGCAAGGTTACCAACGCACAGGCTGCCACCGGTCAGACCGCCATCCGCCAATCGGAGCGAATCTGTCTCGGTGGCTTCGAGATCTATCGCCAGTACGCGGCCGACGGCACGACCGTCTCACTGGAGCGCGAGACCCTGCCGATCATGGCGGCCGGTCAGCCTGTCGCGATGGTCGAAACGCGCACGACCGGCACCGATACCGCGCCGGCACAACAGGTCCGCTATCAGTTCGGCAATCACCTGGGGTCGGCGGTGCTGGAGCTGGACGACCACAGCGGTATCATTTCTTACGAAGAATACTTCCCCTACGGCTCGACTTCATACCAGGCGGTGGAGAACCAGACCGACCTGCCGAAGCGCTATCGCTACACCGGCAGGGAACGCGACACCGAGAACGACCTATATTACCACGGGGCCCGCTATTACGCGCCCTGGCTGGGTCGATGGTCCGCGTGCGATCCGTTGGGCGTCGTTGAAGGCCTCAACCTCTATCTCTATGCCGAGGCGTCGCCGGTCTGCCTGGCGGATCGTAACGGCATGCAAGCTGAGAACGCGCACCCGGAAGACACCGACATCCACCAGTACTGGAAGGAAGGCACCTCGAAGATCGGCGACTCCGATCCGCCCGAGCCTCCCGATAAAGACAAGCAGGAGAAATCGGCAAAGTCCTCGGGGCCTTCGCTTGGTGACAGGATCAAAAGTGTCATCAGTACCGGGTCCAAGCTGCTTTTGAATGCTTTGTCGACCATCGGAACAGCGATCAAGCACGTGGTCACAACGGTCGGGCATTGGCTCAAGGATGCTGCGTCGGCCATCGCCGATGGGATGAAGAGGGCCGCTTCTGCCATCGGCAACTGGGCCAGGAATGCCGCATCCGCGGTTGGCGACTGGTTCAGGAACGCCGCGTCCGCAGTTGGGAACTGGTTCAAGAGTGCCGCGTCATCGGTGGGCAACTGGTTCAAGAATGCCGCATCGGCGGTGGGCGACTGGTTCGGAAAGACTGCGTCGTTAGTCAGGGCGTGGTTCAAGAAAACCGCAACCGCGATCGCCGACCGGACGAAGCACGCCGCGTCGGTGGTCGCCGATCACGTGAAGAGCGCCGCATCGGCAGCAGGAAAGTGGATCAAGGCAGCCGCGATCACCGCCGGCAACGCCATAAAGACCGGAGTGACCACGGCGGCCAAGGCTGTCGCCGCCGCGGCCGTCAAAACGGCAAAGGTGGCCGTGGACGTCATTGGGAAGATCTGGGCGTCGCCATACACCATCATAGCGTTCCTCATCGGTCTGGTGTGGATGGCCTTCGGCGCGAAAATAGCCATTGGAAACAACGCCATCACCTTCAACAACGTCAATTTTCACAACGGCGGCCGTCCATTCACCATGGGGAATGTCGTCTTCAATCCAGGTCCCGACGCCAAGACAGACACCACCAGAAGCTATGACCACCGCAACGTGGAGAAGGTCGGCGAGCATGAGGAAGGTCATACCTACCAATACCAACTGCTGGGTCCACTGTTCTTCCTCGTCTACCTGTTTTCGGGCGGGGCCTTCACCGTCAAGAGCCCGTTCGAGCAGGCTGCCGACCGCTTCGCCACAACAGGCAAGGGGTGGGTGCCGCGTTGAGTCGCACTACTGAAACGATACGCGCGAGACTTACGAAAACTGCGCGCGCTCCAACAATGCGTCGAATGGACAGTTAAGTCATGATCTTACAAGGACGTAACCTCACCCAAGGCCTGACCGGCGCCGATGTCGGCACCTTGCAGTCGGAGCTGACGACGCTTGGCTACAGCATACCCGCAACAGAGCAGCAGGGATCGAGTTTTGGCGCTGCGACGCTGGCGGCGGTGGAGCAATTCCAGACGGCGCAGGCGCTGACGGCAAACGGCACCGTTGATGCAACCACTGCCGCAGCGCTGACGACGGTCATCGCAGCCAGCACCTATGCCGTCACCGGAACGGTTTCGAGTGCGACCACCGCCGGCGTGGGCGGCCTCGCCGTTCAGTTGGTGGACAAGAACGTCGGCGGCGACATTTCGGTCGCCACGACGACCACCGCTGGTGGCGGCAGCTATGCGATCAGCGTGGTGATCTCTCCGGCCACGCTGCGAGCCCGTCACAAGACACGGCCGGATCTTCAGGCTCGCGTCATGACCGTTGCTGCCAACGGTGCCCGGACGTTCCTCGCCACGTCCAGCGTCGCTTATAATACGGGCAACAGCGTCACGCTGAATGTCGCGCTGCCGGCCAACGCCACCGGCCTGCCAAGCGAATATGAAACCCTGACGGCGTCGCTTGCGACGCTGTATCCGGGTGCTCTGGCAGACCTGAAGGAGAACGCAACTCAGCAGGACGTCACGTTCCTGGCCAACAAGGCTGGATGGGATGCCCGAGCGGTCGCCGTCGCCGCCCTCGCCGGCCAGTTCAGCCAGATCACCGCGCCGGCTCCCATCGCCTCCGCGGCGCCGGCGCCGGCACCGGCCGCAATGGTTACGGCGGCGACCGTTGCACCGCAATCGGCCGCCGCCGCTCCGCTGGCCCCGCAGCCTGAAATCGCGGCCCGGGCCGTCATCCAACAGCCGCCGGGCACCGTCGCCAGTCCCGTGCCGGCACCTGCCTCCCCGGCTCCCGCCCCGGCACCCGCGCCCGCCACGGTGAGTCTCCTGCCCGAGTTCTATTATGCCCTGTTCCGCGCCGGCCTCCCGGCCAACGCCGACCTGCTGTTCCAGACCGGCGCGAGCACGGTCCAGGCGATCTGGTCCCAGGCGATCGCTCAGGGCGTCATCCCCCAAGCCCTGGCGTCCCAGGTGCCGCAGGCGACCCAGGTCTACCAGGCGCTGAGTGCTGCCCACACCCTGACCATGGCGCCCTCGGTCGGCGTCTCCACCTTGCAGGCGCTCGTGGCGCCGATCCTGACCAGCACCACGCAGCAGACGCAGTTCGCCGAGCTGCTGGCGCAGTACAGCGGCGACTGGGTCCATTTCTGGCCGGCCGTACAGACCGCGCTGGGCGCAACCGCGAGCACCCAGTTGCAGCTTCTGGGGCAACTGCATTTCCTGACGCTCAACAACGCCCCGCTCGTCGCCGCGCTCACCAAGGCCGAGGCGCAGACCCCGTTGACCTCCCCCGCCGACCTGGCCAGCCGCGGCTACTACGAGGCAACGAAATGGACTCCGCTGATCGGGACAGCGATCCCGGCCGGCGTTCCGGGCGCCACCCCGGCGGAGCAAACCAGCGCCTACGCGGCACTGCTGGCCGCGCAGGTGCGCATTGCGTACCCCACCGCGGTGCTGGCCGACCAGGTCGAGCGCGGCGTAATGCCGATCGCCGACACCACCGACACCGCCAACGAGGTCGCAACATTCCTGGCCACCAACCAGGCCCAGTTCACCATCGGCGCCGAGCCGGTGCAGGCGTTCATCGCGCGAACCAAGGTCGCGGAACCTTCGGCGCCGGCGCTCGCCCAGATCAAGCGATTGCAGCGCGTCTATCAACTGACGCCGGACGACACCAGCATGAGCCTTCTGCTGCGTCACAACTTGGATTCTGCCTACGCGATCACGCGCTATGACAGCGCGGGGTTCGTCCGCGCTTTCCAGGCGCAACTTGGGGGCGCCGCCACCGCCAAGGCGATTCACAAGCGGGCCAAACAAGTCTTCGGGTCGGTGCTGAACATGGCGGCGAGCTGGGGTGTGGCCCGTGTCGGACCGAACCTGGGAGGCGGCTCGCACATCATCGGTGGTCCGCCCTCGGTTTCGACCCCGGGCGGAAATTCGGTGATCGCCTCGGCGACCCTCGAGACGTTGTTCAGTTCCCTCGACTATTGCAATTGCTCGGACTGCAACTCGATCCTCAGCCCGCCCGCCTATCTGGTCGATCTGCTGCACTATATCGACCAGCCGGCGCCGTCACCCAACTTCTCCAACCCGCAAGATGCGCTGTTCGTGCGCCGCCCTGATCTGCAATACCTGCCGCTGACCTGCGAGAACACCAACACCGCGCTGCCGTACATCGACATCGTCAACGAGACGCTGGAGTATTTCGTCGCCAACAACCTGTCGCTCGCCAACTACCAGGGGCACGACACGGGCTCCACATCAACGTCCGCCGAACTTCTCGCCAGCCCGCAATATGTCAACGACACCGCTTACGCAGCGTTGCAGACCGCGTTTTTTCCGCTGCCTCTGCCGTTCAACCGGCCCCTCGCGTTGCTGCGGTTGCAGTTGCAGAACCTCGGGACCGACCTGCCCGACGCGATGATCGCGCTGCGGGCGAACGACACGATCACGGTCCCCGCGAACGCGCCACCAATGAGCTACGGCTGGTCGGACATTCTGATCGAGCAACTCGGCATGTCCCGCGACGAGTACCGGTTGTTCACCGACAGCAGCTTGCAGCTTGGCGATCTCTACGGTCTGCCCCGGGCGACCGGACAGACCACCGCAGCCTGGAACGCGGCCGTGCTCGCAACGCTGCAAACCATGAATCTGCAAACGTTTTGCAAACGCATCGCGGTCTCCTACGTCGACCTGACTTCGATCCTCCAAACGCAGTTCATCAATCCCAGCGCGGCGCTGTTGCCGATGCTCCAGGCGCTCAACGCACCGTTCAGCACGATCCAGACCTTGCATGACAACCTGAACACCGCCCAGACGATCGCGCCGCAATTCATCGCGGCGCTTCCGGCGGGGCTGGATGCCACGCCGTATGGCGGGCAATCGCCCACCGACTACCAGGCCGTCGTGACATGGGTGACCGGCACGGCCGTCTATCCGCTGATAATGAGCCTGATCACCATCGCCAATCCGACCGGGGCCGTCGACGACTGCACCGGCACTGCCCTGCAACTGCGCTATGCCAACCCGGACAATACGAAAAACGAACTCAACGCGACCGACTTGCTCAAGCTTGTTCGTTTCGTCCGCCTCTGGCAGAAATTGCAGCCATCGCTGGGCGATCCGGACGACGCCGTCACCATCGCCCAGACCGACGCCATTCTGGCAACGCTCTATCCGGCCGCCGACCTTCCGGTGCAGAGCGCCAACACGGCCAACGACCCGACCAATCGGCCATTGCTCGATGCAGGCTTCGGCGTCGCGCTGATGCGCACCGGCTTCCTGTTCCAGATTATGAACCGCCTGTCGCTGACTGCCGACGATGCGCTGGCGCAACTGCTTGCCTGCTGGGCGCCGATCGGGAGGGTGGGCCCGCAGGCGCTCTACCAGAGCATGTTTCTCACCCCGACGCTGTTGCAGCAGGACCCCGGCGCGCAAACCGCGACCGTGTCGAATGCGATCAGCGCCGGCGACGTGCTCACCACGCAGATCAACACCGTCAGCATCCCCTACACGGTGACGGCCGGCCAGACGGCGTCCACCGTCGCGACCCAGATCGCCGCTGCGATCAACGCCACGACCACGCAGGATCCGGTGTCGGGCGAGCAGTTGAACCAGCGCTTTGTGGCGACTGCGCAGACGAACGTCATCGTCATCATGGCGGGTTTCGCACTGGCGTGTTCCGTCAGCGGCGGCGCGACCGAAACCCTTACTGCCGCTGGCACGAATCCGCTGTCGCGTACTGCGACCGTTGGCGGAACAGTGACCGCCGGTGACACCCTGACCACGACCATCGACACCGTTCCGATCGGCTATACCGTCGTCGCCGGGGATACGCCGGCGACCATCGCCGCCGGCATCGCCGCCGCGATCAACGGCACGACCCTGCCGCATCCATATTCGGGCTTTGCGCTCAACACGATTGTGGCGGCGTCGAGCGCCGGAGCCGTCGTGACCATCGCCACGGCCGGCGCCGGGCCATCGTTCGACCTGGCTTGCTCGCTGACCACATCAGGCTCTGGCGGCGGTTACGTCACGGGCGCGGCGATGCCGGCGGGCTACACGCTGACGGTCAACGGCACCATCAAGGCCGGCGACATCCTGGTAACGACGATCAAGGGCATCCAGGTCCCCTATACGGCCGTCGCGACCGACACCACGTCCATCGTTCTGGCCGCCAGTATCGCAACGGCGATCAACAGCACGGTCCTGGAGGACCCGACCACCAGCCTGCCGCTCAGCAGTCTGGTCCACGCCACCGCCGCGCAGAACGTGGCCACGCTCAATCCGATCGATCCGGCGACCGCGTTCACGGTGACGAGTTCCGTAACGACCGGCAGCGAAACCTATGTAACGGCCGGACCAACCGCAGCGTCGCAGACCGCGACGGTGACCGGCTCGATACCAGCAGGTTCGGTGCTGACCACGACGATCGACGAGCTGGACATCTTCTACACCGTTGCCGCCAGCGATACCGCAACGACCATAGCGACTAACATCGCAGCCTCTATCAACACCAGCACCGGAACCGATCCGGTGTCCAACCTGCCGCTGACATCGGTCGTCAAGGCTGCCGCGTCGGGCGGCCTGATCACCGTCACCGCGGTCAATCCCACCACCGCTTTCACCCTGACGGTGACCGTCACGGCGGCGAGCTACACCGCCGGGCGACTGTCGCCGCCCTTCGCGGCAACAACCACCGGCGCCTTCCTCACCGACCAGACGCAGAAACTATTCGGCCACGAGCCGTTGCTATGCGCGGCCTTCAACCTGACCGGCGCCGATTTCGCCCTGATCTGCACCGCGCTCGGCTTCGATGGGACGACGCCGCTGACGCTGGACAAAGTCAGCGCGGTATTTCGCTATGGCTGGCTGGCACACACGCTTGGCCTGAGCGTCCTGGTGTTTCTGCGGTTGTGCGAGTTCTCGGGACTGAGCCAGTTCCCGGCGCTGTATCCGTTCGCGCCGCTCGATCTCGCACCAACCACTCCGGCCGAGCCGCCGGTCATTCGCTTCATCCGATTGCTTCAGGCAATGAACACCGCCGGCCTGCAACCGGTGCAGGCGCTCTATCTGATCTGGAACCAGGATCTCAGCGGCACCTCCGCCCCGACCCGGGCCGACATCACCAGCTTGGCGCTTGGTCTCAGCGCCGACTTCGCCGCGGTGGAGGCGCAATTCACCCTCCAGGACGATCCCAGCGGAGCGATCGCGCAGAGCCTGATGGCGTTGGTCTATGGCGCGACGGTCACCGGGTTCTTCTTCGGCCTGCTGAACAACACCTTCAGCGTCGCTGTCCCGCACTCGTATGCGTCGCCGTCGCTGCCACAGACCGTGATCGACGCATCGGGCGGCTTGCTCGACTATGACGATCTGGGCAAGCAACTGAGCCTCTCAGGCGTGCTGAATGCGACAACGCAGGCCGCGATCGCCGCGGCCGCGGCGGTGCACACGAGCGACAGCAACGATAACATCGCGGCCGGCCCGGCGTCCATGGCCAATATCGTTCCGGGGACGGTGTTGGCGATCGACAGCGGCGCGGCGCAAGAAACCGTTGTCGTCGCAACGACAACCGCGACCAGCTTCACCACCACCACGGCCAATACGCACAACGGCACCACCACGCCGTTCGCAATCGTGAACGATTCCGGCTTCACGGCGGCGCTGGCGAGCCTGGAGGCGGCAAGTCAACAGGCCACCGCGCCGTTCTTCGCCACCTATCCCGAGCTGCTTCCGCTGTACGCGGCCTATGCTGCCTCCACCGCGCCGCTACAGACCCGCCGGACCAATCTGCTGGCCAGCTTCCTGCCGACCCTCAAACGCATTCGCAAGGAGGAGCAAGCGCTGGCGTCGATCACCGCGGCGGTGGGAAGCGATCCAAGTTTCGCCAGTGCCCTGCTGCAGGACCCGACGATCCTGCACGCCGACATCGATCCAACGGCGCCGGCGGTGAGCGACCTGACCGCGATCGAGACAAGCGGCCTGACGGCGCAATTCTACCGTAGCAACAATCCGGCGGCGGCGCCCGATCAGACGGTCGATGCGGTGGCGCCGGTCTGGTACGTCCAGACCGCAACGATCAGCGGCACCGTCACCGCCGGCGTCGTGCTGACGACTACCATCAACGGCATCGCGATCGCCTACACGACCACCGCCGCCGATACGAGCCTGGCCATTCTGGCAGGCAACGTTGCTGCCGCAATCAACGCCGGGACGGCGATCGATGCGAGTTCCGGCCTGCCGATCAACCGTCTGGTGTCGGCCGCTACAACGACCGCGGGCAACGTGATCGCCATCAGTGGCAGCACACCGATGGCAGCGAACAGCCTGTTCTCGCTAACATGCTCTGTGCCGGCAGGCGCCCTGACCTACGTCACCGCGAGCCAGTTGCCGCCGGGTACCGCCAACGGCCCGATCGCGGGCGTATGGACCGGTTACATCACCGTGCCGCAGAACGGCGACTACAATTTCGCTGTCGTCGCCGACAGCGGTGCGACGGTGGCGCTGGAGATCGGCGGCACGTCGGCCGTAATGAGCCTGATCGGCGGAGTCTGGCGCAATCAGAACTCCGTCACGCTGGTCGCCGGCGCGCTGACCCCGATCGTCCTGTCCGCCAGGTCGATCAAGACCACTCTGTCGCTCAGCTGGCAGAGCCCGCCTGGACTCGGATGGCAGATCATCCCAGGCCAATACCTCTACCCGTTCAATCTGGTGCAGCGGCTGGGCGATACGTATGTCCGCTTCCTCAAGGCAACGACATTGGCGAGTGCCCTGTCGCTGGTGGCCGACGAAATAGCCTGGCTTGGCGCTAGTCCCGCGCGCACCGTCGACACCGCATGCGCGCTCGCGGTTGCCGCCGGCAGCGTGCAGTTCACACCGCAATCGATGGCCAACATCGCCGTCGGCTCGGTGCTGGCTGTCGATACGGGCCCCACGCAGGAAGCGCTAACCGTCACCGCGATCTCCGCCACCGCATTTACGGCGGTTGCTGTCCATGCGCATGACGGAACAGTCAATCCCTTCCCGATCGTCAGTCAGGCGGCTCCGGACGTCGGCCGGGGCTGGCTGAACTTCCTGCCGGGCGGACCGGATGCCGACCCAATTGCCGCGCCTAGCCCCGATCTGCCGACCGCCGCACGGCTCGCGAAAGTGCTTGGCGCGCTGCTCGACTTCTCGCGCATCAAGCAGGCTTTGTCACCGAGCGACGAACGGCTGCTGCAACTTTTGCAAAGCCCCGCCGCAATTCTGCCCAGCGGCCAAAGTGCGCTGATCAGCCTCACCGGCTGGGCGCAGGTTTCGGTGAATGCGCTGCTCACGCGGTTCTTCAACAGCCTCTCGCCCGTCAGTCTTGGCGATATCGAAAACTTCGCCCGCGTCTACGATACCTACCAGATCGTTCAGACCTGCCGCGTGACGGCCTCCACCCTGCTCGTCGCGGTGAGCAACACGCCGACCGCGACGTCGGTAAGCACATTGCAGTCGGCATTGCGCGCGCTTTATGCCGAGGCGGACTGGCTGACCGTCGTTAAGCCGATTAACGACGCGATCCGCATCCTCCAGCGGGACGCGTTGGTTGCCTACATCCTGCAAGGTTTCGCCAACGAGCCGGCGCCGATCAGCGCGATCAACACGCCTGACAAGCTTTATGAATACTTCCTGATCGACCCCGAGACCCAGCCGCCGGTGGAGACCTCGCGGATTCGGCTGGCACTCTCCACGGTGCAGCTATTCATCGAGCGCATTCTGCGCAACCTGGAGCCCGAGGTTTCGCCCGGTGACATCGACGCCACGCAATGCAGTGGATGACGCGCTATCGAGTCTGGCAGGCCAATCGCGAGGTGTTCCTGTGGCCGGAGAATTGGCTGTATCCTGAACTGCGCGACGACCAGTCGCCGTTCTTCCAAGAGATGATGAGCAGTCTGCTGCAGAGCGATATCACCGATGATGCGGCGACGCAGGCTTACCTGGATTATCTGGCCAGCCTCGAAGAGGTTGCCAAACTTGAGCCCTGCGGCCTGTACTATGTATCCGCCACGCCCGACAGCAACGAGATTTCGTATGTGGTGGCGCGAACCGCGGGCGCTCATCGGAAGCATTACTTTCGTCGACTGCAGAACGGAAGTTGGTCACCCTGGGCCGAGGTCAAGATCGAGTGCGAGGACATGCCCCTCACGCCGATCGTCTGGAACGGCCGGCTGTTCCTGTTCTGGTTGAAGATTCACAAGCAATCGGTCATCGCCCCAGGGACCACGCCCACGCAAGGCGATGCTACGTCGGCCGCAAAAGGTGTGACGAACGCGCAGCTTATCGATGTGTTCAAAGCCGCCCCATCCACCTCGCAAGCCGCGGCAAAGGTCACCATCCGGGCAGCCCTGTGCTGGTGCGAGTACTATAACGGTAAGTGGCAACCGATGAAGACATCCGACTTCAACCGATCCGCCATTCTGGGAACCTTCGATCCGAGCGGGGAAAACGCCTTCGACGCCTACCGCGACCAGGTTCGCATCGTGCCTGCGCAAGCCACCGGGGCCGGTTGGTATGAGAAAATCGTCCCCAAGACCTTCACTTTGCCAAGCCTTCCCAGCGACGCCCTGATTCTGGCTATTTCAACGCCGTTCAACGTTTTGCCGAAGATCGGGACCGCGCCCGGATTCCTGCTGCACAATACCCACAGCCTGCCGGTCCCTCTGACGGATATCGCCGTGGCCGCGCCAGGAGGTAACAAAAACCTCGGTGACTACCTCGACTTTCCGGCGCCCGGCAGGGCACTGGCGCCGCCATACCATCCGAATGCGACGCCCACCGGTCCTTATACCGGCGGCAATGTCACCAATAGCTTCAACGTGCTCTACTACAGTACTGTCGACGATTTTATGAACGGTACGCCGTCTCCCACGTCCAAGGTCATGACCTTCCCTTGGCTGCCGCGCTTCGTCGACGCGCAGCCAGGCCTGGCCGATGCGTGGGATGCGCCGTTCATCTACGAAGACCGCCGCAATCTGTTCTACGTGAACACCACGATCAGTTACTACACCTACTCATTTTATCCGGGTTTCGGCATGAAGTACGGACCCTCAATTCCCCTCCAGATCGACCCCGACATTCCGCCCCTGACAGTGCAAGCATCGCTGAACCCGGGCACCCCGATCGAAGCGTCGCTCAGCCTGGGGACGCCCGTGCTGTATCAAGGCCTGATCATCGGGGCCGCCGGCAGCGTCATCACACCCAATCTCGACATAACAACGAACGCCGGTTGAACGCGCGCACACGGGAGCTCCGATCATGCAGACCATCAACGGCCTCACCAGCTATCATGCCGCCAACGACGTCGGCCTCGCATACGGTGTCGATCCGGGCGCCTATCATCTACCGGTTACGTACACCGTGCAGGAGATATCCTACGATTTTCAGAATTTCTTCCATCCGTTCGTCGGGGCATTGATCAAGCAGCTCAACCTGACCTCGGTGTCGGGAATGCTGGACACCGATTTCCTGGCGACGTGCTATCGCGCCTATACCAGCAGCGATTACGTGCGTAACCCAGCGCTGACCGTCACGCTGGAGCCGCAGAACATCGACGTCGCCCTGCCGGGCGGCCCGTATGCCGGCTACAACTGGGAGCTTTTGTACCATATCCCCATCATGGTGGCTGTTCACCTGAGTAATAACCAGCGCTTCGCCGAGGCGCAGAAATGGTTCAGCCTGGTCTTCGATCCGCCCAACGCCCAGCAGCAATACTGGCGCTCGTTCGTCTTCAACGGGGCCAATCCCGTGCAGGACATCTCGGTATTGCTCGAGCTTCTCAGCACGCCGGACTCGGGACTTAGCGCGTCACAGATCCAGACCAAGGCCAACGTCATCACCGGCTACAATGCCATCCTTGCCAACCCGTTCGACCCCTTCGTCGTTGCCCGCACGCGACCCAGCGCGTTCCAGTGGTATGTCGTGATGAAGTATCTCGACAACCTCATCGCCTGGGGCGACAGCCTGTTCATGCAGGACACCATCGAGACTTTGAACGAGGCAACGCTGTGCTATGTGCTCGCGGCCAATCTGCTCGGGCCGCAGCCGCAGGCGATGCCCGCACCGGGAACCACGACCCCGAGGAACTTCCTCCAGCTCAAGCAGGCCGGGCTTGACCGCATGTCGAACGCCCTGGTCGATCTCGAATCGCATTTCCCGTTTAATTCAGCGCCCCCGCCGGGTCAGAATCCGGGCGGCGGCGGCGACCAGAGCGGCGCGCTGTTCGGCATCGTCCGCTCACTGTATTTCTGCATTCCCCAGAATCAGACCTTGATGGCCTATTGGGATACCGTCGCGGACCGGCTGTTCAAGATTCGTAACAGCGAGAACATCCAAGGGGTCGTGCAGCAGTTGCCGCTGTTCGATCCGCCACTGGACCCCGGCATGCTGGTCCAGGCTGCCGCGGCGGGCATCGATATCGGCAGCATCGTCAGCGGCCTCAATCAGCCGATCGGCCCGGAACGTTCGCTGCTGTTGATCCAGAAGTCGCTCGAACTCGCGGCCGAGGTGCGCTCGCTGGGCGCGTCGCTCCTGGCCTCGCTGGAGAAGGGCGATGCGGAGCAATTGGCCTTGCTGCGCCAGGGCCACGAGATCGCGCTTCAGCAGATGATCCAGAACGTGCGCTACCTGCAATGGCAGCACGCACAGGAAACCACCAATGGGCTGTTGAAATCCCGCGCGAGTGCGCTCGAGCGCTACACCTATTACCTGCGTCTGCTCGGCCTGACGCCGGATTCTACGACGGTTCCGCCGACCTTCAGTGCCGATCGGCGCGAACTCACGGAAGCCAACTTCGCCGATACCTACGCCGCCCTTGTCAGCGAGTACGACCAGCCTGTTGCGTTGCAGGGTTATACCAAGCTGCAACTGGCGCAGGGCTCGTCGCCGTCAGACAGCTCCGGCGCGACAGGTGCCGGCCAGCTTTATCTCAACACGAACGAAGATGCCGAACTGAACAATCATCTTCCAGCCGCCCGGGACAAAGGCCTTGCGGGTTCCGTGCTGGACGCAACGGCGGCTGCGCTGACCGTGATCCCGGACATTCATGTCGACCTGCACTACTGGGGCCTGGGCGGGCACACGAAAGTGTTCGGCGGAGACTGGGCCGCGATCGCCGTCCGCGTGGCACCGAGGTCATGCAGATGGAAGCGGCTTACGACCGGGACCAGGCCGGCATTGCCGCGCGTACCGCCGGCTATCAACGCCGCGCCGACGAATGGATGTTCCAGGCCAACCTCGCGGCGCGCGAATTGATGACCATTGGGCGGCAGATCGTCGCCTCCCTTATCGCGGAGCAGGTGGCCTATCACGATTATCAGACAGTCAAGACACAGGTTCAGCAGGCGCAGGACGTCCAGGTCTTCCTGCAGAACAAATTCACCAGTGCCGTCTTTTATGGTTGGATGCAGAGCGAAATCTCCGGCCTCTACTATCAATACTACCGTTTTGCATGCGACACCGCGCGCCGTGCAGAGCAAACAATGAAGCAGGAGTTGATGCGTCCCGAGCTCGACCAGACGCAGTTCATTCAATTCAACTATTGGGATGCGGGCCATCAGGGGCTGCTATCGGGCGAGGCGCTTTACCTGGACGTGAAGCGCCTGGAGATGGCCTATCACGACAACAACAAGCGTGAGCTGGAGATGATCCGGCACGTCTCATTGCGTCAACTTGACCCGGCTGCACTGATTGCCCTGCGCATCACCGGCTCCTGCAATGTGACCGTTCCCGAGTGGCTGTTCGACCGCGACTGCCCCGGTCATTACATGCGCCCGATCAAAACCGTCGCGCTTTCGATCCCATCCGTGGTCGGGCCCTATACGGGGGTTAATTGTACGCTCACACTGCAATCGAGCACGGTGCGTGTATCGCCCCTATTGGCGAACGGCGCGTACGCACGCGCCAGCCAAGACGACATCCGATTCACCGATTACTTCGGCTCGACCGACATCATCGTGACCAGCACAGGTTCCAACGACAGCGGCATGTTCGAAACCAATCTGCACGAGGACCGCTTCCTCCCGTTCGAGGGCGCCGGCGCGGTCAGTACGTGGAACCTCGCGTTACCCAGCCAGATCCGAGTGTTCGACTACAGCACGATCCCGGATGTCATCCTGCACATCCACTACACGGCACGCGAGGCAGGCAACCCGCTGGGCACGCAGGCGACCAAGGAATTGGCGCAGATGCTCGACACGGCGGGGCAGTCCGGCCAGGCCCTGGTGTTCTGCCTGCGCTACGACTTCCCGGCGGAGTGGTCGGCGTTCATCAACGGCACCAGCGCCTTCCAGATGACTCTGGAGACTTACTATTTCCCCTACATGGTCCAGGGTGCCAGGAAGCTGACCATCGACAGCCTGGTTCTCTATGCCGCCGAGGGCAACAAGGTCGTTTCGGTCACGCCGAAGATCGATCTGGGGGCGATGTCGAGCAATCTCACTTCGCCGGCCGCCAATGCCGCGATCAGCCTGCCACCCGATCCGAGCGTGCTGATCCGCACCCAGCAGCAACGGGTGTTCATGGTTCTGCAGTATCACTTCGGTGCGAACTGAGAGCAACTCGCCAATTGGCCGGTAGCGGTCCGAATGGCGACCGAATACGACGCGGCGGCCCGGTCTTGATCATGCGGAGCCGCCGCAATCGCCGTCGAGGTTCGTGTTTACCACGACGGCCGGGCGGCCACTGCCGTCGGGCCCGCCGTCTGTCAATCGGCACGCAAAAGGGACCCCCTATCGGCGTCCAAAAGGGACCCCTTTCGTGGCGCATTAGGAATGACCGCGCGGAGAGCGGACGTTGCGCGGGTCAATCTCGGCCGAAGCCGCGCGGCGGAACGATTGCCTGGAGTTCAGTG
>Ga0074044_10002710_pt1 | contig 15414 bp, 14 predicted proteins | sample BogForMeECP23OM1_FD_94443 | JGI IMG/M metagenome (GOLD analysis project Ga0074044, IMG submission 94443) | Bog forest soil microbial communities from Calvert Island, British Columbia, Canada - Bog Forest MetaG ECP23OM1 | ecosystem: Environmental > Terrestrial > Soil > Wetlands ... | reverse complement strand
TTTCGAGAAGTCGTTTGCAAAGTTCGGCCACCAGATTGTGGTCGTCGGCAATCAGAATGCGAGAACGGTTTGTCATTTTCGTACCCTCCCGTGGAACATTCACGGCTGTGATGGCGTGGCGCAGGGGAAGACGCTTGTGCCCGACTTGCTTGCGTCAACTCCATGTAGAAACGGGTCTTCTAGGGGCCTGGGTCCAGTAATTCGAAGCGGGTGATCGTCCGGATCATATACTCATAAATCGGATATCACAACCGGGTTGTGACCATCATCACATACGAATGTAATCCGAAAATAATTCGGGCCTGACGTTTGGCTATTCGGCTCTCAAAGCGCAATTCTGTGGCGGACGGCGAGATTTGCCAGAATCACCCTCGCAGATCAACGTTTCACCTGCCGAAGTACCCCCGGCAAGCATCGCCAATGCGCCTTCCGGTGCGGCAAACTGAGAAAATCCACAATCGAAGCAGACAAGAACCTTCGGGAACATTAAAAGGCCCGGGTTGTCCAGATTTTGGAGGCCGCGGAAATGGATGTTTATTTCAGCAGTGAATTCTGCCTGACGGCACGACGCGCATGACGGACAATGCATATACACCTCCGGACCTACACTTTCGTACCCCACACTAACCAACGATAGAACGTCTGTCTGTTCAAAATTGAACAGGTGGGCAAAAATGCCTCCAAATGGCGACACCCACTTTGGAAGGGGAAACGATGAGGGGAGATCGGCGACACTGATCGCTTCCGGGTATGGTTCTCCACGGGTACAACTGGCAGAAGTTACAGGGGCAGCGGGAGTCGCATAGCGGTACCATTCGGCGCATGAAAGACGGCTCGACTTCGCCGATCCTGCGATTCCTGCAGGGCGCCGCATACACAGTCATCATCCTCTGGGGAGTCAGAGCGGCATCTCCAATCCTCGGGCCTCTGTTGCTCGGCCTCCTGCTTGCCTACGCCGTCGTCCCATTTCCCAAGTGGGTCATGCGGCGTTTCAGATTTCCGAAAAGCGCGGCGCTCGCCATGACGGCGGTGGCGATAGTCGCCTCGGGGCTGTGTCTGGCCTTCTCCCTGGACTTGGCCACGGTCCGGATAGAGGAAAAGCTGCCGGACTACGAGCTACACCTGACCAGCCTCTACGAGCAGGTTGCGGTCTTCATGAGTGCCCACGGGTTCGACGCTTCGATTCACTCCGTCAAGGATGTGCTCACGCCCCAGCGACTCCGTGAGATTACTGGTGTTGTGCTCACGGTGGTACGCGCGATTGCCTCCAGCGGTGTTCTGATCTTGCTCCTGGCGTTCCTCTTCATCATGGAGATGGCGGAAGAGAAGGGGGTCAAGGGAGGCATCCTCGCCGAGCACCTAGCCTACTATGGATCCGACGCGGAGAATTACGTGGCCGTCACGGCCAAGACGGCTGGCATCAACGCCCTGGCCAACCTGATGTTTCTGATCGTGATGGGCGTGGACACGCCCTTCGTCTGGAGCTTCCTGTATTTCTTCCTCGACTTCATCCCCACCCTGGGCTATCTGACTGCGCTGGTGCCGCCGACTTTCATCACGCTCCTCATGTTTGGCTGGAAGAGGGCCCTACTGGTGGCCAGCGGCCTAATCCTGACCAACCTGATCGTCGACAATCTGGTGACGCCGATCTTCATGAAGCAGGCGGTGAACGTGTCCTTCCTCGAAATCACGCTGTCACTCGTCGGCTGGGCGTTTCTGCTCGGACTGACGGGGGCTATCGTCGCGATCCCTCTAACCCTGGCTTTGAAGAGATTCGTTGCAAAGAGCTTGAATAATGAAGAGCGGCTGGCGACGGAACCCTCAGGATGACTTCAATAACCCGGGTGAGTGGCCAGCGCCATTCGACGCCCATCAGGCGGACTTGGGCCTGGCGGAATCCAGATACTTAATAAGGAGGACCTCGTTGCCGTCCTGCCCATAGATAAGCTCGTCAACGAGTTTTTGCGCCAGCAGAACGCCGAACCCGCCGGGGCGCATTCCTTGTTCCTCGCGTAGAGCAAGGTGGCGGATCGGGTCGTCATCAGGGTTAGCAATCGCCGCATGAGGGATTTCGTCAAGCGTAAAACCTGGGCCGGGATCAGTAATGTGGCACGTAACCATATGGCGAGCTCGAACGTATTCGATCTCGACATATTTGTTCGGATCAAGTTGTCCGCCATGCTCGATCGCATTCAAAAGCATCTCGCGAAAAGCCATAGCCACTTGAATCTTTTCCGGGTCCGGCAGGTCGGCAACCTCGTTGAGAAATTGAACCAATCGGTCCGCCGTTTTCACATCGCAACGTGCTAGGATCCGAATCAACTCCGGCGTCCCTGACACGACCTCGATACCATCGTCCCAGCAAGGCCCCTCAGTGGCGATGCGAATCATCGCGGCGAGCGTGTCTAAAGAGAATGGCTTGGAGAAGTAACGGAAGGCGCGTTCACGCATCGACGTGATCACATCCGGAGGTGTGCTTTCGCCGGCGAGAATGATCAGACGGGTGTGCGGATGCACGAGGCGAATCTGCCGCAATAATTCGATGTCCTCTCTGCCCGAGGTCGCATCGCTAGTCACGATCAGGTCGAAAGTCTTCGCCCGGCACGCGGCAAGTGCCGCGAGATTGTCCCGTACGGTCCTCACAACCCAAGAACCGGACTTGAGGACGCTCAACAGGAGAGTCCCGATCTCGGGGTCGGTGCCCACCACAAGCGCATTCTTAACTGCGAACGGCCGCAGCTCAGTGTTTGGGGTATTCATCTATCCCCCAGGTTCTCCGGCTATTGACCGATTCTCGCTCCAATTGCCTCTCCGGAAACGATGATCTCAACCCGCCGGTTTTGCTGTCGCCCGACGGACGTGCTATTGTCAGCCACTGGATTTTCCTGACCCATTCCCGCGGACGTGACGTCTTCCGGCTTTAATCCCTGTTGCACCAGGAACGCTCGCACCGCATCTGCTCTTTGTCCGGACAGCGTGAGATTGAAGGCCTCGCCGCCGGTGCTATCAGTGTAGCCCTCGATCCGCAGCTTCAGGCCGGGATGCGCCAGGATGACGCCGGAAAGCCTGGCTAGCTTCAGACTTGCATCCTGCGAGAGGTCATACTTCCCCGAAGCAAACAGCACGTCGGCCATCGTGACCACCAGTCCGCGTGGTGTATCGACGGTTTGCAGCACCGAGTTGAGTTGGGCAAGCAGCTGAGCGCGGAGTTGTTGTTGTTCCTGCTCGGCATGGGCTGCGGCCGCGGCAGACTTCGCGGCCTCCTCTTGGGCTTGCTTCTGCGCAGCTTCCGCTTGTGCCCGTGCTTGTGCCTCTTGATTCGCCAAAGCGGCGGACTGTGCGGCTTTCGCCGCAGCGGCTTCCCTCTGGGCCGTCAACTCAGCTTCTCGCTGCGCGGCTTGTTGCTGCTGCTGGGCCAGATTCTCCGCCGCGGCACGCTTCTCGGCTGCAATCTTATCTGCGGCCTCTTGCTTTACGGCGATTGAACGCGCATCTTCGGCTTGCTGGGAAGCATTTCGGGCGGCCGTGATAGTGGGGTCCTTCTGTTTTCTCGCTAGGTAGTCTTCCATCTGTGCCACGGTTTGGCTGGCTTTGGACCATGCGTCGGGAGCGTACTTCTCCGCGCCCTCTACCTGGGCGATGCGGATCGCGTTGCGAGCTTCATAGACCGCCAACGGAACCTTGGGATCGATGCTGAAAGGCTCTAGCTTGGCTCCGCCGTAGGTGCCGCGGCTCAGCAGTGTGGCGGTGACAGGTGTTGTGGCACCCTTGGTATCGTCACGCGGCACATTCTGCAGCACGACCATTTCGCTGGGCGCGGAGACTGAGAAGTAGGGTTCGGCCGTCACGATCATGGCAAAGTTTGGCAGCCGGGTGGTTACATTCAGCTTGCCTTTGTCGCCACTGAGCTGCAGCTCGCCAAGATTGCTGGCTCGACCTTCCGGAGTAATCGCCCAAACCACATACGTGAGGAACTCGGGCCCGAGTTGGGAGGCAGACGACATTTTCGAGAAGCTGGCATCCACCGACATCAGGCCTTTCTTATCCTCCACCTTGGCGTCACCCAGGGCGAAAGGCAGCAAGGGCGTGCCTTTGAAGTCGATTCGCGTGGAAGAATTCGTCAGGTAATTCACGGCGGGTACGGACCGGGAAATGTTGATGTTGATGTTGACGACCGACGATCCCCCCTGGTCCTGGCAGAATGCCAACAGGCTACAACATATAAAGCTGGCAACAACGATCATTTTTTTCATGGCTTCTTTCCTTCGATGTACCAACGCGCGTTAAGTGTGATCCCCAATGCTGGATGAGGCGACTGGCAGAACTAACAGCGCTGAGGAAAATGTGGGCTGGCGTGCGCCGCCTCAAGGTCGATTAGGCATTTCGCGGAAATTGTCATAATGATCGTTTTCGGGTGGCTTCAACAAGATATCTCGTCTCCGCACTTGATGGCCGACTGTCACTTTTGCTAGTGGTGCTGCCGTCACTACGTATGAGAAATTCGGGTACGGTGGGGATCAAGTTGAGAGAGAAGGACTGGCTTACCGGAAAGGAAAATCCAAACTATGACTACTCCATTCGAATCGAGAAGGGGCTTCTCAAAACAAGACCGGATTCCGGTTTGTTCTGCCAAAAACAGAGTTCAGGCTCCGGCATTGACCTATGATTCGTCAAGGCGCGGATTTCTGCGAATGGCCGTGGCAGGGACGGTGGCCGGTTTGGTGGCAGCGGCGAATATGGAATTTACACCGGGCCGGGTCCTGGCGCAGAGCAAACTCAGCCCCGATGCTGCGCTGCAAGAGTTGATGGATGGCAACCGGCGCTTCGCGTCCGGCCGTCTGCTTGCGTTCGAACAGGACCTTGCGATCCTTAAGCAAAACACCATAGAGAAGCAGGAGCCATTTGCGGCAGTGTTGTCTTGTGCCGATTCTCGGGTTCCTGTCGAACTGATCTTCGATCAGAGCATCGGGCACCTCTTTGTGACCCGGGTTGCGGGCAATGTCGTTACCCCGGAAATCATTGCCAGCCTCGAATACGGAGCGGCGGTGTTGGGCACAAAGGTGATGCTTGTGATGGGACATGGCGGTTGCGGAGCGGTAAAGGCAACGATTCAAGCCAAGGAAGTCCCTGGGCAGATCAGCGCTCTCTACCCGCATATCCAGCCTGCGGTAGATCAGGCGGGGTCAAATTTGGAGGCAGCAATCAAAGCGAATGCAAAGATACAGGCGGCTCTTCTGCGCGAATCCTCTACCGTCGTATCCGGGCTGGTAAAAGAAGGCAAGCTGAAGGTTGTCGCGGCGTATTACGACCTCACAAGCGGTAGCGCGACGCTCTTGGACTAAGCAGACACAAGACGGGGGACCCTGAATTCTTAAACGGCTGGCCGACTTTTTTCTTGGGTTGCAGCCGGCACGAAACCGTCTAGGCTCGCGGAAGGGTCAATATCCAATATGTACTAACGACCAGCAACGCGAACGCCACGGCCACGACCGCGACCCGCGGCCCAAAGATATCGAAACGTTGGCTAAGCGCGGTGAGAAACAGCACAGTAGCCAGGAAGACGGTAACCTTCACGTAGTTGTCACCGGTCTCTCGCATGCTTACACCATTCTCGAAGTAGCCTTTCGCCTCCTCTGCCAGCTTCGCAGACTCCTGGCTGTTTGCATCCGTGTACTCCGCCATGAAGATGGGACCGGGTGGCGCGGAGGGATTACTTATCGGGTCGAGCTTCCACCAGGCAGCGAACGCAGTACCGTATTCGGGTCGGAATCGGCGCTGGTAGAATGCCGCCAACTTGTCTTTGCCCACCACCTTTGCGGCAACCCAGGCATTGAAAGTCGTAATGTCGTAAAGGCGGTCTTGGCCCGCTAGCGTCGCCTTCTCTTCTGACAGCACGGTGGTGCGCGATGCAAGGTTGTAGTGCTGGGCCGAAAGAGCCCCCCACTTTGCTGCCTGGTAGCCGCTCCACGCGGTGGCAACCGCGACAATCGCAAGCAACAAGGCCTCAAAGATTTCGATCCAGTGCGCCCGGCTTTCGTCAGGCAGTGGATGGTGGTGGCCGTGCTCGTGAACTTTCTGGGCGAACTCCACGTTTGACGTTGCTTCAGGCATCAGTTATGCCTCCCGGTCTCGGATCGAACCCGGCGCGAGCCGCCACGGATGGCCAGCGTATGGGTGGCGCCGCGCACAAGGGTATGCGTTCAACATTTATCGATACTTCTACCCGCGGCACAACTGTCAATTACGACAGGTGCGGCAGGAAACGTCGACAAGCCACTGAGACTGCAGAGACACAGTTCTAATCCCGCCAACACAATCGGGCCTGGCCGCTGTTGTGCACCTCCCGACGTGAATCAGTGCAGGGCCTTGAGCAAGACCTTTAAGACGGTGACGAGTGGGACTGCGGCGAGAATCATGGGCAGCAATGGAACGGCTACGGAGAGCGCCAATGCAACGAAGGCTTCCTTATCTGCCGGGAAAGGATTCAGCCGTTCGATCCGCCTGTAGGTGTGGCTGAAGTTACCAAGGGAGTTGATTTCGGGAGCCGTGAAAAATTCTGTTTCGTGGCCAGTGCGTCCACGTATCCACTTTTCGTTGAAGTTGAAGGTCTGCATCTGCGCGAGAATCCCGTATTCCAGGATTCCCTGTTTGCGCAATCGCACCAGCCGGGGAACAAAGAAGAGCAACGGGGCCAGCGCGATCACTGCAATGATCACCACGAAGGCGATCGCGGGCAGTTTAAAGCTCATCAACTGCGCACCATCGTGAAGAATCTGATAACGCCACGTTGCTCCGATAACCGTCGCGGAGGCGAAGGCAACCGGCGCGAAGGCGATCGGCGTCAAGCCGAGGAAGCCGAGACCCCCGTGCCCATCTGCGTGAGTCGGGGCCAGCTTTAATTTCAGCCTCGACAATCTGAACGCGAACAGCGTCCACAGCAGCCATTTCCAGAGGGTGAGACCCAAGAGGAACTGAAACAGGGCGGCACTGACCAGAACGGCGTACCAGCCTGCCGGGGTAAAGTGGAGAGAAACCCCGGTTCCTTGTTCGAGCCAAGGCGCATCGTCGACCAGTCCCCTGAACGCGGTAACGGAACGAATAATAAGGAGGAGCAGAATCGCCAACTCCGGAAACAGAGAATCGCGGAGACGTAGCACCATGGCGATGATGTCGTCCATACGTACGAAATCTGCGGTGTTCAGCAGGTCGGCTTTCCTGATTTGCGATACAACCATCCGAAAACGCGCTTCCAGGAGAACCTGCCCAAACAGCAGAACTGGAATAGCGACAAGCATCCGGGAGTGAACGCGATAGTCCTTCAGTAAGGACAGCAGGCTGTCGGGATGGAAGAGTGCGGTAATCAGAATCAGTGGCAGCCAGCCGACGGCGATGGCGAATACAACGCGCCGCACGTTATTCCATTCATTCGGAAGGATGAGCCTCGACGCTTGCTGCGCGCGATACGCCGGCCCGCCGCGGATCAAGGATATTTGGGGGTCAACGGCGTCCGGTTGTTGGTCGTTTATGGCGTCCATTGAGTGCTCGACGTTAGGCGCCTTTCGGAGCACCGAAATTGCGGGAGAGTGCGCCAGTTTCGATTTGATAACACTTCTGAACCGTGCCGAACAAAAAAGCGGTGGTCAGCCCGAACAACAGCCACCCGTTCAACGCTTCGATTGCTCCCATGAGCTGCCAGCGCTCTTCCAGAGACACAGCATTCCCAAAGGTGGTCATCGCCCCGAGCGAAAAAAGCATAGCGGATTTGTAGTCGGTTTGAGCCCCGAGAAGTTGGTACGACACAGCCCAGATGGCGGACTCTGCGGCGTGCAGGATAGTGGCCAACAGGATCACCGTACTCACGACCGCCGCGAACAGTGCCGTCGGATAGCGGCCATCCATCATGCGGCCAAATACCGCGACAGCGCTCCGATTGATGAACCCCAAGCCCATGGCATGGATGACTACTGTCAGCACGATCAGCGGCAGGCCCCATGCCCAGTCGGCAGTCCAAACGCCAGGCGTGGCAACGTACAAGCCGAGGGCGTTTTGCGCAATTGTCATCGCGATCCCCTTGCAGTGAGCCGCTCAGTCCAGACCATTCCGTTCACTTCTGCGGCTGCTGCTGATCCATCTGTTTCAGTTTTTGCTCCAGCATCATCTTCTGCTGCTGCTTGGTTAACTTGGGAAACAGTAATGCAAATGATGCCCGAACGTTCCAAGACGAAGCTCCAGGAACATGGACGGCATTGCCATAAGCCTGAACGCTGATGTTCACCGGCTGAAATCCAAGTTTCATGATTCTTCCGACGCCGCCACCGAATGGTACCGTCCACACGCCTCCGCTGGTCGCGGGCGTGTTCCAGTTTGCGGTGAGGATGGGTTGCGTGGTCAGGTACCAGCCCTTTTTCATGTTGTAGTTGACGAAGTACTGCAGCAGCATCTGATTGATGTCCGAACGGCTTCCCCCACCGGCGATCGACCAGATGTTGTTGACGAGTACGCCCAGCACGAAATGGCCTGGCATCATCAGAGCGACGATGTTGGGCCCCAAAGCAAGCTTTCCTTGCCCCAGGTACTGGCTGGTCGCAGTCGGCAATTGAATGATCGGGCCTGCGCCCCAAATCACCTTATGTACTTTCCTCGGGGAGAGCAAAAAAGTAGGCTGCATGTCCCCCAGCCCGGAAACACCGACTTGAGGGAAGGGAGACGGCACAGGAAGCGGCTGGTAGATGATGGGAGTAATCCAGCGAATGATCAGGTTCCAGTTGTCGTTAACTTTCAGTGGAATCACCGGCTGAATATTCAACACATCTTGCGTGCGGTATCCGGGATTAATCCCCATGTTGTTGTTATTCTGCACCGGAACGCTGATGAGGCTGGCGACAGGGTTCTGCGCCGCCTTTCGCAACGCGTCGGCATTGGCCGCCGCCGCTGGCGTTTCCTGCGTCGCGACCTCAGTTCCGGTCGCGTCGACGGGTGTCTCATCTTGCGCCATCAGCGGCACGGTGAACACAAGAAAAACGGCCAGTGCCAGCAGGCTTCGTTTGACGAAGCCGAGCTCGACGCTGACCAACCGTCTTGCCGAGCACTTCATCGGAACCTCACACGTGCGAATAATTGGAGTTCTGAGTGGCAATGTTCAATTGCTTACTGACTCCATCCATAACGACGCCGTCTACGTGGTTTGTCCCGTCCGGCAGGCGGGCGAAGCGAACGGTCAGGTTCATGGCATCCTTGGGGTCGTCCATGTAGGAAGCGATCTGGAGACTCAGCAGTGCCTTCTGCGTTCGGTCGAAGACCAGTGTCATCGAATCCTGCGGTTTCAAATAGTTGTGGATTACGAGTTGAACAGCATTCGGCGCGCCCGGAACCGATCCCAGCGTGATGTTCCCCTGCGCATACGCCTGCTGCAGAAGCTCACCGCTAGGTGGTACATACTGCTGAGTCAACGCTTTCATCGCGTCCGCGTAGTCTGAGTATTCTTCCTTCTTCTTCTCGACTATGTGCTTCTTCAGACGCCCTCCGCTGGGCGGTTCGGGGGGCGCGTCCAGGGAGACCTTCTGCGGCTTTCCGTCTGGTCCCAGGCGCACCTGGAAGTGCTCCTGCTTCTTCTGTTCGCCTTTCAAGCTGATCGTTATCAGCTCGTTCCAGCTATAGGAGGCAAGTGCCTGTTTGTTCCTCGCCATAGCTTCTTTAATCTCCGCAACCCGTTGCTGCAGTTCCGGACCCTGTGCATTGGCCGTGCGAGTCAATCCTGCCCCGGCCAGAAGGAGCAGGGTCAGAACTGTGCCGCTCAAGATACGCCTTGCCGTGTTTTTCATATGTGTTTTCCTCGATATTTCTGAAATCTGTTGAGATCGATGTTTTATCCCGAGCGATGGCCCTTGCCGCTCATGTGCTAGTTCACGCTGAGTGGCGATGCTCAGCAACTGTCACTTGTTACAGGGCTGTGTCAAAGTCGAGGGGTGCAACGGATGATGGAGCGGCAGGTAGACCGACCGACCGCATTGATTCGTCAGAATGCTTCGCCGACCCCCACGCCCCAGTTCCAGCTGTCCCTGCCTCGAGCGAAGTCTGCAGCAAGATTGACATGGTACTTCTTGCTGAGCTCATATCGCGGTCCTCCGCCCACGTCAGGCAGGAAATGATTATTTCTGAAGAGTACCTGGCTCGAACCCGGGACCACCTCGCCGACGCCGGTGAATCCGGCAAGGCCAATTCCATACGGCAACGTCAGGCGATATTCCACCTGTGCCGCGAACATATAGCGGTCGAAGTACTTACCCGCTGTGTATCCCCGCAGTTCGTTTTGCGTCCCGTAAATACAATTTCCGTAGAAGGGCGGCTGGCCGCCGGTCGCACAGGCAAACAAGTCGTAGGCAAGGACCTGATTCTTGCTCAGACTATAGTATTTGTTGAAGGTGAGTCGGTACGCTTGAAACGAGTATTTGCTGCCCAGCGATTGCATGAAGAAGTCGGATGTGAATTCCAGCTTCGTTCCAGCCGTCGGAAAGAAGTGGTTGGGGCGAGTGTCGCGGATCATCCTCAGCCCTAAAGCCCTCATGGTATTGTTGATTCCGAAGCCCGGCGGAAGTGGAGGAAGGTCGCTACTGCTCGTGTTCACCGCAACAAACGAGTTCCCAACCCAAAATCGCGGCCCGACAAAAATCTTCCACCAGAGCCGACGCAGAACTTCACCGCGAAAGAGTTCGCCGGTTTGTATCAGCGGCAACTTAAGTCCCTCGAAAACTCCGCTGCCGTACAGGTTGTAGTTAATGTTGCCGCGACCAAACATCGATGTGATCTCATAGGTGTTCTCTTTCATATACAGGTCCACGCCCACGCCCCAACCGCGACTCCCGTTGTTCGTGAGGAGACCAACCGCGCCGATTACCGATGGAGGAGAAACCTCGTCGTTCTTGCTAAAGGGGAAGATATAGCCCAGCGCCGGGATGATCCCTGTACCGATGGCTGGGCTCACAATCGGAAGTGGAGCGGGAACTATGGAGCCGCGAGGCTTCTTCTTAGCCTTCTTGGTCTTCTCCGGTTCTGTTTTAGCCGCTGTAGCTGGACTGGCTTTTCCGCTCTCCTGAGAGTCGGATGATTGCACCTCCACTTTTGCGGCAGGCGGGGATTGGGCAACAAGGTCCAGCGGTCCCCAGGTCCACGTCGATATCGCGCAGGCGAAGCAAAGGTAGACCGCCCTGTAACCAGACCTTTGCAATCGAACGACAAGAGGCACTTTACGTCCTCCAGCGCCAAAGACCGTCCGTCGGCTCCGCGGGTTGGGAACGACGCGCAAAGTCATCATCGTTCCTCCTTTCTTTTTCTTCCTCAAGAAGGGCTGCCCGCAGACCGCGTGTCCGGTTGCGGATGTTGCCCACTTCACTTAGCCGTCTTCTTCGGCATGGTGGACAGATAGATCACCGCGGCTGCCGCCGTGAGCTTCACCTTTCTTTTTCGTCCGTGAGCGGTGTGTCGCCGTTATTTGAGCTTGTATTTCGGAGTCTTTCTACTGTCAGAAGAAACAGTCTATTCACTTTGCATCACGCAACCCTTACGCGGAGGCGGCGTGAAGCATCTTGCTCGGACCTGCATGGCGAACAGTGCCCGCTGGGTGCGCTGGCACACCTCGGACTGGCCCGCGCCTAACCGGATGGGGAAGGACAAGGTCAGAACGCGAAGTTGCAATTAGAGCAAGAAGGTTTTCCTGATCTCCAATCCTCTGAAATTATCGTTACTCGGTTTCGTCGTGCCGGCCGTCAATTAACCTCTTGGCTGCGACGGCGGCGAGGGTTGAGATTTTGGCGCCGGTTTTGATTGCGGAGCTGGCTTCTTTTGAGGCTGGGAGCCGCTCGATGGTGCGGGTTTCGGCTGGGGGGCCGGCCGCGTCACAGCTGGCTGATTCGGCGTCGTGGGTCGCGTCTGCGGCTGCTCGCGACCTGGAGCTGCTGGTTTCGGCTGAGGGGCCGGTCGCGTCGCGGCAGGCTGATTCGGAGTGGTGGGTCGCGTCTGCGGCTGCTCGCGACCTGGAGTCGCGGGTTTCGGCTGAGGGGCCGGCCGGGTTGTTGCTGGTGGCTTTGTACCATTTGCGGGGGGCCGAGTTGTAGCGGGAGGGTTCGGCTTACCCTCGGTCGGTGGCTTTGGTTTGCCTTCCGCAGGTCGGTTCGGCTTGCCCTGTGTGGGCGGCGTTGTCGCACTCGGCGGTTTCGGCGTGTTGGGCTTAGCTATCGGTTGAGTGGGTCGACCGGGTTTAGGTTGCTGCACTGGCGGACGACCACCTGCGGGAGGCCTGTATCCCGGCGGGTTGCTCGGTCCCCAAGGCGGACGATTAGGTGGACGCGGCCCCGGAACGGGAGGTCGATAGTTCGGCGGACGATAGTGCCAATTGCCGCCGTATCCCGGGCGACTGGTATACAGAACCGGGCGCGGACGGTACCAGACGTTCGGTGGACGATAGGGATTTCCCCATGCCACCCACACGGTGCGGTTGTAATAGCACCGTCCCGATGACCATCCCCAACCCCATCCACCCCATCCCCACGGCTGGTTATTAACCAGCAAAGCGCCAATCGCGATCCCCGCTCCGAAACTGATCAGCGACGTCGCGACCACAGTGCTCGTGCTGGGCGCAACATAGACGACGGTGGGGTTATATACCGGCACATAAACCACCTGCGGGTTCGCTGGCTGAATGACATAGATGGTCTGACCGGCCGGCTGCTGCACCTCCACCTGTTGTTGGGAATTGCTGCGCAACGCCCCCGCGGCATACGCCTGGGCCCGCAATCGCTGAATCGAGGCAGTGACTGCTCCCTGATCCGTCGAAAAGGCTTGCCCGATGGCGGCGTAATCGTCGATGTTTTGCGCCATCATATCCAGCACTTGCGGAAAACTTGTCAGCGCGATAAACGCTGGATCGAATCCCTGCTTCTCAGCCGCATCGGTGAGCGCCGCACCGGTCAGACCTGGGTTTTGCTGCAGCCAGTTATCCACATCCAGGATTTCCTGCGGATTCGTCGCGGCGGTTGTGATCTGAGCCAGCAGAGAATCAGGGTAAAGCGCGACTGGAGCCAGTAACTGATCCAGTTGTTGCGGCGTGAGAGCCGTCGTCTGCGCCGAGAGTAAGGGTCCAAAATCCTGGGAAACTACCATGGCGACTAATAGAACAATCGCCGTAAAATTAGATTTCTGTCGCATAGAATGCCTCGTGAACCCAGGTATTGTCAGGAGCGGCGATCTCGGAATTTGTCACTTCGGTTGTTACATTCTGGTGCGCCTAGACTCGTGGTCTGCTAGGAACCATTGCCACTTCTCACCTTTTAGAACGGAGTGAGGAGATGGGACAACTGGCACTTCTTACAGTCTAACTTTCAAGTCATTTTATTTGCTCAACGCCTCTCAACGCAAGAGTCCGCCTTCGAGGTCGCAATTCGATCTGCCGCCAGCCTGGCGCCCCCGGTTCCCTCAACTCCCCCCACCTGTCAGTTCTGTCAGTTGCCGCCGATCCGGGCGAGTGTCATCATCTGTTTAAGGGGAGACGAACGGTGTTTGCATCGGATGATCCTGTTTTCGCCTGGGCCATCGGAAAGGCTTTGTTGATCGCGATTGTCTCCGTCGGCATTTTGGTCTATGCCGCGTGGGCAGTGACTTGGCAAAGGAAGGACGCCGTGCATGTTGGATTCCCCGAAGATAGCGCTTTGAATTGCAAAAGTTCCGTCAAAGCGGGCAATGTCCCGCTCATTGCAAACGGAACGGATGAAGAAGCAGAAGGGGCTCGCCTCATTCTGGCTGGGACCTTGGCAGAAGTGATCAATGTTCACGAGCCGGAGCGGCCCGCTGCGGCGGCTTAGCGTTTGTCGAGATTGCCCCTGAAACGATTGTTGACGAGAAATCGCCAGAGCATCTGGTGCAGCTGTCGGTGGAGGATAGCACGAACGGCATCTCTCAACACTGAGAATCCATCGAATTTCAGCTTCGTCCGGAATGTTGTTCGCCCTGTCAATTTTGCCAGTTCCGTGCGCCTGCCTTCCTCGATAGCATCCTTTGGTGGACGGCTGCAAGTGTCTAACAGCTAGCGCTGAACGTATGAGAAATGGAGAGAGGATTTATGACCAGTAGAAGAATTGGTTTTTCGGTGAGTCTCTTGGCAGTGTGCCTCTTGAGCTTGGGATCGGCCCTTGCCGCCGATAAGATAAAAGGCAAAGGAGTGATCACCCTACGCTCGGGAAACAACCTGACCGTGGAAACTGATGACGGAACTACAACCGTGATTGTCACGCCTGATACGAAAGTGCAACACCCGATAGGCCTGGGTGCCCGGAAGAAGCAAGTGGGCGAAGAGGTCCTGATACCGGGACTCAAGCTAAAGTTCGAGGGAACGGGTGATTGGTCCCAGTTGACGGCGGAAACCATAACCTTCGATAAAGATGATCTCAGCTTAGCCAGGGTGATCCAGGCTGGTTTGAACCCCACCGCTCAACAACAGGCCAAGAACATGGCGGCCTACCAAGCCAATAAGGATGCCACCGATGCCGAACTTGCGGCCAACAAGGCGGACATCGCAGCTCATCAACAGGAGATTGAGGCGACCAAGCAGGAGGTCGCGGCCAACCAACAGGGCATTCAGGAGGTTGCGCAGTCAACCCAAAAGCGCTTTTCCGATTTGGCGACCTGGTATGTGAAGGGTGAAACAACCGTGCGCTTCGAAGTCGGTGATTCCGCTATTTCGGGCGCCGACCAGCAAGCAATCGCCAACTTGGCTCAACATGCACTCAGCTACACGGGGTTTGTGATCGAAGTCAGAGGGTACGCCGACTCGACTGGCAAACTTCAGGACAACCAACAACTCAGCAAGGAGCGCGCACAAGCCGTGGTCGCCTATTTGCTCCAGGATTGTCACGTTCCCACAAAGAACATTACGGCGCCCGGCGCGATGGGTGTGGCGAATCCAGCAGCATCGAACGAGACGGCGAACGGACGAGCCGAAAACCGCAGGGTCGATCTTAAGCTCCTTGTCAACAAGGGCGTTGCTGGCGGCGAGTAACAATTTTTCGTGCGAGAGGAGGGAGCGCGGGGTCTGCGCTTCCTCTTGTTGCTTGCATTCTCCCACGGTACACCCCGGTTCGGTTGGGTAGTTCTACTTTCTGTTCGCTGACTTGCTGCTGGGCAGGCCGCACTCCGCGCCATATCTTTGCTCGTAACAGTTACGGGAATGTTTCAGGCGCCATTCACGTGGATTGCCACCAGCGTGACATCGTCGTTTGAGTCTTCACCCGAGTCGCGCACCGACCACTGCGACAGCTCTTTAAGCAGTCGATCAGCAAAATGATCGGCCGAGGTGCTTTGATCCGTCTCCAGAAATTGCTTGAAGCGGGCGGCACCAAATTCGATCTGCGATGGGTTCGTGGTTTC
>Ga0074044_10002709_pt1 | contig 15417 bp, 16 predicted proteins | sample BogForMeECP23OM1_FD_94443 | JGI IMG/M metagenome (GOLD analysis project Ga0074044, IMG submission 94443) | Bog forest soil microbial communities from Calvert Island, British Columbia, Canada - Bog Forest MetaG ECP23OM1 | ecosystem: Environmental > Terrestrial > Soil > Wetlands ... | reverse complement strand
GACGCGCGTACGGAGCTCGTCCTTGGGCATCACAATGACCGCCGCCGGCTCGATGCGCTGCAACACGTGGTCGTAGATGACGTCGGTCGTCACGGAACCGCTCGGACGCATGACACGCGGCGCGGGCAAATTCTCGCTTGGCGCGCTCTCCGCCACCGTCAAAGCAGGCGACGCTCCTTGACCGTTTCGTGAAATCCTCAAGCCCATCAGCGAAAGATCCTCCTCCAGATCGGGCGCGCCTCCTCGGGCAGCGCGCCCGCGAGGTCGCGCGAGATCGCCGCCATGCCGCGCCGGACGGCGGCACACTTGCCGACCGCCGCGGCGCCCAGAATGGACGCTCTTGCCACCTCGCGGTCATAAGGGATGACGATGTCGGGGGGTGCGGCGAACGCGCGCTTGAGCTCGGCGTCCGGCAGGCCGCCGTCGGCGCCTTTTTTGTTGAGGATGTGCAAGGTCGAGCGCTCCGGCGTGTTGGCGCCGATCGTCTCGCGCCAACGCGCCACTTCCCGGGCCGAGACAAGGCTCGCGGTGCTCACCAGGAGAATCGTGCTCGGCGAGTGCAGCACTTTCGGGAATTCGAGGGCCGCCAGCCACGGAAAATCGACGATCACATAACGGTACCGGCGCAGCAGCTCGGCGAGGAGCTGCAATGCGGCCTCCTCGGCCGGCATGATATGCTCGGTAAGCGGCTCGAGTGCTGCAAGCAGGCCGAGCCGAGGCGTCACCTTGGCCACGCCTCGCTCGAGAAACAGGTCATCGATGCGCTCCGGATGCTCGAAGGCTTCCCTGAGCGCGTGACTCGGCGCCGTGTCGAGCTGGAGCGCCGCATCGCCGGTTTGCAGGTTCAAGTCGAGCAGCAGAACGCGCCTCTCCCGCGCCTCGGCGAGATGCCAGGCCGTCTGCACCGCGACCGTGGTGGTGCCGACGCCGCCATGGACGCCGAGCACGAGGATGAGCTTGCCCGTCCGCGCGGAGCGGCGGTCCACCTCGCCGCTCGCCGCGTCGCCTAGGCTGCGCACCAGCACGCTCGACACGAGCGGTTTGAAGAAATACTCGGCGACGCCCGAATCCTTGAGCTCGCGGTAAAGCACGATGTCGTTGCGTTCGCCCACCACGACCACTTCCGTGCGGGGATCGCACACCTCCGCCAGTCGGCTGATCATCATGATCGGATCGTCGACCCCGCTCACGTCCACTACGAGCAGTTGCGGCGAGCCCCGCCGCCCGATGTCCTCGATGGCCGCATCGATGCCCCCGCGCGAGACCTGCGCGTCGGCGATGCCGAGGTCCGCGAAGCAGCGCCGCATCACTCCCTCGGAATCGCGGTCGAGCACGAAGGCTACGGCACTCGGAGGAATCTCCGTTGCCGCGCCCCGATCGGACGTGCGGACGGTCGTAACCATTATTGGGAGAGGCTACCTGTCGACGAAGTTCCGATCAAGGGGGTCACCTTGTCCAGCTCATAGTTCTTGACGGCCAAGATCTGGAGCTCGCCATCCGCGGGTCCGAGAGGCCGGCCGGAGACGGTATCCGCCGTCCGGTCGACCATGTTCAACAAATTGACGTTCTGGTCGCAGCCGATATAGGCCGAGGGCTCGTTGCCGTAAATGAGCGGCCGGTAGTTGCCCCAGGTCGGACATTCGCCCGAGGCCACCGGGGTGGTTTCGAGGTTCTCGACGCAGCCTGCCAGGCCGAGAAGCACGGCCATGCCGCCCAAGAGCCTCTTCCAATCCGCTTTCCGTCTGCATCCGCGCATTTCGATCACTCCAGCATGAAACCGGCGGTACCGTGCAACTGCGGCGGCGCGGCCGGCATCGTCTCGGGCCTGCCGCCGTTTCCCGTGGTGGTGCGTCCGAGCAGGAGCTGCTCGAGATCGCTCGAGAAGGTCAGCCCGTCGGTCGGCGAGCGGATCTGCGTGCTCTGAGCCACCGGGTGGACCACGTAAGGGGTTACGATGATGACGAGCTCGCTCTCGTTGCGCTGGAAGCTCGTCGAGCGGAACAGCGCGCCCAGGACCGGCACGTCGCCGAGCCACGGAAAGCTGTTGATCTGGCTGGTGACGTTGTTCTGGAAGAGGCCGGCGATGGCGAAGCTCTCGCCGCTGCCGAGCTCGACGGTGGTCTGGGCGCGCCGCACATCGAGGGCGGGAACGGTGAAGCCGTCGATGGTGATGGCGCCGGTCGTGGTGAGCTCGCTCACTTCCGCCTTCACCTTGATGCTCATGCGGTTCTCGTCGAGCACCGTCGGGGTGAAATCGAGGCCGACGCCGAAGGTCTTGTAATCGATCGTGATCGTTGTAGCACCGCCGGTACCGGCTTGGGGAACCGGAATGGGAAACTCCCCGCCCGCCAGGAAATCCGCCGTCTCGCCCGAGATCGCGGTGAGGTTCGGCTCCGCGAGAACCGTGATCAGGCCTTCGGAGACGAGGGCGTCGATGAGACCCTGGACGTTGAGCGAGCCGCCCGGGCTTTTGTACCCCGAGCCGAGGGAGTATTGCCCCGCGGCGTTGGCGGTGAACTGGCCGAACCCGGCGGTACCGGTGCCCGTGAACGAGCGGCCGGTGAGGAGTCCCACGGCGATCTTGCCGTTGTTGTAGAGCGCATCCCAATTGAAGCTGAAATTCTTGGCGACCGAGCGCGACACCTCGGCCACGCGGACGCGCAGATTGACCTGGACCGCACTTGTCACCGAGACATTGAAGATGACGTTGTCCTTCTCGCCGAGGTACTGCTGCGCCACGGTCTTGAGCTTGTTCGCCTCGCGCGGCGAGGGCACGGTTCCCGAGACGACGATCCCGTCGGGCGTGCTCGCGAGCTCGATCTTCGCCGCCGGCACCTCCTTGAGCATTGCCGCCAGGATGGGTGCGGTCTGGCGCAGCACCGTGATCGGGTAGCTTGCCGCACCCCCGCTGTCCGTCATGACGTAGAGCGTAGTGACGCCCGGCTTCTTGCCGAGCAGCATCAGGCTCGTCGGGCTGGACACCTGGACGTCGGCAACCTCGGGATCGGCGATCAGCACGGTCTTGGTCATCTGCGGAACGCGCATGAGGAGCGCCTTGCCCACCTCGACCGTGACCCCGGGGCGGTCTTCCACCCCCTGCGCCGCGGCGAACGCGCAGCGCGGTTGCCCCCCTGCGATCGCAACCGCGATGAGGAGGATAATCGGGGCGAACCGTCGCCAACTGCGTGTCGCACCCATCACGGCCTCATCGCTTGGGCGCCTGGCCGCGCGTGGCCGCGGCCGGAGCGGCGGCGGGTGCCGGAGCCGGCGCCGGAGCGGCGGCGGCTGGGGCCGCCTGAGCCTCGGCCTGGGCGGCCTCGGGCAGGCCGCAATTCGGAATCGTGACGTTGTGCGCGTCGAAGCAGCGCAACTCGCTCTTGGTGCCGCGCATGATCTCGACGACATGCGCCGCTTTGGGCCCTTCCCCGCCACCCGTGGCCGCGGGCGCGTTCTGCTTCGCGCTCTCCTGCCCGAACGCCTTGAGTGCGGGCGACACCTCGTACGCCCAGGTCGGCGGCAAGCCCGTGCCCGCCTCCGCCGCGGCCGGCTGCGTCGCCCCCGCGGTCGCCGGCGGCGTTGCCTGCACGCCCGAGTCGAGGCTGCGCAGGCTGAGCTCCACCTTGCCGAGCTGCACGGCCACCATCAACTCCTCGGCCTGGCGCGGCGTCACCTCGAGGGTCACCGTTTTGGACACGTGAGGATCCGAGGCCCCGCCCTTCGCCTCCTGGTTCTTCGTTTTCGCGATGTCGCCGACTGTCTGGTCGATGGCGATCACGCGCAAATTCTGCAGCACCGTCTCGGCGACGGAGCGGCTCCCCCGCGCGAGGCTCGCCTCGGTGAAGCTTTGCGTCAGCAAGAGATCGACATGATCGCCGGGGGCGACGAGGCCGGCACCGCCCTCGGCGGCGCCGCCGACCGCGATCGAGACCGCGCGCATTCCGGGACCGAGCACGGCCGGCAGGAAGCCGGGATCGGTCGGCTTGATGAGCGTGCCGAGGGTCAAGGGCTCGCCGGTATCGTAGCTGCGGCTCACCGCTGCGCCCACGAAATCGGCCTCGTTGGCCTGGCCGCGGGCGAGGCTCCCCTGCGGCGCCTTATCGAGCGCCATGTCCTGCCATCTGATGTCGTCGGCACGCAGAAGCGTTCTCGCCGCAAGGGGACGCGCCGCGACGAGGACGCCCGCCTGGGCCGTCTTGGGCTGCTCCGGCGTCGGTGCCGAGGGACCCCCGCTGCGCAGCCAGATCACCGCGAGCACGATTCCGGCCAGAAGCGCTATGCCGCCTATGGCGAGCAGGAGACGCTGGAGAAGCATCGCAACACCTCAGGCGTTGTACGCCACAACAAGGCGGCGAATATCGCCACCGCATAGGGCATCGGTTCCCGCGCCCCCATTCTTGCCGCCTCGGCCTCAAGCGCGCGGCCGAGCGCTCCACCGCCACGCCCGCCGCTTGCACTGCTCGCCGCGGCCGATGCCGCCGCTGCCCTGCGGAAGAGCCGCGCGCCGATCAGGTAGATGCCGGCGAGCACGCCACCCGCCAAGGCGATCTCGAGAAGGAGCGGAATGGTGTCCCGGATCGCCTCTCCGAGCGTCGCGGCCGCGATCAGCTTGGCATCCCCGCCCCCAAACACTCCCGCCCCTGCAAGCAGCGAAAGAACAACGAATACCACGAGCGCGCCAACCACGCTCGGCCACACCGGGTCATGGGGCGTCAGCAGCCGAATGAGCACCCCGCTCGCCGCCACCAGGGCCATCGTCGTGTAGGGCACGATGCGCTCCCGCACATCGACCACGGCCGCCCATGCCGCGGCCCCCAGGATGGTGATCCTGGCCAGCAGCACGATGACCGTTATGACGCTCACCAAGCGTGCCCGCGCATCCGCCTCCTCTGCCGCGCCGCCATCCGGCGCGACGGCACTTTCCTCAGTGAGGCGAACTGCCGAGGTGGCCGGCGATCATGTTGAAGGTCAGCTGCAGGTTGGTGCCGACCAAGGTCACGGCCACGATGATTGCAACTGCGATCAGTGCCGCGATCAAACCGTACTCGATGGCGGTGACGCCGCGATTCGATTTGAGCGCCAGTAAGGATGCGAGTGTCCGAGCCAACTCCAGCATGATCTGCTCCCAAGCTAGTTTAGAAAAGTCTCAAAGAAATCTAAAACACTAGCTATTGCGTTCGCTTACCCAAATTTAGCCAATACATGGGCTTAGCACAAAAGACAATGAAAATTCCCGTATTTGATGGCGCGGCACCTCCCTGGTCCGCCGAGTCGCAATGCGAGCCCCTCGCTCAGGAATCCCCATGACCGCTGGCACGCGCTGCCAAAGCGGCGATCGGCCGGCGTGAGCGCCGCGATGATGGGCAATGCTATCATCCCCAAAATAAAGCCAAATTCGCGCTCGGCCGCCCCCCGCGAGAGACGCTTCGACCCGGTGGACGCCCCGCGAGCGCCGTTGCCCCTCTCCCGAGTCGCCTTTACAATTGAATCTTAACATAAAAAATGGCATCATGCATCGCTTTGTGCAAGCGAGGGCCGAGCGGACAAGGGCGAGCGGCCCCGATTGTGCGATTCTCGATGCGAGCCGCGCGGGGTTCGCGCGGGGGCTTAGGGTTCCGGGATGGGAGATGGTGCGATGCGCCATTGTGGCCATCCCGAGAGCAATGCCAGGATCAAACCAGGGCGGGGGCATTGGCCATGAAGCGGGGGCTACGTCTCAGCGGTCTTGCCGTCTTGATGCCGTTGGCAATGTCGGGGTGCAGCACGCTGTCGTCGATTTTCGACACCGGGGCCGACCCAGGGGCTGCTGAGGCGACGCGGCAGCAATCCTCTACCCTGTCATCGCGTGATATCGGAGTGACGAGCAAGGAGCTGCGGCTCGCGCGCGCCGCCCGCGGGGCCGGGGATTACGTGTCCGCCATCAACCTCTACCGCACCGTGATCGCAACCCGCCCGCAGGACGAAGCCTTGGTCGTCGAGCTCGGCGATACGATGCTCGATCTCGGCGCGATCGACGATGCCATCGGGATCTACGGCAAGGTCAGCCTGAAGTCGCCCGCCCGTGCCGGCGCCGAGGTCGGGCTCGGTCGGGCGCAGCTCAGCATGCATCAGGCGGAAACGGCGTTGGCCCATTTCGATGCCGCCCGTATGCTGGCACCGAACGATACCAAGGCGCTGCTCGGCCGCGGCATAGCCCTCGATATTCTCAATCGCCACCAGGAGGCGCAGGAGAGCTATCGCACGGTGCTCAACGCCGAGCCGCGCAGCGTGGCGGCGCGCAACGACTTGGCGCTTTCCCTTGCGCTGAGCGGCGATTACGCACAGGCCGTTTCGATCTTGCAGCCAATCGCGGTCTCGCCCACTGCGAGCGGAAGAATCCGGCAGAATCTGGCACTCATCTACGGCCTGGAGGGCAATGCCCAACAGGCGGCGCAGATCAGCCGGGTCGATCTGAGCGAGGCGGACACGGAGGCCAACCTCAAATTCTTCCAGGCCGTGCGCGCGCGCATGGAGTGACGGGGGCCAAGGCGCTCCTGCCGCAAGAGCCGCAAGAATTGCCGTCTTCTCGTTGAGGCGCTGCGCATAGGCCGGTGCGCGCTGTCGCCTGAGGCGGCCCCAGCGAGGCATGCATCCCGAAAATGTCCCTCCGAGCGCAGCGGGCCAGCTGGTTCGACTATGTAGTCTTGTCGGCCGCGATCGCGGGTATCGCCTTCATCGTCGCCTATTTCGACGGCGTGCATTATGCGGTCAGGAATGACTTCGCGATTTCCTGGACCGTCTCGGATTTGCTGTGGCAGGGGAAGCTCGGCGACATCTACGACCCTCCTCGCTTTGCCGCGCTTTACCACGCGCTCTTCGGCGAGAACTCCGGCGTGCCTTTCTGGCCCTATCCGCCGATTGCGCTCTTTCTGGTGGCGCCCGTTGCCTTGCTCCCGTCTTTTCTCTCCTACCTGGCGTGGAGCATCGTCACGCTGGCCTTGTTCGCCGCGAGCGTCAGGTGCTTCTTCGGCGACGACAGACGCGTCCTCATGCTCGCTTTGGCGCCGTCGAGCTGCGCCAACATCATCCTGGGGCAGACCGGCTTCGTGACCGCGGCGCTCCTGGTGGGCGGCTTGGCGCTTGTCGAGCGCCGCCCCCTCGTCGCCGGAGCGCTGTTCGGTCTCCTCGCCTTCAAGCCGCAACTTGGCATCATGTTGCCGCTGGCCCTGGTGGCGGCGCGCCTCTGGAAGCCCTTCGTCGCCGCAGCACTCACGGCCCTTGCCGCGGCGGCGGCCAGCGTCGCGGCATTCGGCATCGAGGCCTGGCGCAGCTATTTTGCGGTGATGCTGCCCTTCGAGCTCAGCTTCTCCGAGCACGATACCAGCCCCTTGATACTGAAGGCGCCGACGGTGTCCGAGGCGGCCCGACTGGTCGGCGCGCCCACGAGTTTTGCCTATCTCCTGCAGGCGCTCGCGGTGCTCGCGGCCGCCGCGGCCGTTCTCTGGGCCTTCAGGCGCATGCGCGAGCGCAGCGCGCAGGCCGCCGTGCTTCTGGCGGCAACGGCGCTGGCGTGCCCGCACCTCCACGTTTACGACATGTCGATCGTGAGCGTCGCTTCGGTCGTGCTGGCGGAAACGACGCGGGCTGAGGCGCCCGGTTTCGCCGAGCGGCTGACGATCACGCTTGCATGGGTGGCCCCCATAGCGATCATCGCGCTGTTCGCGCTCCACATCTTGCAGGTGCCGCACGACCCCTACCTTCTGGCCGCCTCAGCACCTCTCATTACGGCCGCGTTGATGTGCTACATCCTCGCCCGGCTCGGCTGATCCCGTCCTCGGCGAGAGCGTTGCCGAGCCTTTCGTCGCGGCAAAAGGGCCGCGCGTCAGATCGCAAGCGGCTCGAGCGGACGATCACGCAAGCCGATGAGGACAAGCGCTACTGGGTCAGCACGACCTCGGTCAGGCCGGAGCCGCTGCCGCCCTGGACGTTGCATTGCATCGCGAAGAAATTGTTCTTGTATTGGCAGTCCTCACCGTAGCCGGCGGCATTCGCCGCGATCCCGGTACAATGGCTGGCCGGCCCATAAAACTTCTCGCCGGGCCCGACGCCGCCGGCGTCGTCCCACCAGAACACCGCGGCGGGTGCTATCGCACTCCCGCCGCTGCCGCTCGCCAAGGCCGAAAGCTGCGCACAGGTGGGGGCGGCAAACTGATAGCCCGCACTCGTCACCGATGCGCAATGGGGCACGGCGGCGGCGGGGGCGGTCGAGCTGCTCGTCAGGCCGCTGATGTAGCTCGACGTCACGCCGGTTGCGACATAGAGCGAGCAGTTGGGCGTGGCCGAGTCCGCGGCCGTGTAATATTGGGTTTGGCAGGTATAGGTCGTCACGCATCCGGATACCGACGAGGTACAGTTGGAAAAGCCCGAACCGGGATCGTTGATCCCGAGATAGGTCGCCAGCACGTTATAGGGCGACGAGGCGATGGGCTCGTTGATCACGATGCCGCCCGGATTAAGGATGCTGGCCGGCAGCGTGACCTGCGCCGCGGTAATCGTGGCGCTGCAGCCACCATGCCCGGCAGCCGAGGTCGTGATCTTGGCGGTGTAGGAATAGTTGGTGTTATCGCTCGGCGAGTCGCCGGCCCCGAGGAGGGACGAATAGAAGGCCTGCGATGAGCCGTTGGGGGCACCGTAGGAATTCGCTCCGGTGACCGCGGCGCCGCAAGAGGGATTGCTGGTGTTGCCGTTGGTGTCGTTTTGCAGCATCACGCCGAGCGGCTGATTGACGTTGAACGTCGGCAGGGTCTGTCCGGTGGGCGCTTTGCCGAACCCGTTCGGATTGCCCGCCGCATAGCTCGAGCCGATCCAGTAATAATTGCCCTGCACGCCGCCGTTCGCCACCGAGAAGCTCGGAACGGTGTCAAAGTTATAGCCGCTGCCGGAGCCGTTCTTCGGCACCTGATAAAGATAGACGGTATTGCCGTCGCAGGCCTGGGAGCCGACGTTGCTGAAGACGAGCTGGGGCGTGATCACGGGATTGCCGGCGGTGCCCGTCGCCTGGATGTTGAGCGTGCTGTAGACGAACGAGAGAAAGGTCGTCGCGATGTTGCCGCTGGCACTGACGGTGACGGTGTAGGCATTGGCCGATCCGAGGGCGGGATTGATCGTGCCGCTGACGTTGGAAGTGACCGTCGGGGAACTGAGCGAGAGGCTCGGCGGCAGGTGAGTGGCGGCTTGATTGAAGTAATTGGTGGCGACCGTCACCGCGTTGGCCGCCTGGCTCGGGCCGAGGAAGGCCGACGCCCCGGCGATCGCGGCTTCGTCGACGACGTTTTGCAGGTCGGTCTTGTATTGAACGCTGCGCGCATAATCGACGACCACGCCCAGGAACATCATGGAGGGGATCAGCATCAGGCCGAAGATGATGCCCACGACTCCGCGCTTGTCGCCAAGCAAGCGGAGAAGTATCGACAGGAATTCCGGCTTCGGGAGAAGCGACATGGGAGGTTCCTCACGTACAAGGAGAGGGGCAGGAGATCGGCGCATCGCCGCGCGGGCGGGCAAAGGCATCCTGGGTCAAGGTGAAGAGGCCCGGCAGGATGTATTGGATGACAGAGTAGTAGACGTAGGTCGCGTGGACGAGGATCACGCTGTCGCCGTAGGGGCTGCCGGCAGTCGGTATCAGGCTGGTGGGCGATGTCACGATGGTTTTGGCTGCGGCACCGAGCGCGGTTGCGGTGACTGTACAGGAACCATCGCTTTCCCAATCGACCTTGACGCCGCCGACCGTATAGTTGGTGACGCTGACGATCGCGACCGAAAATGCGCCGTTAGTGCCGAGTGCTACCCCCGTGGTCGGGAATACCGTCATCATTTTCTTTGCGGCATAGCAGAAATTGCCGAGGGACCCGCTGGTCCCGCCGGTGACGCCGTTGACCTGCTGGCCTACCAAATCGGCGATCGCGGCAGCGGCATTGCTGAGCATCATGTCCGCCCGTTCGATTTGGGCACCCTCGTACATCCCGATCATGATGAGCACCATGATCGGTGCCACCAGCGCGAATTCGATGGCGGCGGTCCCGCGGTTATGGCGCATGAGAGAGCCGAGCAGGCGCAGCATCAGTAAGGCTCCGTTTGGAAGACGAATGTCGACGTCAGAAAAGTCGAGGTGGCACCGGTCACGTCCGAAAGCCACTCAACCGCCCAGGGACGGTTGTAGCCGATCTCCAAGATAACGTCGTAGTTGGCGGCCAAGGTGGCCTTGGTCGAGGTCATGACGCCGCCCGATACCGTGGCGTAAGAAAGACCCAAGAAGCCGTTGCCCGGCGTCGACCCGGACCCCGCCGCCGCGACGTAGATTTGAATAGTGGTGCTGCAGGAAGGTATGGTGATGACAACGTTGCAGACGTCGGTGGTCAGCGCCGCGGAATAGGAGCTCCCGGTAATCGTGCCGATGCGCATCAGGCGGGCGGCGTCGTGGACCGCGTCGTCCATGAGCTCCAAGGTGATCAAATCGAGCCCGATTTCGATGATCATCAACGTCAACAAAAAGAAGGCCGTCCCCACCATCGCGAATTCCACCGCCACCTGGCCGGTGCGCTGGAATAACAGCCGAGCGATGACGCCGCCATTGGCCTTGGCGCGCGGATGGTTGCGACGCGCGGCAGCGCGATCGGCGCGGGCGAAGAGGCGCCTGAGAGTCAACGATCACTCCTTACCCGAACGGCAATCGACAAATTTTTCGATAAATTTTTCGGACTTTTCGGAGACCATCCAAGAAAACCCAACCGAGATTCTCCAAATGAAGTTCCCTCTTGCGCAGAGTGTAGACCGTTGTCAAGACCGATATTCAACCCCGCTCCCCGCCGGTGCAATTGCAAACCCCGCCGCGCCGCGCGCCGTCGTGAAGCGCAACGGACTCGAGCGTGTCGCTGCCTCGACGAGCCGGATCGCTCGCTTGGAGACAGACTGGCTGGCGGCGACAATCCCGCTCTCCTGGGCATTTGCGCACCCAGCCTCATCTTCCCGCAGCCCGCCGGCGCGCTCGGCGCAGCCATTGCCATGCAGCCTTCGGACCGTCGAGCGCCCGCGCGTGGGCCCTAGGCACAGAAGCCCCCGAGCGGCAGGTTCGCCGGAGGCACCGGAACCGGGCCTCGGCTTCGACTTGGAAGCTATTGATAACGTTGACTTTAAATCGCCCCCGATCAATCCAGTCCCGAGGCCATGAGCGGCAGCACGGCACCTCGCCGAAGGCCTGAAACTGCACGGCCGCCGATATCCGCCGGTTTGCCGTTCTGCAAATGCAGTTTGCAACGAAATTTGCAAAAGCGCAGCTCGGCACCACCCCGTCCGATGCTTGCTCTGCCGAGGCACCCGGCACCTCGAATTCCGCTCACCCGTCCTGCGGCAAGGATCGCCCCGCCAAAATGCAGACGGCCTCGTGTCGTGCTTTTCATATATCCATCCCCCGTGAAAGGTCGTAAGAATTTGCGAGGTCGCGACGGGCCCGACAGCGTCGCGGGTCGCGACGGGCTGGGATGCTCGGGTGCTTGGCTGTAGCGGGATGTGGGCGAAGCGGGAGGGGCTGTGGACTCCAGTTGCCGATATTGCCGGTTTTGGCTTCCGCTGCAGGCGCGCGACCCTGCCGACCCCACGCGGGTGGTGATGGTCAGCGAGCACGAGAAGGCGACGATCGGGCAGTGCAGACGCTGGGCCCCCAGTCCGGGCACGCAGAACGCATTAGGCGAATGGCCGAAGACGAACTCGGCCGATTGGTGCGGCGAGTGGGCGCTCCGCCGCTGACGACGCTCGGGCGGCAATCGATTGCAGCACCTTGCGCCCGCGTCCCCTAAGCTGGCCTCTGGGCGCGCGTCGATGTGGCGGCGGCCGCGAGCGGCATCGTCGCCCCTCGAAAGGGAGGGTCGATGATGCGACGGATGCGCGGCTGGGGTGCTGCCGCAGTCCTGCTCGGCCTGGCGGCACCGGCCTTCGCCGATGACTTCGTCGCCTTGTGCAAGGCAGGCGAGCAAGACCCCGAGGCGGAGAGGCTCTGCGCCTGCGCTGCCGACAAGGTGGCGCATGCCGAGCGCTCCGCGGCCATCGCCGCGATGAGGGCGGTGGCCGATGCGCTCGCCAAAGGCAAGCCGATCGATCCCTCGACCCTGCCGCCCGATCTCTCCACGGGGTTGAGCGCGGTCAAAGAGGCCGAGGCGACGTGCAGGTAGCGAGGTGCGGCACTCAGGACAAGGCGCTCACAACGCCAACATGCCGCCGACGATCAGCACACCTGCAAGGTAGGCGACGAGGGCGAAGACGATCACGGAAGCGACGATCATCGCCACCGTATAGGGCACTGCGCGCTCGGCGGGCACGCCCATCGTCGGCGTGACGCCGAGGTAGAGAAGATAGAGCGAATAGAGCGACAGCAGCAGGCTCAGCATGGCGAGGATCGGCAGGAGGAGTAAGACGCCGCTTACCCAGGCCGCGGTGGCCGAATAGGCGATCAGCTTGAGCCCTTGGTTCATGTCGTCCCGGCCGCCGAAGGTGGGCGCGAGCTTGCTCGCGATGATCGCGAGGACGTAAACCCCGGCGAGCGCCAGCACGTAGCGGACCAGAGCCGCCAGCAAGCCCAATCCCGGGCCGATGCCGATGCGGTGGAAGAGCAGTGCGAAGCCGAGCCACCCGCAGAGCGGCGGAATGGCCGCCAGCACCATGATGTAGCCGGTATAGAGGCCCTTGATGTCCGTGCTCTCGGCGGCCGCGATCGGCCACTCGCTCTTCGGCGAGATCAGCATATTCTTCGCGCGCGATACGAGATCCATTCTCTCCTCCGCTGAAATCTCGTTGGCGATGTCGGCCGAAAGGGATTTCTCGCAAACCGGCAGATGTAATTGGTCGGGCGGACTGGATTCGAACCAGCGACCCCCAGACCCCCAGTCTGGTGCGCTACCAGGCTGCGCCACCGCCCGACCCTGGCACTTTGCGGCATCGCTTGCCGCTGAGGCTCACTCTAGCGGCTCGTCCCCTCGTCGCGCAACGGTCTCGCCCGGCGGGCTACCCGAGCCGCGCGCGCACCAGCTGCCTCAGCGTCTCGAGCTCCTCGAGCACGGCCTTGAGGGCCGCGCGATCTACGGGCGCGCTTGCGGCAACCGCAGGGGGCGGCGCCGCCGGCATGAGCGGCTTGAGCGGCTCGGGCCGCGCTGCGGAGGCCGTCGTCTCTGCCTCGCCCCTTGACACGGTCCCCCTGGCGAGCGCACGCGCGTGGCCATACTCGGAGGCCAGCGCGCCATCCCGTCCCGCCTGGACGGCGGCCGCGGCGACACCCCTCGCCCCACCCTCGCGCAGGTGCTTCTGCGCGCCCCTGATGGTGAAGCCGTCGCGATAAAGCAGGTCGCGGATGTTGCGCAACAGCGCTACGTCCTCGGGTCGATAATAGCGCCGCCCGCCGGCGCGCTTCATCGGCTTGACCTGGGCAAACTTGGTTTCCCAGAAGCGCAGCACGTGCTGGGGCACGTCGAGCTCTTCCGAGACCTCGCTGATGGTGCGAAAGGCCGCCGTCGATTTGCCGCTCCGCGGCGGTCGCGGCTCGGAAGGCCAGGGGCCCGGCAGGTCCGACATCGTCAGGGCGCCCGCGGGGCGCTCCCCCGCGAGGCCGCGTTGATGCGGTTCTTGAGCACGTGCGAGGCGCGGAAGACAAGCACGCGGCGCGGCAGGATGGGGACCTCCTCGCCGGTCTTGGGATTGCGGCCGACGCGCTGGCCCTTTTGCCGCACCGAGAAACTGCCGAAGGAGGAGACCTTGACGGTCTCGCCCTTGGTCAGCGCATCGGCGATCTCGCTGAGCACCGACTCGACCAGATCCGCCGATTCGTTGCGCGACAGGCCGACCTCTTGATAGACCGCCTCGCTGAGATCGGCCCGGGTAATCGTCTTGCCCGTCATGATGCCCCCTTAAACTCGCCGATTAACGGTACCCCGGACGCCGAAAGCGGTCAATTTTAAAGGGATACCGAGCGAAATTCACGTACTTCGATGGCTCGAGCGCGCCGGTTGACGCGCCAATCTTGTCGAGGTGCCCGGTATTGGCGCGGCAACGCTACCACCGAATGAGGCTCGCGGCCCAGGTGAGTCCGCCGCCGATGGCCTCGATGAGCAAGAGCTGGCCCGCCTTGATGCGGCCGTCCTCGATCCCTTGCGCAAGCGCAAGGGGGACCGAGGCGGCGGAGGTGTTGGCGTGGCGGTCGACGGTCTTGATCACCTTGTCGTCCGCGAGGCCGAGCTTCCTCGCCGTGCCGTCGATAATGCGCTGATTGGCCTGGTGCGGCACGAACCAATCGATGTCGGAGATCTTGAGACCGTTGGCGGTGAGCGCCTCCTCGACCACCTCCGCGAGCTTGACCACCGCGTGGCGATACATCTCGCGCCCGCGCATGCGCACGTGCCCGACCGTCTGGCTCGAGGACGGCCCCCCGTCGACATAGAGGAGATCGTAGAGCCTGCCGTCCGAGTGGAGGTGGGTCGAGAGCACGCCGCGCTCCTTGGGATCGGGCGCGCCCGGGAAGGCGCGCAGCACGACCGCCCCCGCCCCGTCGCCGAACAGCACGCAGGTGTTGCGATCCTGCCAATCGAGCAGCCGCGAGAAGGTCTCGGCACCGATCACGAGCGCGGTCTTGGCCTGGTTCAGGCGCAGCGCATTGTCGGCGACCGCAAGGGCATAGACGAAGCCGGAGCAGACGGCCTGGAGGTCGAAGGCGGCGCCACGGTCCATCCCCAACGCCGCCTGGACCTTGGTCGCGGTCGCGGGAAAGGTGTCATCGGGCGTCGTCGTCGCCAGCACGATGAGATCGACCTCGGAGGGCGAGACGGCGCCATTCTCGAGCGCGCGGCGCGCGGCGCCGAGCGCCAGATCGGACGTGCGCTCGCCTTCGGCCGCGATGTGCCGCTGGCGGATTCCCGTGCGCTCGACGATCCACGCGTCGGTCGTATCGACGCGCCGTGCGAGCTCGTCGTTGCTGACGATGCGTTCCGGCAGATGCGCCCCGCAGCCGACGACCCTCGAATGGAAGAGCATCATCCGGCCGCCACTTGCGGCTTCTGGTCGTGGTTGGCGCTCAAGCGGCCGAACTCCTCCTTGATGCGGTCGTTGAAGCCGCCCGCGGCGAGATCGATCGCGACATCGATGGCGTTGGCGAAGCCGAGCGCGTCCGTGCTCCCGTGGCTCTTGACCGCGATGCCGTTCAAGCCGAGGAACATGGCGCCGTTGTAGCGGCGCGGATCCGTGCGCACATGCATCTTCTTGAGCGCGCGGCGCGCCAGCACGAAGCCGAGCTTGGCAAGCAGCGAGCTCTTGAAGGCCTGGCGCACGAACTCGCGCAAGAGATGCGCCGTGCCTTCGGCGGTCTTGAGCGCAATGTTCCCGGTGAAGCCGTCGGTCACGACGACG
>Ga0074044_10002708_pt1 | contig 15422 bp, 19 predicted proteins | sample BogForMeECP23OM1_FD_94443 | JGI IMG/M metagenome (GOLD analysis project Ga0074044, IMG submission 94443) | Bog forest soil microbial communities from Calvert Island, British Columbia, Canada - Bog Forest MetaG ECP23OM1 | ecosystem: Environmental > Terrestrial > Soil > Wetlands ... | reverse complement strand
GTGCAGAGAAAAAGAACTGTGAGGCAGACGGACAACCTGCGGATGAGACTCATGATTTCCTCCCGGATGCGGCGAAGGGTAGCAAAACCGGAAGGAAGAAAAAAGGGCCAGCCGCTCTCTCAGTGCGTTTTTAGTGCGTCGTCGATACTTTGCAGCGCTCTGCGCAAAACTGTAGCATTCTGCAAAACCGCTAATTCTACAGGCTATTTCTTGGTTTTTCTTCGAGCGAGCAACCTTCAAACGCTGCACGATACTGCGAGTCACTGCAGCATTCTACGCGACGAATAGCACTACAGTAGCACTGGTAGACTCGCAGAGAACGCGAAGCGCAAAACTCCCCATCGCGCGCGTTACCGTCGCTCTGAGAGCGCGTCTGTTGCGGCGTTCGTAGCTGTGGCGAGCGGCGGCGAGGCGTATAATTGCATGAAATGAAGAGAATACTATTACTAGCAATTCTGACCTGCGTTCCCTTGGCGGCACAGCAACCTGCGCCTGGACCTGCGCCTAACGTACCTCACTCTCCCGAAATAAACACCACTCTCATGGAGACTACCTTTCTGATTGCTGGTCCTTCTGCAAGGCCCGGAGAAGAGAACAAGATCAGGTACGGGACATGCTTCGTAATGCTGCGGCGCTTGAAGGCGGATTCGGACGGGGGACAGTACACTCTCGTCACCGCAAGGCATGTGTTTGAGGACATAAAAGGCGAACAGGCCGACGTGTCGCTTCGTAAGCTGAATGCGGCCGGAGAAGCAGAACAATTCCAGTTCCACCTGAAAATTCGAGAAGCTGGCAAGAATCTTTACACACCACATCCAACTGCCGACGTGGCCGCTATCGATGTCGTGTTGCCTAATGACTCGATTATTGTTCAGTTAAAGACAGAGATCACTAACGTCGACTGGCTTGCTACGGATGAGTTTTTAAAGAATATTCAGATTCACCCCGGCGATGAGATTGAGTGTCTCGGCTATCCAATGCAGTTGGCATCGAATGACGCCGGCTATCCAATTCTCGGAAGTGGCAAGATTGCATCCTACCCGATCATTCCACTCAAGAAAGTGAACAAAATCTTGTACCGCTTCCAAGCTCAACCGGGATATAGCGGCGGGCCAGTCTATTTGTCATTTACCGGGAGACCCTTCAAAGGCAGAATCCCGTTTGGTACTTTAATGACCTACCAGAAGCTCTTTGGCTTAGTCGTTCAGAAAGCTGACCCGGTTGGCGACGCAGACCCCTTTATCGCTGTCATTGTCCCCTCGATCTACATCAAGGAAACGATTGACATCTTGTCGGGCTTCGAGTCCACAATCAAAGAAGATCAATAGCGGAATCGATTATCTCGATCAACTTCCGCGCGCACAGGAGAGTGGCGGCGAAGAGAATCGCGTGCTTGCGTTCTTCGGTCATGGTCGTCTCCGCATGAATTTGTGGCAGAGGAGGGGGCCATATTCTACTCCAAATCGCAACTAAGTCCTACGCCCACTCACCGACCTAAATAGGTAGTACCATTCGGTAGCAAGGAGTAGGAGAGATGAATGCTAACAGCGTTCTTCGTCGTTGCATAAACGTAGTATCGCAGAGGGCTAGGAAAATACGAGATGACTGGGGGGGGACCGCCCTTCACGACAAAGCGAATGTTGTGCTCGCCGGTATTGGCCTCTGTGTGCTTCTCACATATACCTTCTACACTGCTCGGATGTATTGCACTAACAAGAAAGCTGCTGATGCTGCGATGATCGCTGCAAACACTGCAGCAGCTACTCTCACATCCGCCCAAGAGCAATTCAAAATTGATCACAGACCGATTCTCTGGCTGACCAATCAGAATTACGCCCCAAAGCTTAACCGACCCAGCAAACAAATCCTGTGGGAGTTTCATCTAGCGAATTACGGAAAGACTCCGATCCAAAGCATCCGATACAACAAGTATATGAAGGTCGGTGACAAAGATTTCATCATCACTTACGGGGCCAAAGGCCCGAGTGTCGGACCGCCTCTCCCTCCAGGCAGCATTGATTACTATGATGATGTCATTTCCGAACCACACATCACCGAAGCTGAATTTAAGCGGCTTCTCGGTATCAGTAATTCTCTCGGCATCAAAATCGTATTTGATTACACCGATGCGTACGGCGGGGAATACCAAACCGGGGTTTGCTTGACGCGGCTCAACACGGGAGCTGTTGGCTACTGCAAAGAGGGGAACTACATAAAATAGAGATGACGGGGCCGTTGCAGTAACTCCGATCTTGCTTAAACCTTTTTCACGAGACCAAGGCTCTTCAAAAGTTCAGCCTCTTCGCGCCCTTGTACGCGGCGTGGCACTTCGATCAGTGCTGTGCTCTTACGAACTGACGAAGGGCATCATCAAGTTTCCCGGCTTCATCCCAGTAGAGATCCCGATCTGCAAACTCAAAACGTCCTGTCAAATCCCTGAAGATGGCAATGTCCAACCCGTCGACGTATTTCGAATCCTCTTCGTGCGCCATGCGGACGCAGTAGGCGGCTATCGGGGCAAGCTGGTCTACCGACATATCGCCAGCACTGCAGAAATGGTTTGGGAAAAAATTTACGAGGCTGTCAGTCGCACCCGACACACACTGCTTGGTCTCTAACTGCGTCACTACCGTCCCCTCACGCGAGATTTGCGCGCGCAACATCTGGCGAGAGCTGCCAAAAACCAAAACAAGAATGTCCGTACTATATGGCCGAAGTAAGGTATGGAAAGCCTCAGTCGCTCGATTGCCGGACTTTTTTATCGCGCTCTCGATGCTTAATTCATCGCGCGCAGGATTCTCATCCAAACAATCGCGAAGGTAATGAGCGGTCACGTCAGAGAACCATCCGCCTGAGAACGTCCATGCGACCTTGCCGGTGTTATCGACGAAAAGTTTTTTCACATTGCACTTAGTCCACCCTCGTGAGGAGGACTGTTCTTGCCAAACTTGGCATCGATCGCTAACGACCACAACTCCGTCCCTCCCACACAAAGTGACTTGGTAGGTTGCCAATGACATCTGCCTTTCCATGTCGAGATTTAAATCGACCTCGCGGCGATGTAAGTGACAGCCACGAGCGACTATCTCTCGTATTTCTGAAGCGGACTCTATCAAGGCTTACCTCCTTTCGTCCACACGTTTGCGCTGCGGACTCATTCGCGAGAAAAAACGGGACGCCTTCACTGCATGCCCTTGAGCAATCCAGCGCCCCGTCAACATTGGTCCACTTTCAAAAAAGCACGCCACGGCTTGCGTTGCCGCATTCCCCCGAGGGGTCCTTCTCCCCGGAGTGCTCCGTGTCGTTGCTCACCACATTGCAGCACGCTGAGCACTGCAAACTTTTTCTCGCGCGGGGTCGGAGAAACGTGAAGGAAACTCCGCCCCGCGCGCCCCGGCGGAAGGTGCGCCGAGGAAACTCGATCTACGAGGCCTTGACCATATCTTCGACCTCGGGGTCCAAGTCCGCAGTGGCTCCCGCTCTTCCGTCGTCGAGCGAGCGAAAGATTTTCTCACCCTGCGAACGGTCGCTCGTCAACTCCTCAGCCCCGTCGCCCAACTCGCCGAGCGCCTCCGCGTGCGCGAGGTGTGCCTTCGCGATCAAACCGTGGGACTTCGAGCACTTGACGTGAAGTTCGCTCGCGGAGCCGTCCGTCTCCTCCGCGAGCGCCGCGTGATGCTCGACCAGGTCGGTGTGATGTTTCGCGAGCGCCTCGTGGTGTTTCGCTGCTACCTTGCACAACTTCTTGGCAAATCCTCCAAAAGTCATTTCAGTTTTCCTTTTCTCTCGACCGGGCCACTTCCAAATCAGATCCAACGCGCTTCGATGTGCTCGTCGTCGCCGGAGCCGGCGAGCTGCCACTGATACTTGCGCCCTTGGTAAACGCCCTCGCCGCTCAGGCTTTCGCTTTCGCGCGCCGCCTTGCGGAGTTCTGGCGTCGATCTCACCCTAACGAAAGGCGCGGAGGTGTCCTCCGACAGCCCGTGGAGTTTTCTGAAGTTTCGCTCGACTTCTTCGTTGCCCGACGACAACTCCAGCAAACCGGGGAACTGGATTTCGAGGTCGGTGTCGGCGAAAACTTTGTTTAGCGCGGGCGTGATGTCGTCCACCTGAGCGAGGATGTCATCGTTCAGCGCGGGTTGTATGACCGGGAACGCCCGCGGCCTCTCGACCTGGTCGCGCGTCAGCTTCGTGAAAGTCACCGGGGCCGCTTTCGCGAGAGTCTCGGTTTGTTCGGCTCCCATCGCTGCGTCGATCGCCACTGCTGCTGCTTGCGACTCTTCGGCGCACGCGATGTCGTCTCTCATTCTTTGAAGAAAATCTTTTCCGTCGATCATTGCTGTTCCTCTTTTCTTCCCGACCGGAAACTTCTACTTCCCTTCGTTCTTCAGATGACACATGCGTTCGCACGCAGTGTTGAAGAAATTTTGCGCGTCCCTCACCGCGATGCGAAGCTTTTGAAGTTCCTCGCCGCTCTGCTGACCGTCGCTAGGCCGCCACGCCCGCAGCGCCGCGTTTGCCTTTTGCCGCACGCGGTCGGCACGCAACACAGCGCGCTCGGCGCGTTCCAGAGGCGGCAGGTTGAGGCATAACAGCGCATCTTCGACCTCGAAATATCTCTGCCGCGCTTCGCGCACGTCCACGACCAGAGACTCCCGTTCGTCGCGCAAAAAATCCGGGCACCGCTCCAGCGCAGCATTCGCCGCGAAGAACTCCGCCTCCCGGCGTCGCAACAACAGGCGCGCCTCGGAGATCGCGACGTCTTCTGACGGCACCTCGGGCGGCTTGAGCACTGGACCGCCGTGACTGAACGCGAAGATCGGGTCCCGCTGACGCGTCGCCATAGTTCACCTCCTCATCCGAAACGGCCGAATTTATATTTTCCGTACTGCTCGCGATGATTGCGCAGCGCGCTCGGCGGCGCGCCCGGGCCGCTGATCGTGGCTCCCGCTTCGCGAAGAGCTGAAAGGTCACTCCTGTCGAACTGCCCCATCACGAGGCCGCGGGAAAAACGAATCCCGCAATCGCTGCACTCAAAATTATTTGTGAATAACCGAACGCAGTTCGTGGATTGACACGTTGGGCAGACCTGGTCGTGCACGTGAATGTTTTGGTTCTGCTCGACAGCGGGGAGAGCTTGAGTGCTCACGATCACGGCCCCGTCTGCGCGACGGTGAATCTCGACCGCCGCCGCGTCGGGCGTCGGGTTGCGTCCGACGCCCAGCAGCTGCAACTCCGCGGCTCTGCCGAGATTGTCGTTGCGCGGATTGCCCGCGGTTCCCAGTTCGCTGAAATCTTTTTCCGGCTCGTGATATTTTCCCGCGATGAAACCTTTGATCCAATCGAGAAAACCATAACCGCCGCTCTCGCGCAAACGGTTCAACGCCTGCGTGCAACTGTCTGTGAAATCGTCGTGAACCGCGTTCGGAAATCCGCAAAGCTCATCCTCGAAGTCAGCAAGCCACGCGGCGCCCTCGGGAAAGAAAACTTTGCCCGCCTCGAAATAACCCGTCACAGAAGACGCGCGTGTGACCTTGTCGGCGTCCACTTTCACGGCGATCACCGGATACGTCGTCGCGGTTCTCAACTCTTGCACAAGCGATTGCCCGCTGGCTTTGTCCTCAACCAGAATCTCATGCGGTCGCCACTGCTCCGCGAGCTCGCCGACGGCGCGCTTCAGCGCCGGAAATTCAACGCGACCGCGCCAGCAGTGCAGCAGATAAATGCCGCTGTCGGTTTTGCCCCAAGTCGTGCACGCAGAATAATCGCTCGTCGAATTCGCCTTGAACGCCGTGTCCCAGCTCTGCACAATCTTCGAGAACTTTTCTGGTGCGACCGTGTAGCGACGAAACCATTCTCGCTTGAAAATCAAACCTTGCGCTGCAGTCGGATTGCCCTGATAGAGCGACTGCCAAACACGCGCTCCGACGCGCAGCTTGATTTCTTCGAGCGAGGGCGACGGAAAGTGACTAGGCCACAACGCCTCGCCCGCGGGACGACCGAGCAAATCGCCCTTGCCCTCAGACATGGCGGGAATGCGGATGGTCTTCCAACCCGGCTGCTGCGCGATCCACCCGCCAGGATCACGCTCAGACCAACGCGTGCTGATCATGAACACGGCGCCGTTCTTCGACAAGCGAGTGAAAATCACAGCCTTAAGCCACTCGATGATTCCATTGCAGACAACGTCGCTCGACGCTTCGCTCTCGTTCTTGATGAGGTCATCCAAACAAATGAGGTCGCCGCCGTGGCCCGTCGCGACTCCGTCGACGCCCGTGCCGATAAACTGTCCGCCTTGCAGAAAGTTAAAGCGACCAGCTGCCGTGCTCGCAGGGTCGAGCACGCAGCCGGGAAATATGCGCTGGAAGTTTTCACTTTGAATAGTGGCACGAATTCTCCTGCCCCAACCTTCACTGAGCGACGCGCCGTAAGTCGCCAGAATCACTTGCGCCTTCGGATTGCGACCCAGATAGTAAGCGATGAACAAGATCGCTATCAGCAAGCTCTTGCCATGTCGAGGCGGAAGAAACGCAGCTACGCGCTTCAGCTTCCCGCGCAACACGAGCTCGCACTCGGCGATCAGCAGTTCGATGTGCGGCGGACATTCAAATTCGGGATACACCAGAAAACAAAATGCTTTGAAACTCTTGCGCGCGAGCGCGTAGGCTTTGGCATCAGAGTTGAACATGTGCCCCTTTCCAGTCGTCCGTGTATTCAACGTGCGGATAGCGATTCACTGCGCGCGCGATCGGCTCGCGCCACCACGCGACGCGCTCTTCGGTCCATATCTCTATCTCGCGAAAGCGAGTCTTCCCGTCGCATAACGTCGCCTCGACGCAGATCAGCGCCGGACCAAACGCGAACTCGTAACGCGTGCAGTCGTCCACGGTCACCAATAAACAATCGCGAGCGACCAACAATCGCAGCGCGTCCTTGATAGCCTCGTCGACAAACTGCTCGGCCTCTGCCGGAGACGTGATCCAACGCGGGCAAAAACTCAGCAAGCCGTGAGAGACGCGTCTCTTGGGAACGAACAACGATTTAAGAATGCTCAGGATCAAGTTCTTCGCTCTCATGCTCCTTCTCCTGCTGCGCCACTTCAGCTTCCACTGCGAGAATCTTTTGCATGCGGTCGTCGTCGATCGCGGAGACTAGCTTTGGTACGCGCTCCAAACCAAGCAGCGTCACATGCGAACGGATTTCAGCGTCGAGCGAGAGTATGTCTCTCACTAACGGCACCATTCGCTTTTTCCTTTTGTTCACAGGGCTCGGCAATTCAAGCAACACGGCATAACTACTATCTCGGATCAAGAGCAAGCGGCAGGTCTCTTCGATGATCTCGCGTTTCTGAGGGGACACATCGCCCCCCAACGCTTCGATGAGCGCATTGCGACGGGCAACTAACTCCCTGTAACCTACTGTGCGCTGGTCAAGACAACTCAACCCCTGAACGTTGATTCGACGCGTCAGCGTCCTGACGGCAGCGCGATCTGAAGCACGTTTCTTGTCGTTCACGGCGTGCCCCTCTCTAGGCGTGAGGCTAGAGCTATGAACGCGCGCACAGAGAGCACTGGTTCTGCGTAGATCGCGCGCGAGATGCGTCTAACCACCATCCCCGACAGCGTAGAAGACACCGCTGCGCAAGCTCGCTGCACGGCAAACGCATCGTTAGTGCGGGCGGCTAGCACTGAAAACAAAAGACTTGTGAGCGCGCGTGCTACTGTAGTGCTACACGAGGCTCGAAATCTGACGTTGAGACGCGCAGGCGCGGGGGCACTACGACGCGAGAGTCTAGAAGAAACTACTTCTACTACTGTTACTACTTTTACTTGTTTTGAGAGATATGATAGAGAGCACTTTCTCTTTTCAGCAAAAAAAAGACCGTCTTTTTCGCTCTCTCTTTTTATTTCTCTCTGCTCGGCTCGCTCTCTACCCCTCCGCGAAAAAGCAGTAACGAGAGTAACAGTAGTAGAAGTAGTGCGCGTCATTTCTTGCCCCCTTTCTGCTCAGAGCGCTCAATCATCTGAGGCGGATCATTCGGAAACTTTCCCCCGTCGGCGAGCGCCTCTGCTTTGTCGCGCCACAGTTGCAACACGCGTTTTAGTTTTTCGCCACAACGGACGACGCGAGCGTATTGGCCCTTGTCAGGTTCGAGCACATTCATCTCTGCGAGTTGTTCTTTGACGACGCGCTCTCGCGTGCAGAACGGTTCTCCTTGTCGTTGGCAAAACTCAGCGACGGTTTTTTGCGCGACCTCTGGAATCAGGTAAAGGAACTTGTCGTCGTACCAGCCGATGACGTCCATCGGAGGAAACTTGTCGCTGTCTTTGTGCCACATGAGCGCTTGCCCGGAATCGAGCACTGAGACGAGAACGCGCAAGAACTTGCGCGCGGGGTTTTCTTCACGCACGCGTTCAGCGTGAGCTATGACCGTACCTGACAGCGCTTCGTCGAAGCGTTTACGGTATTCATCGGCTTTATTGTTGTCGATCGCTTTCGAGTCGACTGCATATCTCAGCGCGAGTTCAGCACCGATGCCGATCGAGCTCACGGTCTCCGGCACTCGCAAGTGCGCCACGTCGCGATGCAGTTTCAAGCGTCCTTCGCGCTGCATTTCTGAAAGTTCTTTTCCGAGATTGTCGAGTTGCGGTGCTAACCATTTCAAGTACCCGCTCATCGCGTAGGGCAACTGCTTAGCTCGTTCTTGCGCTGCTGTCAGTTCTGGGAGTTTGACTTTTGCGCGGTGGGGTTCCAGCACGATGCAGCGCGCGGCGACCGATTCACCTGGCGGACGCCCTTCGCCCGTTGAGACGATCAATCCTCTCGGCGAGAAACTTTGCCGCTGTTTCAAGTTCGAATCCATTCTTCCGCGTCCCGTAAGGTTGCCTTGCGCGCGAATCAGTCGTGCGGCTTTCGCTTCGAGCTCGCGAACGTCGCGCGCGCCGGTCGGCACGTACTCGTCGACGAGCAGCGGCAAGTCTTGCAGCAAGAATGCTTGATGTTCGAGCGCGTTGACCGTGCTGCTCCAGTTTGCCGGCGAGTGGTTGACGTCGAACTCGCCAAAGAAGGAGAGGAACAGCGCGGCGAGCGTCGTTTTCAAATTTCCCGTCGGCGCATCGAGCCAGATCGTGACGTTCAGCGGCAACTGTGACGCAAGCGGCGTGCGGAACATCGCCGAGAACAACGGGACGGTGATCTCGTCGGGTGCGACGTCGAGCAGGGTGAGAGCGCTCTTCATTGCCTCTTTCGCGGCGAACTTCGCGTCGGTCGGCAGCAGGTAGCGTTCGAGCGCAGGCGCGTTGAGGTCGACTTTCGCGTCGCCGTTGACCGCGCCGCCCGCGTGCAGGAACGCCCAGCCGGTTTCGAGCTTGGCCCAGCCCGTGTGTGTGAAGACGTGTTCGCGCTCCGCGTCCTGGCTCAGCGTCTCGATCGCGTGACGCAATTTGTCTTTCATGCCCATGCCCGGCTCGATGCTCGCGCCGTACACTGTCCAGTTTTCACCGACCCAGTTCATCGACGGGAACTCGCGTCCGAGCACGCGCACTTCTGGAAGCGAGCGTCCGCTCTTGTGCCGCCCAGAGACGGCGTGAGCCGTCGTCTTCGTGACGCCGTCGTCGAGGATGATGTTCTTGGCGAACGCCGCGTCGAAGTTCGCGAGCGGCTCGACGGTCTCGACCCAGTTCTTGTTCGCGCCGCGGCCTTGCTCTTCGTAGTGGACGGCGCACAACTCACCGTCGACGACCCTGTAGACCTCGCTCTTTTCGGTGACCGCCGCGAAGGTCTGTTCGTGAGCGACGGCGTCTTGCCACAACTGCCGGATATCGCTCCAGCCGCGCTCAGCGCAGTGGTTGTGCAGGCACGCGAACTCCAGCTTGCCGTCCTTGAGCACCATGATGATCGCAGCCGCGCCGCCGTACGTGTGCTTGTCGTTCCACGGGCACGTTATGTCCCAATGGTGGCCGTGGTAATCCGCCGTAAGCGGCCCGAGCGGGAATTTTGCTTCGCGTGCGTTCTCTTCGACGCGCGCGATGATGCGCGCGAGCTTATCGTTCGTGACCGCCGCGCCGTTCGTGACCGCCGCGCCGTTCGCTCTCGCCTTGGCCTCGACAGTCTTCAGTTTGAAGTCCGCGCGCGTGTACGGCGGATCGCCGAGTATCGGTTCGACGAGCGAGCAGACGGGCTTGTTTGAGTACTTCAAATTCCTGAAGCCGGGCATGCGCAAGATGCGCCCGATGTCGTAGCAGGCGATGTCGCCGCCGAATCGGCACGCCAGCGCGTAGTTCAAAGCTTTTGCCTGGTGCGGTTTGAAGCCTGTGACGTGCCACGCGACGTGGTATTTCCCGGGACTCGACTCCAAGATCGAGTGCGGGCGCGGCACGAGTCCGTCTTCGACGGCGATCTGAATGGCGTTCAGTGCGTCACCCTCGTCGATTTCCGTGAAAACGTTGCGGATCGTCGTGATCAGCGCCTCGATGCGCGACGGCGAGCCTTTCGGAAACGGGTTCATGCTGACGTAGACGTTCCAGCCGCGCGACTGTTCGCTTTCGAGCTTTTCGATCGTGCGCGCGTCCGTCGCTTCGCTCAACAGCATCAACGGGTACGGCTTGACGTCCGGGACCCATTGGCCCGTTTTCTTGTCGATGTGCTTCTTCGTCGAGTGCACGAGGAAAAAGAAAATATAATCGCCCTCGCGGAACGTCCCTTCGAGGTAGTCGATTGCGGGATGCGGGGCCGAGATCGGGGTGGGCTGCGCGGCGGTCATCGTTGCACCTTTTTTTCAGCATCTTCATCCGCGATCTCGCATTCAGCGAGCCCCTCCATTATTTCTTCCTTGGCCCACAGCGCGTGTTCGCGGCAGAAGCAGAGCATCTTGTTGTCCTCCCCATAGGACAGGAAGACCTCAGCGATCTGTTCTTTGCAGATGTCGCAGTGACGCAGTTCGAGCGACTTCACGAAACCACTGTTGAAAAATATCGTCAGCTGCTCAAGCTGGTTCGCTTTGCGGCGCTCGTCCGTTACGGCGTCGTGCATCTTCATCGTCGCACCGCCTCTTCTGTTGCCTCAGCGATGTGCAAGACTTTCTCGCATTGCGCATCGACGGCGCAGCGAAGCCGCAGAGCTTCAAGTTCTGCTGTGCGATTGTCTTTGCGGGGGCAGCGCGCGTACTGCAGGTAGCGCAGCCACTCTTCCCATCGCCATTTCAGCGCGTCGATTTCTCTTGGGAGAGCGAACGTGAACACCGGGCTGCGCGAATGAGCGATCTGCAGGGTGTGAATTTTGCCGCGAACGTGGAAGCTTTTTGCCGTTCCCACGTCGAGAGACGCTTGCACTTCATCCACGATTTCCCGCACGAGCGTGACGAGCTCTTCTCTTGTTTGAGGTGTTCTCATCGCTGCTCCGGCTCGTGAAACTCGATCCGCAGGCAATGGCCGGGGTTGTGGTAGCTGGGTTCACTGATCGAATACTTCACGCCAAGTTCTGCAGCAAAGGCAGCGACGCGGGGCTCGATCTCGGCGCGGTCAGCGTAGAGTTCGCTGACCAGGTCTTCACCGGAGTGCCCAACGTGGTCCCACAAATCGCGACCGCTGTAATCGGAAAAATTCGCCAGAAAATCCCACGCTTCGCTCTTGCTTCCGAGCCGCGTGCGATGCGCGCCGCCGTGTCTCTGGATGTAAGACTTAGTTTGCGCGGGGAACGCTTTGTTCAAGCACGCGCGCAGCCAAGTCGGCACGCCAGAGAACACTTGCGCTCCGCGCGCAAGCGGTTTCGTATCTTCGTTGCGAAGATTCAGCTCGGAATCCATGTCGCCCTGCTTTCTTCAGCGCATGTGCGCTCTTGCGGGGACGTGGATTACCGCGCCGCTACTTCTGCCTTCTGGATAAAATTCGCCAGCGCAGTCTCGCTGACGAGTCGGCGCTTGCCGATCTTCAGAGACGGCAACCTTTTACTGAGAATCAATTCGTCAGCGGCGCGCAGCGAGAGGCTCAGTTTCTCAGCGACCTCTTCCCGGCGGTACAACTGCGGAGCTATTTTCTCGGCCATGTGCTTCCTCCTTCGTTGCGAGCACAGTATAGTGCAAGCTCAACGCTAAACAGCGTGCTTTGTTAAAGCATGTATAACGCATATAGCCATGTGCACGTTTAGCTCTCGTGAAAATAGCACTTGCAGGCTAGCGCAGAATGTTACATAATCGATGCTAATGAGACGATCGAGCATGAGCAAGAGACGACGCCATGTGCACGCGCGGAGCTACTGGGGCGAGGGTGACGCAACCCACTTGCTCGCTTGGCTCAATTCGAAAACGCGAGCAGCGAACGACTCTATCGAGACGTTAGTCCGTCTCAACTGTGAACTTGTCGAGCCCGACTTCGCGAAAGAGTTGATGGGTTTCAACGCAGCGCAGAAAATAAAGGAAGCCGCCCACGAATTCATCTATCAATCGAATCTCACACTGCGCCCCTACCTAAAAGACGTCACACCGCAACGATGGGTTTTTGATTGGAGTTTTTATGGCGGCAAGAACCAAAAACTGCTCACTCATCAAGCCCTAGATAAAGTTCATGCCTTTTTCGGTCTCAAGCAGTTAGCGGAAAAGGGCTTGCTCGCGAGCGTGAAGAGCTGCGCGTGGCGAGAATGCAAGAAATGGTTCTTCGCGCGCTTCTTGCATCAAGAATTTTGCTCGACGCGCTGCCAGCAGCGAGCAGCGCATTCGACGCAAACGTGGAAGGAAAAGCGGAAGAGATACATGAAAGAGCTGCGGCGAACAATGAGATTGCGCGAAGAGCGGGGGCGCCGCCGCGAGCAAGCAGGGGTGCGGCGATGAGAGTGTGGGGATACGAGTGGGTCCGCGCCCTGAAAAAGGAAACGGGCAAGACGATCCCAGAACTGCTCGCGCTGCAACGCGGGAACGACCCGTTCTTTGTCGGTTCCTCGCTCGACAAGCAAGAGGCGAAATGGTTCGCCCGCATGTGGGAGAAACAGTATGCAGGGCGGACCGGAGTTCATCTTCGGCGCGTGTATTACCGTCTCGGCGCGATCGGCTTCAAAAAACTAGACGGCACGCACGCCGTTCAAGTACACGCCCGCAGACTGGGACTACCTGTTGCGGTGCTCGCGCTCGGCGCGCGTGCTGCGTTCAGTGCCTGCTGACGCGTTCGACGACCACCGCAACCCTGACCCGTATCCATTGAATTGGTGCAGAGCCGAAGAGCGCGCACCTAGCGTCAGCGTCCCGGACGCTTACTGGCCGCTGCCTTCCCTGAACGTCAACTTCTCCTCGTTGGATTGGGGCGTCGAGTCCGCTCAAGTCACTGGCTACAATCCTGACGACTACCTCGACCGGGCCTACTACTTAGAGCTGTGGATCGAAAAGAGCACGATGGACGACATCTTAGTGCCGTTGTGCGGCGACCTGGGCGTCCGGCTCGTCCCGTCGATTGGATTCCAGAGCATGACGAACGCTATAAAACTGCTGCAGCGGACGCAGGAGATCGGCAAGCCTGCGCGGGTTTTTTATATCAGCGACTACGATAAAGCGGGTTTGGGTATGCCGATCAGCGTTGCGCGGCAAATCGAATTCTGGTTCGACACGTATGCCCCACGCGCCGACATAAAGCTGACGCCGATCGCGCTGACAGCAGAGCAAGTCGCTCGCCACGAACTGCCTTTCAGCAATGACAAAGTCGAACTCGATGCGCTCGAAGCGCTCGTGCCCGGGGAATTAGAGAAGGTCGTGCGGCGTGCCGCACAACCGTATCTCGACGGCGCGATTGCAATCAAACTCGCTGCAGCTGAGCAGCAAGCGAAGCAGATCGCGCGAACAGAATGGTCGCAACTGACTGCGCCTTACGGACGGCAACTGACCGTTCTCAAAAGGCAAGTGAAACGCGTAACTGCTAGGTATGAGAAAGCTGCGAAGCAGCTCAACGCGCGGTTGCAGCGCGAACTCTCGCCGTTTAGAAAGCCGCTCGCAAAGCTGCAAGCCGATGTGCACGAGTCGGCATTGAGTTTCGCTCCCCAACTTCCGCAACGTCCCGCGCAGACTGAGGGCGAACAAGACGAACTCAAGTGGCTGTTCGATTCGTCGAGAGAGTATCTCGAACAGCTTCGGTTCTACAAGTTGCAGCGAGGGCTTAATCTCTCGAAACGAAAGGGGAAATAATGATGAAAGAAACGAAGAAGGTTCGCGGCATTTTCGAAAAAGTTCCTGGCAGCGATACTTGGTGGATCCGATACGTTGACGCCTCCGGACGCTATCGTCGCGAGAAAGCAGGGACGCGCGGCAACGCCGAGAAGCTGCTCACTAGGCGCAAGAATGATGCGCTCGTGGGGAAAAAGATGCCTGAGACGCTGCGCAGTCGTGCGGTCCCCTTCACTGAGATCGCTGACGCCGCGCTCGTATATTCAAAGAACTACAAGCGGAGTTATCGCGACGATCAGTGGCGCATGGCAGAACTGAAACAGTGGTTTGGTTCGCGCGACGCTCAGACGCTATCCACCGAAGAGATTGAGAAGCGTTTGACGGATGTCGCTGAGGAGAGGAAGTGGGCACCGGGGACCTTCAACCATTTCCGTTCTCTGCTGATGATGGTCTACCGCGTAGCGAGGCGCGCCAAAAAACTCACTGTGAACCCCGCACGCGACGTGCAGCACCGCAAAGAGAATGATCCTATCGTTCGCTACCTGAGCAGGGGTACGCCCGAATCCGAGTACGAACGTCTCGTCGCTGCGGTCCGCAAGCGAACTCCAGAGCACTTGCCCGACTTGATCTTCGCGCTAAACACGGGACTGCGGCTCTCGAATCAGTACGGCGCAACCTACGAGATGATCGACTGGACGCAGAAAGCCCTCGACGTGCCCTTGACTAAGAATGGCCAGCCTGTGCATGTGCCGTTGAACGACGCGGTGCTTGCTGCGATTCGCTCGCTACCGAGTTGGCGCGAGCGCAGGGGATGCATCTTCCGCAATCAGCAACATCCTGACAAACGAGTCCTCGCCGCGGAACACTGGTTCACGCCTGCGCTCAAAGCTGCAAAGATTGAGAACTTCCGGTGGCATGATCTGCGCCACACATTTGCCTCGTGGCTTGTGCAGGATGGCGTGCCGCTCGAACGAGTATCCAAGCTCCTCGGCCACAAGAGCCTACAAATGACGATGCGGTATGCGCATCTGAGGCCGAGTCAGCTACATGAAGATGTCGCTCGGCTCAATAGCACTCAGATAGCATTTGAGGAAAAGCCGCAAACGTCGAACGCTGCAACTTACGTGAATTAAGCCGGTTACAAGCTATACCAAAAAAAGGCCAGCCGCTCTCTCAGGACGACTGGCCCGGACTTCTCATTCTCAGAGGGGATTCACTCTACGCCAGCAGTGCTTCCAGCCTCTGTACTCTGGCTAACTCCAAGGAGCTGCAAACTCAGTGG
>Ga0074044_10002704_pt1 | contig 15430 bp, 15 predicted proteins | sample BogForMeECP23OM1_FD_94443 | JGI IMG/M metagenome (GOLD analysis project Ga0074044, IMG submission 94443) | Bog forest soil microbial communities from Calvert Island, British Columbia, Canada - Bog Forest MetaG ECP23OM1 | ecosystem: Environmental > Terrestrial > Soil > Wetlands ... | reverse complement strand
GGTTGGCAGACCCTCGCCGCAAAGCCCATCGATCAGCCAATTGACCTCGCCGCCTGAAACGATACCTTCATGTTACCGGAGAACGCGCCACACCGAATTCCAACCACTCGCCGGACCCTACCCATCGTTTTGCTGAAGCATTCTCTCTAGTACGACGAAAAGATTCGTTTTCTTTTCGAAACAAAACTCACGAAGTATATAGATTCCCTTTAGGAGATTGTCTTGCTCGTCATCCTGAGAGTCTTGTTTCAGCTCTTCGATACGTCTTTCAAAATTGGCGAGGCTGAGAATCCTTACGTCATCCTTGCCAATCCGCCCGTCGCCTTCGCTTTGAGCATTACTTAGGGCCTCCAGAAAAAGTGATAATACGTCCCGAGGAACGCCCCCGCCTGCCATTACAAGCCTCGAAAATCCCTCGCCCCTAAAGAGCGCTTCAATTTCTTCCTCCGTCATGCCCGCCTTGGCGCCAAACTGTTTTAGAATTTCCCAGTTTTGCTTTTCCGTCTTCCTGAAATCGTTGAACGTATAGTCAATGTTTATTGGCTGGTAATCGTGTCTCTCCTGCGCGCCAATCGGCTGACCATCGCGATCAGCATACATCGTGGAGGCGTGACGCAGAGTTGCAATTTTGAAGTAGATTGGAAGGTCTTTGCACAGTCTGTGAATATAATCGACGACAAAGGCCTGGTCGGTTCTTCGTAGATGATAGAGATCGTCGATTTGTAAAAAAACCGCCTTCACGCTGGTGGACAGAGAGAAGAATTAACGGATTTGCGATTTCAGCTTCGGCAACCATCGATCCAATTCTTGTAATTTCTCCTTGTGTAATTTGAAGGTGCGTTCGATCTCCTCTCTCCTACGATTACTAAGCGAGCCGTCTGCTTTGATATTCAAGCTATACGCCTCAGCACCCGCTGACCCCGCAAATGTCTCGACGCTCTCAGTGCCAGTTGTCTTCTTGACCTCCTCGCTTTGCACGTCGGATGCCTTTTGGAGTACAGTCAGTCGATTCAGCACGTCTTGAATCAACTCACGTGTTCGCCTCTTCTTTCCGAACCAGCCGGACAAATTTCCTTTTATTTCCTTGAAAAGGGAACTGAGTATTTCGATAAGAACATTTGGGAACGTATGTCGTTTGAAGTCTTCACAATTCAGATAAATAGAGCGAATCTCCTTTGGAAGAATCCGGCTCGAATGATGCAGCAATAGCGTCTTGCCGCAACCTCGTCGTGCAAAAATCGTGTGGTTTTGCTTTGCGCAGACGTCTTCGAGAGCCGACCCGACGCTGACATACTCAACCAGCTCAACAGCGCGTTGAACACGAAGGTTTTCGGTAATAACTTGGCGCAGTTTGGATAGCTTGTCCTTGGCAATCAAAGTTTTCCCCTAATCCTTCTTTGTTATGAAGAGCTTTAACTTAATAGCGCCCCCGCCACTTTGTAACTGTAGGAGGAGCGACTGGACGGCGAAGGGACGATTTTGCCGATTGGGGGAGCTTATTCCGGCCCCTCATGGCCGGACTTGTTCCGGCCATCCACGTCTTCCGCAGCACCGAGTGCCAAAGACGTGGATGCCCGGGTCAAGCCCGGGCATGACGGATTCAGGACGTCGGCTTGAAACAAGTAAACCGCGTCATGCACGGGCAAGCCGAACCTCACATCAGCGTGGCCACTGCATGATCGGAACGGTGCTGATCGCATTGGCCGGTGAACCATGGACTATCTTCGTACTGATGGCGAGGTAGACGAGCGTGTTGTGAGGTTTATCCACCAAGCGATAAATACGGGTCGTCTTGAAAAAAATGCTCGTTTTCTGACTGAACACCTCTGCATTGTCGCGCAGCTTTGACAGATCGACGTCGATTGGACCAGTCTGTCTGCACGAGACCGAAAAATTCGATGGGTCTTCGTTCAAGCCAAATGGTTGACCCCAGCCGCCCTTTCTGGCCTGCGAAATGTGGCACGCTATGCCGGGCACTTGCGGGTCTTCAAAGACGCTGACACACACCTTGTCGTTGGGAGAAAGTGCCTTAAACGTGGTGCTGACGCAGCCCAGGTCTGTGGCGTGCGCAGAATGACTAGATATGACGAGCAGTACGGCGACTGCGCAAAGCCACTTCATTCGTCGATCTCCGCATCGGTTGCGACGACGTGCTCTCACTCTATCTACCCCGATTTTGGCCGCGACGTTATTGAATTTCTGCATGTTGCAGAATTGACCGCTGCTTCTGCGCATGGATTGCCGGATCAAGTCCGGCATTTCGACGATCCCGGGTCTGCAGCGCACCACTGCGCCATAGCGCGTCGAAGACGCGCGTGAACGCGCTTTTGTCGTGCTGCGCTGCGCCCGGGAAACGCACCTGCATTGAATCTGTTACGGCTTCTGTCCCGCTGCGGTCCGGATATCTTTGATGATCATGAACAGATGCCGTGCGTCGGTCGGTGACGGCGTGAAACCGAAGTGCCGGTAGAAGGCGCTTGCCTGCTCGTCCTTGGCATGAACGGCCAGCGCCCGCACGCCGATCATATCGGCGACCTGGAGCGTGCGCCCGAGCGCATCGAGCAGCAGTCCGGCACCCAGGCCACGGCCTTGCGCCTTGGTATGAACAGCAAGCCGCGCAAGCACCAGGAGCGGGATCGGATGTCGGGGCATGCCCTTGACGACGCGCTCGGGCGCTTGCGCGTGCGAAACCTCGCCGGCGACGATCGTGTAGAAGCCGACAACCTCGCCGTCGGTCACGGCGACGTAGGTTTGTGACGAGTTGGCCTGTTGAGCTTGCAGCGCGTGACGGATGAGGAAGCGATCGAGCTGCGGTCGTCCGCAGGTGAATGGCTCGACGGCGTGAGTGCGATGCAATTTCTCGATATGAAGCGAAGGCGTCACGGTTCGCTTTTGGGATCGAACACGGAAGGCTCGCGAAACAGCCGCTCAAGGCGCGCCTGACGGCGCGGCGGCGCATCGAGCGCGGCGACAAAAGCGTCCCATCTCTTGCCATCGAGCGTGAAGGCCCGCCGGTCGGCAAGCCGCTCCTCGGCCTCGCAGAGCGCGGTGTCGAGCACGAATTCGCTGACGGACTGGCGTGCGGCGGTTGCAGCGGCCTGCAAGGTCTGTTTGGCGGCGCGGCTCAGCCGAAGATCGAGCTTTTCCGTCCGATTGGTGCGTCGGGCCATTTTGCCTCCTGAAGTTCAAGGATAGCACAATTTGCCCGACAATGTCATGACAAACAAGACGGGTAACTTCATCCCGCCCCGCTTCGCGGGGGCGGATGCAGACGCCCCCGCTATTTTACCCAAAAACCCCCATATGATATGTCATTGGCCAAAGCGCGCCGCAGACGCGCCGAAGGAAGAGAGCCGCGATGCACCTCAACGCGCTGGGATATGTCGGTATCCGCACCAAAAATCTCGACGATTGGGCGGCTTACGGCACCCGCTTGCTCGGCATGCAGCTGGTCGAGAAGAGCCGCGGCACGCTCGCTTTGCGCATGGACGACCGCAAGCAGCGCGTCATCGTCCATAGCGACGCGGCTGAGGGTCCGTCGTTCTACGGCTGGGAAACGGCCGACGCGGCCGCGCTCGATGCGCTCGCGGCCCATCTGGAAAAATCCGGCGTCAAGGTCGCGCGCGGCTCGCGCGCGCTGGCGGACGAGCGCCGCGTCAAGGATTTGATCGTCTTTGCCGACCCGATCGGCAACCGGCTCGAAGTTTTTCACGGCGCCGAGACCGCGACCGATCCGTTCAAGCCCGGGCGCTCGATCTCCGGCTTCCGCACCGGCCCGCTCGGCCTGGGCCACGCCGTGCTCACGGCGGAGCGGCTCGACGAGGTGCTGCCGTTCTATACCGAGATTCTCAACTTCAAGCCGAGCGACTACATCCTGAAACCCTTCAAGGCCTATTTTTTTCACATCAACGCGCGGCATCACAGCCTCGCCTTCATCGATACCGGCAAGAACGGCATCCATCATCTGATGTTCGAGGTCTGCTACCTCGACGATGTCGGACAGGCCTACGATCTGGCTTTGCGCCAGCCGGAGACCATCGGCACCACGCTCGGCCGCCACGTCAACGACCACGTCACGTCGTTCTATTCGTGGTCGCCGTCGAAATTCCTCGTCGAGTACGGCTGGGGCGGCCGCACCATCGACAGCGAAAATTGGACGCCGCACGAGCGCACCGAAGGCCCGAGCCTGTGGGGCCACGATCGCATGTGGCTGACGCCGCAAGCGCGCGAAGAGGCGCGCAATCTGCGCGTCAGCGTCGCCGAGGCCGGCGGCCGCGAGCCGGTCAACGTCATGGACGGCAATTACCTGCGCGCGCGCGATGTCTGCCCGTGGTGGAACGCCAACGTAACCGCGCGCAAGACCGGGTGAACTATATCAACGAAGATACCTCCTGTCCGAGAGCACCGCGTCGCTCATTACCCTCCTTTACAACTCAAGCGCGATCCGTCTATATTGGCAACCGTCATCGAGTTAAGCATGGGGGCGTGCCATGTTGCCGTTGATTGCGATAGCGACGTCGATCCTGCCCGACCTGATCAAAATCATCGCGGGCGACAAAGCCGGCACCGTCGCGACGGATGTCGCCAACGCGGTAAAAACAATAACCGGGGAAACGGACCCCACGGCGGCGAAGGCAAAAATTGCCACCGATCCGGCAACCGCGACCAATCTCCAAGTTCAGCTTGCGCAAATCGCGCTCACCGCCGCCAAGCAGCAAAACGATGAAGCCGATGCGCAGCGCCAGGCTCAACTCGCGGAGCTGCAACAACGGCTCGCGGATGTACAGAATGCGCGTACAAATCTGCTCAATCTTGCCACAAGCAAAAGCCCGATTGCCTGGGTCGCACCAACCGTTTCGTTTTTGGTGATGATCGGTTTTTATGTCCTCTTGACAATTTTGATAATCAACCACAGCAAAGATAATGGTCTTTCCCAAGATCAGCTCATTAACATCTGCATTGGCGCACTCGTTGCCGCATTCTCGACCGTCGTCAATTTCTGGCTCGGTTCGTCCAAAGGCTCTCAAGACAAGGATCAAGTCCAAGCTGCGCAAACTACGGCAGTCCTTAAGACACAAGCGGACCAGACGACGACTGCCTTGAACACTGCGAACGCTGCGACCGCGAAAGCCGCGACCGCGAGTATCGCGGCCGCGCAAGCAGGGTCAACCCCGGGCGCGGCCGCAGGGCCGACGACAGATAATTCGACCAATTTCACTCAATGCCTGGCAGTCGTCTTCGCCGAAGAAGGTGGATACACGAACGATCCGAACGATTCCGGAGGGCCAACAAATTTCGGCATAACGCTGGCGGATTTGAAAGAGTGGCGCGGCACGGATGTCACCGCCGATGACGTAAAAAATATGACCAAGGCGGAAGCGCAAGAGATTTACCGGTCGAAATATTGGAATCCGATGCAATGTGGCGACCTGCCGAATGGCATCGATTTGGAGGTCTTTGATTTCGGGGTAAATGCCGGCATTAAAACGTCCATCAAAACGCTGCAAGACGTCGTTGGCGTGACCGCTGATGGATCAATTGGCCCGATCACGCTCGCGGCGACCAAAGCCGGCGATCCGCACGCAATCATACAGAGTTTTTCTGCGCGCAGACTCGACTATTATCGCAGCCTGCCAAAATGGCCGATCTTCGGCGCCGGCTGGACCAATCGTACAAACAGCGTCGAACAGGCGGCGCTGAAAATGGTCGGCGCCGCTGTGCCGGTCGCCTGAAGCGCCTTCACCGGCAGCCGGGCAGCGTGCTCGCCTTGTTCTCGAGGACGAACGGGCCGAGCTTTGCGGCGGCATAATCGGCGTAGGATGAATCGACCACCCGCGCGGCGGGAAATTTCGCGGTCGACATTTTGTTGGCAGAGTACCAGTCCTGCATGTCCAGCATGCTGGCGGTATTGATCTTGCCGTTCGGACTGCGCGCCGGCCATGCCTTTTGATCGTTGAGGATTTCCGGACGGCGCTCGATGCCGGAGGAAACCAGCAGATCGATGAACTCCTTGCGCACCGATCCGCCGTGATAGGCCTGACAATAGTCGCGCACGCCGCGCAGATTGGCGACGAAATAGTTGCGCACGAGATCGGGATTCTGCTTCGCCCAGTCGGTATTGACCATGACGACGGCGATGGTCATCGGCGTTGGTTTTACCAGTTCGTCGACGTTGAGGAACGGCACGGCAATGTTGTCTTTGACGAACTGCGTGGTCCACGGCGGGATGACCAGCGCGCCGTCGATCGCCTTGTTGGCAAAGGCGAGCGCGTATTGCGTGAACGGCAGAACCTTGAGATCGACGTCGTCGATGGTGAGGCCGCCGAGCGCGAGCAGCTTGCCGATCTCGTAGGTCGACACCGAGCCCGTGCCGTTGGTCGCGATCACCTTGCCCTTGAGCTGTTTGGGGTCGGTGATTTGATCTGTCAGATCGGGCCGCAGCATCAGATTATGCCCGATCGGCGTGCTGACGCGGTCCATGACCATCGTAATCGGCAGTCCCTTCTCCAGACCGTTGAAATAGGCCGCGGCGATGCCGCCCTCGACCACATCGAGCTGGTTCTGCGACAGCAGCGCGATGGAGTTTGCCGAGGTGTCGAGGTCCGAGCTGTCGAGCTTGATGCCGACGTCCTTGAAATAACCGCGCGCGCTGGCCCAGGCTGTCACGCCCGAGGTGATCGAGCGCACGAGGCCGAGACGGACGGTCGGTTCGCCCGCGCCCGCCGTCGTCATTCCGGCCGAGATCAGAAGGACCGCCGCCCCGATCAGCCGGCTTGCTTGCGCGGCAGTTGCTTTTGTCGGACTCGCATTCGCCCTGCTCATGGTGTTCCCCGCCCTGCATCAGCCCGCCGACGGCGCCTTTGCGGCTCGGCACGGCTTTGCAGCATCCTAGAGCGTGTCCAGCAAAAGTGGAAACCGGTTTTGCGTCTGGACACGCGACAAAACAAACACCTAGAGCAGGACGACGATTCGAAGATAAGTCATCCTGCTCTAGCAGGCTTGGGCCGCGGCTTGCCACGCGCAGAAGCTGCGGTTCGCGGCAAAACGGACGATCGGCAATCCTTTGTCGCGGCAGCTAGCCGCGTCGGCTGGCGCTCCAGGTCCCCGAGCATTGACCGCCAGCAGCGCGCCACCAGCCGGCGCCCCGCGATCGGGACAGCCGGCCGTAGCCCGTTGCACTCTGGCCGCCGCTGCTCACCGTCACGCTGATCCCGCCATTGCGGACGACGACACCGTTGATTTCATAGTTGAAATCGTTCTCGGCCTGCATGACATGCCCACCGACGATGCGCGCCGGATAGCGGTAGCTCGGAGCACAGGGGCCATCCCGCGTGAAGATCGACACGCTCCATAACCCGTCGAAGGCCCTGGTTCGGACGTAGACGTGCTTAGGCGTCGCGTCCGCCGGCGTCACTGCAATTGCCACGAGCAAACCCGCGACCGCGATTGCGGTAAAAATGCCGCCAAATTTCCTCATCGGTTCGCTCCGGCTTTGTCCGTATCCGGTGATTGTAGCGCAGGCCGACCCGGATAGGGTGGCGGTTCGTTGCTGAATGGCGTTGCGCTCTTGCCCAGCTCGTAGCCGGCCTGGAACAGCGCGCCCATGTATTCGGGGTCGAATGGGCCCCGGCTCGGCGCGCGAAAGCCCATGGGAATGGTGGCGACATTGAAATCCACACCGCTGCGCTTGGCGGCGACATAGGTGCGGTCCAGCATCAGACGCGTGTCGACCTTCACCGCGGCGCCGACCGCTTGGGCGAGGATCGCGGGCGTCGAGCGCTCGACAACCTGGAAGTCCGGTTCGAGTCCGCTGTTGACCACGACGTAGAGCTGCGTTGCAGGCAGCCGATAGTCGCTCGTGCTTGCCATCAAGGCGGCCGGTGCGACGAAGAACTGCCCGCCGACGCCGCCGTCCACGTGCATTTCCGCAAAGTGCTTGCCGTTCGCTTCGACGTCGATCAGCACCGGCGGGAAGCCGCCCGGAATGGCGCTCGAAGCGAGCAGCACGGTGCGGAAGAGATTGAGCGCGGCATCGCCGCCGTGAACCGCGATGGCGCCCATGTTCCAGACCACGGAGCGTTGGGCATCGAGATCGGTGGTGATCACGAACAAACGCCGGCCGCTGCGCTGCGCGGCGGCGACATCGGCGAGCAGCGCCGGCGTTATCTGTTTCGCGATCAGGTCCTTGAGCGGCCAGGAATCGGCAAAGCTCTCGCCGGTCCCGCCCGCTTCGAAAATATCCGCCGCCGTGATTTTCGTATAAGCGTCACGCAGCGCCCCGTCATAGCGCGGGCCGGCGAACGCAAACGGCGCCATCAGCGCACCAGTGCTGACCCCGGTGACGACCGTGTAGTCGGGCCGATGCCCGGATTCGCTCAAGCCATTGAGCAAGCCGGCGCCGAAGGCTCCGTCCTCACCGCCACTCGAGAGAAGGAGCCACGGGCCCGGCTGCGCCGGTAGCGCATTGTTGAAATCCGTCTCTGAAGCGGCCCAGAAGCGCGCATCCGGCATGCCGGGAATTGCGGCGGCAGCCGCATCGGCGGCGGTGAATGGTATGCGCGGCGGCAGTTGCCGCGGTTGAGCGGCTACAACCGGCGGCTTGGTTGGCGCATTCCCGGCACGCCCACGCGTGTTTCGATGCGGACCGGCGGCCGTCGTTGCCGGGCCGCTTACGCTTTGCGCCGCCGCCGGCGCGGCTGCGAACCGCACCGCTGACGGCACGAGCAATGCGGCCGCCAGCAAGGCCGTTGCCGTATAAACGTACCATCGCGGAGTGCTGGTCATGATGCAGTGGGTATCCCGAAATCGACGGAAGGGGACCCGTTCTTTCCCGGTCAAAAAGCACGACCACCCAAGAAGGGCAGCAAATAGGACTGCCCTGCAAGAACTTCAATCGGGCTGAAGCGGAAGTCGACCCACCCTAGAAATCCCTGTCAGGCATCGCAATCCCCTCTGCGGATCTTTCCACGGTTACGGTTCTGTCACGCACCGGCTCAGGCATGCCGATCGGCGACGAATCGTGCGCCCTCGATGAGGATTGCCGCCGCGGCTCCGAATGGCGCGAGCGCCTGTTCGGCCTCGGTGACGAGCCGCAGCAGCCGCGCCTTGGCCCCCGCTACGCCCAGCACGCCGACCATGGTCGCCTTGCCCGCCACCGCATCCTTGCCGGTCGATTTGCCGACCAGGGCGGGATCGCCTTCGAGATCGAGCAGATCGTCAGCGATCTGGAATGCCTGACCGACCGCCGCGCCATAACGCTCGAGCGCTTCGCGTTGCGGCGGCGTCGCCGCGGCGAGAATGCCGCCGGCCTGGCAGGCGAAACGCAACAGCGCGCCGGTCTTCATCGCCTGTAATGTTCGCACGTCGTTCTCGCTGAATTGCGCCGGATGGCTTTGCACGAAGCGGCCCTCCGCGGCGAGATCGAGCATCTGGCCGCCGGCCATGCCGCCGACACCCGATGCGCGCGCCAGCGCCGTGACGAGCTCGACGCGGACGGCCGGGTCGGCGTGCGTCTGCGGACGCGACAGGATATCGAAGGCGAAGGTGAGCAGACCGTCGCCGGCGAGGATGGCGGTTGCCTCATCGAATGCCTTGTGCGCGGTCGGCTGGCCGCGCCGTAGCGCGTCATTGTCCATGGCCGGCAGATCGTCATGCACCAACGAGTAGCAATGCACGCATTCCAGCGCCGCGCCCGCCATCAATGCGTTCTGCCGCGGCACCTCGAACAAGGCAGCGCATTCCACGACCAGAAAGGGCCGGAAGCGCTTGCCGCCGCCGAGGCTGGCATAGCGCATGGCCTCGATGAGACGCGCCGGCCGGCTCAATTCGCCAGCAGCCGGCGTCGCCGTGAGCAGGCGGTCGAGCAACGCCTCGATGTCGGCAGCCACCGCATCCAGGCGCGAGAGAAAGGGGCTGTCTTTGCTATTCATCGCTACATTGTCCAGCGTGGCGGCGGTCCGCGGGGGTGCTATTTTTGATCCTGCATTTACGGGATAACGATGGAGCCGGTACAGGGGACAATCTGTGGCCAACGACCTCATAGCGTCAATGGTGCTTGCGATCTGGCTGTATCTCGTGGCGGCGCGGGGCGGGTTCTGGCTGGCAGCGCAGCGCGATGACGAGAGCCCGGCATGGAGCGGTGGATCGGACGGTTCTTGGCCGGTCATTGCGGCCGTTATTGCCGCGCGCGACGAGGCCGCTTGCGTGGCGCAGACCATTTCGTCGCTGCTGCGGCAGAACTATGCGGGCGCATACGATGTGATCTTGGTCGACGACGAGAGCCGCGACGCCACCGCGCAGGTCGCGCGCGAGGCCGCAGCGGCGCTCGGCGCCGCCGCTCGCCTCACCGTCTTGTCGGGAGCTGCGTTGCCGGCCGGCTGGACCGGCAAGCTATGGGCGCAGCACCAAGGCGTCGAACTCGCCGATCACAGGCCGCAGCCGCCGGCCTATCTGCTCTTCACCGATGCCGACATCGTCTTCGCGCCGGACGCGCTGCAAAACCTTGTCGCGCGGGCGCAGGCGGGCGGTTTTATTCTGACCTCGCTGATGGCGAAGCTGCGCTGCGAAAGCTTCGCCGAGCGCATGTTCATCCCGGCCTTCATTTTCTTCTTCCAGATGCTTTATCCGTTCGCATGGGCGAACGATCGGCGTCGCCCGACCGCGGCCGCGGCAGGCGGATGCATGTTGGTGCGCCGCGCGAGCTTGCGCGACGCCGGCGGCATGGCGGCAATCCGCGGCGCCTTGATCGACGACTGCGCGCTGGCGAAAAACCTCAAAGAGCGCGGCCCGATCTGGATCGGATTGACGGAGCGCGTGCACAGCAGCCGCGCCTATCCGGCGATCGACGACATCCGCCGCATGGTCTCGCGCACCGCCTATGCGCAGCTGCGCTATTCGCCGCTGCTGCTTGCCGGAACCATTTTGGGTCTGGCGATGACCTATCTTGCGCCCGTGGCGCTTGCGTTGTTGGCGACCGGCGCGGCGCAATTCCTCGGCATTTTCACATGGGTGCTGATGGCCTTCGCCTTCCGGCCGACGCTGCGTTTCTATCGCATGTCGATGCTGTGGGGGCCGGCGTTGCCGGCGATCGCGGCGATGTATATGGCGTTCACGGTTGATTCCGCCTATCAGCATGCGCGCGGCCGCGGCGGCATGTGGAAGGGCCGCGCCCAAGCTGACGTGTGAGAATTGCCAGCGTTTCGGAATTGCGATGAATGATGCGAGCATAGGCGACGCCAGAAATTGGCGGTCGGGCAAGGGCCATCGGAATGAGAATTTTCCGGTGGCCTCCTGGCTTATTCAGCCGCGCCATCGCCGGGTGATCCTGGCGTTCTACAATTTCGTGCGCACCGCCGACGACATCGCCGATCATGCCACGCTGGCGCCGCCGGATAAGCTTGCGCTGCTCGATCGCCTCGAAGCCGGCCTCGCCGGCCAGGACGACAGCGATGCGGCGGCACTGCGCCTGCGCGCCGCTCTCACGGAGCGCAAGCTTTCGCCAAAACATGCACTCGACCTGCTCGCCGCATTCAAGCTCGATGTCACCAAGCTGCGCTATCGCGATTGGGACGATCTTATCGGCTATTGTTCGCTTTCGGCGATGCCGGTCGGCCGCTTCGTGCTTGATGTGCACGGCGAAAGCCGCGACTGCTGGCCGGCCAACGACGCGCTGTGCGCCGCGTTGCAGATCATCAATCACCTGCAGGACTGCAAGAACGATTATCTCAATCTCGACCGGGTCTATGTTCCGCTTGACGCACTGGCGGCGTGCGGGACGAGTGTCGAGGCGCTCGCCGCGCCGCGCGCATCGCCGCCGCTGCTCAAGTGTCTGCACGGGCTCGCCGAACGAACCGAGCGATTGCTGCGCGAGAGCGATGGCTTTGCCGTCTTGATCAACGACTGGCGCCTTGGCCTCGAAGTCTCCGTCATCAATAACCTCGCGCATCGCCTGACCGGTATTCTCATGGCGCGCGACCCGCTGCGCGATCCGGTACATCTGCACCTGCCCGCCGTCGCCGGCCGGACAATCATCGGCGTCGTCGGCGGCGCGGCGCGGCGGCTCGGCCGACGCTTCTTGGCAACGTCGCAGAAGCCGCGGGGTGTGTAAGTGAAGAAGCCCTCAGCGGCAGCGGAGCGCGCCTCCGGCAGCTCGTTCTACAGAGGGATGCGGATTCTGCCGCGCGCCGAGCGCGAGGCGATGTTCGAAATCTATGCGTTCTGCCGGGCGGTCGACGATATTGCCGACGATCCCGGCCCGCGCGAACCGCGGCGCGAGCAATTGCAGCGCTGGCGCTCCGACATCGACGCACTCTATGGCGGCGCGGCAGCGCCGCATCTGCTCGGCCTGGCGCAGGCCGTGCACAAATTCGACCTCAAACGCGAGGATTTCATGGCCGTCATCGACGGCATGGCGATGGATGTCATCGCCGATATCCGCGCACCCGATCGCGCGACGCTCGATCTGTATTGTGACCGGGTGGCTTGCGCGGTCGGGCGCCTCTCGGTGCGGGTTTTCGGGATGGAGCGTGACAGCGGCCTCGCGCTGGCCCATCACCTCGGCCGCGCGCTGCAATTCACCAATATCTTGCGCGACCTCGACGAGGATGCGGCGCTGGGGCGTCTCTATCTGCCGCGCGAGGAATTGCAAGCGGCGGGGATCGATGCGACCGACCCGGCGACGGTTCTCGCCCATCCGGCGCTCGGCAAGATTTGCGCCGCCCTGGTCGAGTTTGCGAAAATCAATTTTCAAAAAGCGAACGCGATCATGGCGAAAAACCCGCGCCGCGTGGTGCGGGCGCCGCGGATCATGGGCGAGGCCTATCGCCTCATTCTCGAGGCGCTGATGGCGCGCGGCTTTGCGCCGCCGCGTAAGCCTGTTCATCTGCCGCGGGCAAAATTTCTGCTCATCGTGTTGCGCAATCTGATCTAGGCGCGGACTCATACCAGCGGCATCAATTCTTGACCTGTGATACGCGAGCAAGCATTCCGCTTCCAGCGATTGCCCGGCAGGATCACGAGCACGTTGAATGCCCTGACCGGAGCAACGCTGCTTGTCGCAATGTCGAGCCGTAATTCGACCGATCAAGAATCGCTGGCGGTCTGACCTATTTCCGCCATTTCCGGCGTTGCACCGTGGTCTCGATTTCCACTGCTTTCGCCGAAAGTTCATGACCGGCGGCTTCGAGGCCTCTTGCGCAGCGAAAGCATTCCTCCGCCTCGCGCAAAAAGTGTTCTGCGTCGGCGCTATTGACGTCGTGATGGTCCCTGAAGGGGTCGGGCGCTGTGTTTTGCAATAACGCAGCGGCCAACGAGACTATCGAATCACGAATGCGCTGATTTTCCAAGCGAAGAGTCTCGATAGTCGGCGAGGTCGCTGCGGATGATGGATCGAAGGTGCGCTTGCGGAAGGTCGGGACATAGGTTCCGCGCGGCAGATCGATCACCAGAGAAACGTTGGCGCCCGCTCCTGCGTAATAGCGCGCGAGCGCGACCCGCAGGCGCCCCGCTTCGACCCGCACAATCGCGTCGGCCTCGGGATCGAAGTCGCTGCCGCGCCCCAGCGCCTCGATGGCGATTGTGTAGGCCTTGATCCTGTCGGCCTTGCCGGCAAGCGTCGCCTCAACCACGAAAGTAAGAAAGCGTGCCGGCCGGGGCGAGTCCCGAAATGAAGCGCTTCCCAAGATTCGGCTGAGTTCGTCGCGGACTTCATCGATGTCTGGCATATCCGGTGCCGTGTGAAAATCCTCAATGCGCGCCACTGAATTCGCAGCCATCTTCATCGGCTCGCAGAACGGGCAGATCGCGGCCTCTGGTCGGGAAATGGCGACCGAAAGGGTGCCTGTCCAATACTTGACTATGGCTTCTGCCATATCTGTCGTGTATAGCTGGATTATTGACGTTGACGGCCGCACCCAACAGCAAAAAAGGTGATTCCGGGCGACTTCTAATTTCACTTCCGCAAGGACACATAGCTGATGGAACTACGCCATCTCCGCTATTTTGTTGCGGTCGCCGAGGAGCTGAATTTCACCCGCGCCGCCGAACGGCTGGGCATCAACCAGCCGGGGCTCAGCTTGCAGATTCGACAGTTGGAAAAGGAGGTGGGCGCGCCGCTGTTCCATCGCCTCACCCGGGGCGTTGAACTGACAAATGCCGGGAAGCTGATGCTTGAGGACGCCCGCGTCATCCTCAAGCAGGTTGAACAGGCCAAGATCGGCGTGCGGCGCCGCGCCCGGGGCGAAACCGGACATCTCATCATCGGCTCCGCCGGCGGGACCTACTTCCATCCGCTGATACCAAAAATCATCCGTGAATATCGGATGCATTATCCCAATGTTGTTTTGTTTCCCCAAGCGAGCAACACGCCCCTGCTGATGGCGCAACTGTGCGCCGGAAAGATTGACATTGCCTTCATTCGGACGCCGATCGGCGAAAGCGAGGGTCTCAGGCTCGAACTGCTGGTCGACGAACCCACTGTCATGGCCGTGCCGACCGGGCACCCGCTAGGCCGGTCGACTTCGGTACCCCTTCGTGCATTCGCCAAGGAAACCATTGTTCTGTATCCGCGCGAGCTTAACCCAGAGAACTATGATTCGATCATTGCGGCCTTCAAAAGCGCGGGATTTAGCCCAAAGTTGAGCCTAGAGGCGCCGCAAATTGTGTCTGGCATCCCGATGGTAGCCGCGGGCTTGGGCGTATCGATCGTGCCGCAGTCGATGAGCCACATTTTGACCGACGCGGTTACCTACCTTCCGATTGATGGAAACGCGCCACGCGCATTGTTGGAGCTGGCATATCGGAAGCATGACCGGTCTTCGGCCGTGCAAAATTTTGTGGCCGTCACTCGCCGGACAATTTCCCTAAAGTAACCGAAAATGCCGACGCGCCGTGGCGCTGATATCGTCGCGAATTGCCGGCTTGGCTCAGTTTGCTGTGCATGAGTCTGCAAATGGCCCGTCCCGACATTTCGCCGCGCTGCAGAATTTGGTCGCTATCGGGGCATAGCGTACGGTGCCGAGGCCCCGCTATATGCTGCCGATAGAATCGTGCAAACCCAACCAGACCTGGAGCCGCGTTTCCTGGCTCGCCATAAGTTGCCGGGACTTAATACCAATCAAACCATGACCAAAACGATCCACATCGTCGGCGCCGGGCTTGCCGGATTGTCCGCCGCGCTCAAGCTGACGGCGCGCGGCGGGCGCGGCGAGCGCGTCGTGCTGCACGAGGCGACGGCATTCGCCGGCGGCCGCTGCCGCTCTTATCACGATGCCACGCTCGGCATGACGATCGACAACGGCAACCACCTTTTGCTCTCGGGCAACCGCGCCGCGCTCGATTATCTGCGCAGCATCGGCGCCGAGCATCGGCTGGTCGGTCCGCCGACTGCGGAATTCTCCTTCGTCGACCTCGCCAGCCGCGAACGCTGGACGCT
>Ga0074044_10002703_pt1 | contig 15432 bp, 13 predicted proteins | sample BogForMeECP23OM1_FD_94443 | JGI IMG/M metagenome (GOLD analysis project Ga0074044, IMG submission 94443) | Bog forest soil microbial communities from Calvert Island, British Columbia, Canada - Bog Forest MetaG ECP23OM1 | ecosystem: Environmental > Terrestrial > Soil > Wetlands ... | reverse complement strand
GCGATGCTGCCAGCAACTCGCATCCGCGCGTACCCGTGCCGATCGATGCAAATCGCACTTGATCGCTCGGTGCCACCGGACGGTCCGCACTCCATAGTGGCGCCGGCTCCAGCAGGGTGATCTTCGCCGCTGCTCCGGCAGCCACGGAGCCCGCGCCGATCCGCATAAAATTGCGCCGTGTTAAAGGATGCATACAGTCCTTCCCCTTTCCAAGCATTCTTCCGGCCCACGCCGAGCGCCCGTGCGACGGCAGCACCGCGCTCGAACCTTCGAAGCATACGCTGACGTGAGCGCATTGGACAACGGGAGGTGCCATATTCTGCTTGGCGGATCGCCCCCCATGCTCTAAATTTTGCCTTTCGAGTGGCAGATCGAGGCGCAGCGCCGTTCGCGCGCTTTTCTGCGGATGCGTTCCACTGCCTGGCTGAAGAGGAATACCATGAAACTGATTCTTGTGATACTCACCTTTTTGCTGCTACCGCGAATGCCGCTGTTGACGCCGCTCCCGGCTCCCCAATGAGAGTGGGCATTGTCGGACTGGTTCACGGGCATGTCGGGGGCTTTCTGAAGGGTGGCGCGCTCACTCCGGCCGGCGGAATTCTGAATCGCCCTGATGTTCAGATGGTCGGGATTGTTGAGCCCGACCGGAAACTCTTCGATTCATATGCCCAGCGCTATCGTCTGTCCGCGAACTTGCATTTCCGCAGCATTCAGGAAATGGTTTCGCAAGCGCATCCGAGGGCAGTGCGAGTTTTCACTGCGCTGAGAACCGCAGGGCGCGCGGAGGCAGAACGTTGCTGGAAATCTTGCACTTTGCCGAAATTCAGGAACTGCCTAAAACTTCGAATACCTGCCCTTCCGAGTGGGGCGCACCAAAAGAGACAACCTCATTTTCACTGGGAATCGGCCTATCATTCCTAAGAACACTGAGTGGGAGGTATGAAGATGGCAGCGAATCAGGTGGTTCTCTATTTCGACAAGCAGGAGGATGCTCTGCTTTTCACCCTGGCTGCCAGTTCGGTCATGTCAGCGGAAGGGCCAGTCCACGGCAGCGAGGCAGTGGTCAAGGTTGCGGAGGAGATCTCCAAAGCTTCTCGAATTACGACTGAGGGCGTTCTAAGCAGCTAATTAGTCCGACCAAGGCTGGGGCGTGCGATCCCAACGGTGTTTCCTCAGCGCCTGAAGCACATCTGCATTGAGCGGCCCAGCATCACTCACATCAATGTTTTGCCGGACGTGCTCCGGTTTCCTCATTCCCACGATCGTGGTGCTCACCGTTGGATTCGATAAGATAAATCGCAACGCCGCCTCCGGCATACTCATGTTTTTTGGGATCACCGGCCTCAACTTCTCCACGCGAGCCAGAGTTTTATTTAGATTGTCCGGACTGAAATACTTGGAGCGCCAGTCGCTCTCGGGAAATTTTGTTTGCGCAGTCATTTTGCCGCCGAGGCTGCCTTCATCAAGCGGGACTCTGGCGATCACACCAATATTTAATTCCTTGCAGACGGGGAAAAGCTTGTCTTCCGGCGACTGATCAAAAATGTTGTAGATCACCTGTACAACGTCAACCAGCCCGGTCCGCATGGCCTTGATGCCGTTCTCCGGCTGCCAGCGATTGAGACTCAGCCCGAAAAAGCGGATCCATCCGTCACTCTTCAATTTCTCCACAGTCTCGCGAAATTCCGGCTCGTCGGTCCAGCCATCGTCCCAGACATGAAATTGCAAAAGATCAATTGACTCGACTCCGAGCTTCTCCCGGATACACTTGGCACACTTGAAAACATGCTCCGAAGGGAAGACATCGCGGTATTTGTCCTTAGGGGAAGCAGGCCACTTTTCATTGAGTGGTGGAATCTTGGAGGCTGCGTACAAACGTTTACTGCGGTTCGCAGCTAAGGCTTTGCCCAGCAAGGCGTCGCTCTTGCCCTCGCCATAAGCCCATGCAGTGTCAAAAAAATTGCAGCCGAGATCGACAGCCAACTGCAGAGCCGCCAGCGACTGCCGGTCGTCCGACCCGCTCCAGCCGCTCATTCCCCAAAGTCCATGCGCAATTTCGCTTACCTCGAAACCGGTGCGTCCGAGTCTGCGGTACTTCATCAAGCCTCCGCGGGATGAAAAAATCCCGCTGCCGGGATTTGACACAGCCGCTCTGAGCTTCTTAACATATATGTTCAGCCTTGAACTGTTCAACAGTGGTACGGTTCGGGCGTGGCAAACCCTGATTCCTTGCGACAAACCTCTTATGATTACAGTTAAAGAGCTTACCAAGCGATACGCTCGCAATATCGCCGTCGACCACATCTCGTTCGAGGTCGCGAAGGGCCAGATCGTAGGCTTTCTTGGCCCGAACGGGGCGGGGAAGACGACGACTATGCGCATGCTGACGTGTTTTCTATCGCCCACGTCAGGTGGCGCAACCGTGGCTGGCTACGATGTGCTCGAGCAGTCGCTCGAAGTCAAGAGGCACGTCGGATATCTTCCCGAAACTCCGCCCCTTTATCCGGAGATGGAAACCGCTGAATACCTGACGTTCGTCGGCAAGCTTAAAGGGCTTTCGGGCGCGGAGTTGCGGAGACGGCTCGATTACGTTTGCGAGCGGTGCGCCGTTGCCGATGTAAAGAACAAATTGCTGGGTAAACTTTCCAAAGGGTATCGCCAACGCGTAGGCCTGGCTCAAGCGATTATTCACAACCCAGATGTTCTGATCCTCGACGAACCGACTGCCGGTCTCGATCCGAAGCAGATCAATGAGACGCGGGATCTGATCAAGAGCCTGGGCGGCGACCACACCATTATCCTCAGCACTCACATTCTGCCGGAAGTCGAGCAGACCTGCGAGCAGGTGCTGATCATCAATAAAGGCAAGCTGGTCGCGACCGACTCAGTACACAACCTACAAAACCGCGCTCGCGGCGCAGAATCGGTGCTAGTCGAAGTCAGTGGACGCAATGGCAGCCTCGATTTCGCCGCCGTCCAACGGCGTCTCGAACAGGTCGCGGGCGTAAGCCGTGTTGTGATCAAGCAGAGCCACCAGAATCGCAACAGCTTTGAGGTCGAGAGCCGGAAGGGCTTCGTTCGCGGCGATTTGGCCCGCGCAGTGGTTGAATCTGGCTGGGACCTGAATGAGCTTCGTCCGGCCGCTATGAGCCTCGAAGAGATCTTCCTCCAACTCACTGGCGCGGAAACGACCGCAAAAGAAGAAGTCGCAGTCAAGGGGGCACAGTAAATGCGAAATGTGTTGATCATTTGCCGTAAAGAGCTCCGCAGCTATTTCGCATCACCGATCGCGTATCTGCTGCTTACGATGTTCGCGCTGATCTTTGGTTTCTTTTTCTGGAACTCGCTGGGCTATTTCGTTTTGATGGGCATGGAATCGCAGATGCGCGGCCAGATGATGCCGATGAATCTCAACGAGATGATCATAAGGCCGCTGCTTTCAAACGTCGGTGTCATAGGGCTGTTCTTCATTCCCATGATCACCATGCGCCTCTTCGCCGAAGAGAAACGCAGCGGCACCATTGAGTTGCTCGCCACTTCCCCCATCCGCGACATCGAAATCATCATCGGAAAGTGGCTGGCAGCTTTGAGCCTTTACGCGTGCATGCTGCTGGTGGCGGCAATCAATTTTGCATTCCTTTTTAAATACGGCAAGCCCGATTGGAAGCCGCTGCTAATCGGCTATCTCGGATTGTTGCTGCAGGCGGGAGCGCTGCTGGCGATTGGCACGTTCATCTCAACGCTGACCAAGAATCAGATCATTGCTGGCGCCGCCACTTTCGGCGTCTGCCTGTTGCTCTGGGTCTTGGAGTGGGTCAGCGGATACGAAACCGCGACCTGGGCGCAAGTACTGGCTTACATGTCGATAATCACGCACTTCGAATCATTCGCCAAAGGCGTGCTCGATTTGAAGGATGCAATCTTTTATGTGACGGTGATTTTCCTTGGACTATTTTTCACAGCCCGTTCCATGGAATCTCTCCGCTGGAGGTCGTAGGTGAATACACAGTTGCTGAAAGCGCGACAGACGAAATACGCGGCCTACGCGGCCGTCTACGTCTTAGTAGTCTTAACCGCAGTGGTGATCGTGAATGTGCTTGCGAACCGCTACACCAAGTCCTATGACGCCACATCGAACAAGCGCTATAGCCTGTCCGAACAAACCGCAAAGATCGTCAAGGGATTAAAAGAGAATGCGACCATTCTCTATTTCGACCAGGGGACGCGGTTTGAACACGCCAAAGATCTGCTTGGGGAATACACAAGCCTGTCCTCGAAAGTCCACGTTGACTACATCGATCCTGATAAGAAGCCGCAAGAAGCTCGCGAAGCAGGCATAAAAAATTACGGAACCGCGATTGTGCAGGTTGGAGACAAGAAGGAAGAAGCCAAGAGCATGACTGAAGAGGGCATTACCGGCGCCCTCATTCGCGTGCTGAAGAACAAGACGCGCACCGTGTGCTTCGTAGCCGGCAGTGGCGAGCACCAGATCGATGACTCCGACCGCAACGGTTACTCCAATTTCAAGCAGTTGGTTGGTAAAGACAACTATGAGGCCAAGTCAATTGACCTGCTGCAAAAAGCTGAGGTCGCCAGCGACTGCACGGCTCTCGTAGTCGGCGGCCCAACGCGAGATTACCAGCAACCGGAAGTCGATGCCATCAAGAAATATGTCGAAGATGGTGGGCGTGCTCTATTCATGCTGGATCCGCCGCTCAAGATCGGACGCTCAGAGATCGCAGATAATGATGCTCTCACCAACCTGCTGCAGAGCTGGGGCGTGACCTTGGATAAGAATCTGATTCTCGACCTGAATCCGATTGGCCAACTGGCCGGTCTCGGTCCGCAGGTAGCCCTCGTAACCAGCTACGACACACAGCCCATTGTGAATGGCATGAAGGGCACGGCAACCGGCTTCCCGCTGTCGCGTTCAATTGAAATCAAGAATGGCGACAAGACCAGCGTCCAAAAGCTGTTCGATTCCTCAGCTACCAGCCTGGCAACGAACAATTTGAACTCTCCGGCGATCGATCCCGACGACCCAAAGAACAAGAAAGGACCGCTGACTATTGCCGCCGCCGGCACCTACAACACCGGCAAGCAGGATTCACAAGGACGGTTCGTGGTAGTCGGCAGTTCATCGTGGGCGGCGAACTCGTTCATCAAGTTCAACGGCAACAGTGACCTCGCATTGAACACGATCGACTGGCTTGCGTCCGATGAAGATCTGATCTCGATCCGCCCCAAGCAAGAGGAAGACCGCCGCGTCACCATGACTCGCGCTCAAATGAACTGGGTTCGCATAACCAGCCAGTTCCTGCTGCCGCTGGTCGTGGTTTTCGCCGGTGTGTCGGTGTGGTGGCGGAGGCGTTAAATGAAGCCGAAGCCATATGGTTTGATTGTCGCGGCCGTCATCTTAGCGGGGCTCACAGGAGCGCTTTACTGGTCGAATCACCACAAGCCTGCGGACACGACGGAAGCCTCCGCCAACGTACCGCCGAAAATTCTTGCGATTAAAGAGGCAGAAATTTCCAAATTCGACCTGAAGACAAATGGCACAGAACAGGTCGGAGGCGAGCGCAATAGCGCCGGCCAGTGGCATCTTACATCTCCGACGTCGCTCCCGGCCGATCAGAGTGCAGTTTCCAGCTTGCTTGGCACGTTCTCATCCCTTAATTCGGAACGATTAGTAGAAGAGAAAACCGGCAATCTCGCCCCCTATGGCCTGGACGCGCCGAAGCTCGAAGTTGACTTGACCGAAAAAGACAACAAGACCCAGAAGCTATTGCTGGGCGACGCCACCCCCGCGGGCAATGGAATGTATGCCAAGCTCGACGGCGATCCGCGCGTCTTCACCATCCCCAGTTACGACAAGACCAGCATTGACAAGAGCGCTAATGATCTGCGGGACAAACGTCTGCTGACGGTGGATCCCGATAAAATCAGCCAGGTTGATCTGGTCGCAAGAAAGCAAGAAATGGCGTTCGGCCGCGACAAGGACGAATGGCAAATCGTTAAGCCCAAACCGCTGCGCGCGGATGGCACCCTGGTAGACGAACTCGTCCGTGCCCTCACCGATGCGAAGATGGAACTGCCTGCATCGGACAATGGAGGCTCGAAAGGTCAAAACTCGAACGACCCCAAAAAGATTGCTGCGGTTTTCGCCTCGGCCACCGCCGTCGCCACCGCGAAGGTAGCGGCTGAGTCCGGAACCCAGGAACTGCAAGTGCGTAAGAGCAAGGATGACTACTACGCCAAGTCGAGCGCGGTGGAAGGCATCTACAAAGTCCCCAGCACGCTCGGTCAGGCACTGGACAAAAATTTGGAAGATTTCCGCAACAAAAAGTTGTTCGACCTGGGCTCCAATGATCCCAACAAAATCGAGCTTCGCGACGGATCGAAGACCTATTTCCTAACCAGAAGCGGAGACGACTGGTGGTCGGGCAGCGCAAAAAAGATGGATGCCGCCACCGTCCAGGAACTCATCGACAAAATTCGCGATCTCTCCGCCGCTAAGTTTGTCGAGACCGGGTTCACTGCACCCCTCATTGACGTCACTGTCACCTCGAACGACGGTAAGCGGGTCGAGAAGGTGGTGATCTCTAAAGCCGGCGACAATTACATCGCGCAGCGGGAAAATGAACCGGCGCTTTACCAACTCGATTCCAAGGCGGTTGACGATCTCACGAAATCGGCCGCCGACGTTAAGCCGGCCGTTGCACCTGGCAAATAGAGCCAACCCGTCCGTCGAGCCGCCGGTAATGGCTCGCGAAAACAACATTCACATCGCCGTGAAGTCGGCCATATCAAGGAATTCGTCTACCGTAACCGGCGACCCGGTTGCGCCGATATCGATCTGAACCTGGAAGCCGACAGCGCTCGACCATCCTCTTGGCAAATGGCCTGCAGGATACTTCACGTTAACGGGGTGCACAATCCCATCCACCGTCAGCGTGTCATAGTACATGCAAGGCATGCCGCTGCATCGATCCGTGTCGCCCGCTACGCGGTGAACATCCCACCGCACATGGTGCCACTGATTACCTGTTAGCGAGCATCGCACCCCAGTGTCCATCCAGTGTCCATGAAGTTGATCAAAGACTTGCCAGAGATGGTTGACCTGGTTGCACTGTGAGCCCCACATGAATTCGATCCCAGTTGAACTCGAAAAGTCGAACTGGTCGAACTCGTACGATCCAGCCACCGAAGCCGCACCTGCGGGATAGACCCAGAGACTCATGCTCAAGGAGGTTGCGCTGTCGTCGCGGCCGGCGACATAAGTCCACAAGGCGTTGCTATACCGTGGCCCGGTGATCGATACCTCCATCGAGCTGCCATCTTTCGACGGAATCCTATGGCCGACTGTCTGGAGCGTTTTCGTTGGGATTCCACTCCCCCCAGGATTGCAGCTTGGCAGTACACAAACCGGTTTCCATCCCTTCATCGAATCATCGGCGTTACGCGTGGAAACCTCTTTATCGTCGAAAGGCGTCTGGGCTACAGATAGTGCGGAAAACAAGATACCGATGTAGAACCCAGCGAGCACCCTGTGCACGATCTTCATCTTGTTGTCGTCTCCGAATCTTGCCGTGAAATTTTGAAGCGGTCACGCTGGCAAGCAAGGTAACTCACCCGCAGGATTGCCCGTAGATATCAGAAGTACATTACTGAAGTTTTGCCGTAATAAAACTCCTCTGGACAATCGATGGCTTGGACGATTCCTGTTTCGGCGAAGGTTTTCTTCCCACTTTTGTTATCGAATGGCTGGGGGTTGATTGGATTTCAAACGGAGAACGCGGTGCGGCGCTTGCGAAAGATAATCACAGCAGCAGATCCAAGACGTGGTCGTAATCTGCTGCGAGCTGGGCCCAAGTTACTTTGATGGAGGACGGGCGAGGACGCCCGGCCTCCCACAGCTGGCTGGAATTCCACAATTGAAGCTGTCTCGATTGAGCCGAGCTCGACCTGTGTTGCTGATCACGCCTTTAAATACCAGGGCACGTTAATAATATTGATCCGCGTATCCCCGCCCACCAAGAGCAGCGCCGTCAGCATCTGCCCGCGCTGATTGTGCAAGAAATAGTGGTACCAGTGCCGCTCCACCATGGTGGCAATAACGACCGCAACCGTCCGCCCTGGATTCTCTTTCTCCACTTTCAACACATAGTCCACTATTGGATGTATCACCAGCCGGAAGGGCGACGGCAAGGTCACCAGTTTCGGAACCGGCGTCCCCGGCGGTTCCTCTTCCGCCCACTGCCATGCCGGCCTGTCTTCGTCCGACTCGCACCTCACGTGCACCGCCTCCACATCCGGAGAAAGAGTCATAGCAAAAGTCACCGCTTTCTGCGTGGCCGCATTCCATCTGTCGATTGGGACAATCACAATCGGCGGTGTCAGATTTCGCCCACTCAGAACCATCGTGCCCTTCACTGCAACTTCCTGCGCCACTTTTTCATAATGACGCCGCACGCTCCGCATGAACGTCAGCACTGCCGGAATCAACAGCACTACCACCCACGCCCCCTCGGCAAACTTTGCCACCACGATCACCATCACCGTGATTCCCGTGGCCAGGGCCCCTATCCCGTTTACCAGCATCCCTTGCGCCGCTTTCACCCCCTTCGCCGTCCGCCGCCAGTGCCCTACCATCCCCGCCTGCGACAAAGTGAACGCCATGAACGCGCCCACCGCAAACAGAGGAATCAAGCGGTCCGTCACCCCACCAAACAAAATCAGCAACAGCCCCGCCAAAATCGCCAGCGCCAGGATGCCCTGCGAGTACACCAGCCGCCGTCCCCGACCTGTCAACGAATGCGGAAGATAATCATCCCGAGCGACCATGCGGCACAAGCGCGGAAAATCCGCAAACGACGTATTCGCCGACAAACACAGCACCAGCAGCACCGAGAACATCGTCACATCGTAAAAAATCCCTTTGCCCGCCACCGCCGCCGCCAGCAAGGACAACACGCTCTGATATCCAGGCTGCCCCGGATCCGTCGCCATAATGCCGTAGTACCGCACCAGTAAAGCAATCCCACCGAGCAGCACAATCAGAATCGCAATGATCGCCGTCAACGTAGCCCGAGCCGCCGGAACCACTGGCTCCTTAAACGCCTGTACTCCGTTGCTTACCGCCTCCACTCCCGTCAATGCCGTGCAGCCGCTGGCGAACGCCTTTACCAGAATCCACGCGCCCACGGCCTGCAATGCTACCGGAGCCTGCCTCGCCACCGCGACCATTGCAACCGGATGCCCCCCCGACACAACCACCTTGTACAGCCCAATCACAATCACCAACCCGAGTGTCCCCACAAACAAATACGTGGGAGCCACGAACGCCGACCCCGCCTCCTTCACTCCTCTGAGGTTGACAATCGTCAACATAACCAGCACCGCCAGACACATCGCCAAAGTGTGCGGCTGTAACGAGGGCACCGCAGAAACCAAAGCTCCAATCCCCGCTGAGATTCCCACCGCAACATTCAACAGGTAATCGATCATCAAAGCCGCGCCCGCCAACAAGCCCGCCCCGCTCCCCAAGTTTTCCTTCGCGACGGTGTACGAACCCCCGCCCATCGGATAAGCCGCAATCGTCTGCCGATAACTGAAATACACAATCACCAGCAGCGCGATCACCGCCGCCGTCAATGGCACGATGTACCGCACGCCCATCAGCCCCAAGGACAGCAGAATCGTCAAAGCCGCCTCCGGCCCGTATGCTGCCGAACTCAAAGCATCCAGCCCAAACGTAGGAATCCCCTGCGTAGGAGAAATCCGCTCTCCCTGATCCTCAGAAGAAGCCAAAGGCCGTCCAAACAAAACATCGATGAATCCCATGTCCCCTCACAAGGTCAAAGAAAAAGCCAGCACTCCAGCGACTCTAACAAAAGAAGGCGATCAACCGCGACTCGAACACCCAATCCTGTTATCAACCTTGCCGCGGTTGAAGTAGAGGCAAAGCGATCCGATCTCAGGGGCTATGCCGTTGGTGATCTCGCTACAGGTCTTGAACGACTCTAAAATGAGCGACTGGGAGACTTGGCAGAATCTTCTCCGCAGACAATAAGCGCGAAGGTTGGCGCAAGGACTAAACGACCAGGTCATGAAAACTGATTTCTAGAAGGAGGCATTAGATGGCTACTGGTGCTGTTACCGCCCGCGAACCAAAGGTGGACACAAAACCCGAGGAAACTGCCGAAACTGCCAAGCCGCAACCCTTAACGTTAAAGCAGCGCTTCGTAAGGCTGCTTCACGAGATTTTTCAAGGACGCGACGAATACCTTGGGTGGCGCCACTAAACACGCTGCCGCCTGCAAAGCACGGGGGAACTTCCGAGACTTTCCTCGCCGCCGCTCTCAGAGCGGTCCTTTTGATTTCCTCATCGCTTCTGTAGCTTTTCTTTCCACGCAGCCTGCCTGCTTTGTAGATGCAGGGCGGTGCTGGCGATCTGCTCTAAAGGTACAACCAGGCTTACCGCATCGCGGGAAATCGCTTCCTTGGGCATGCCAAACACGATGCAGCTAGCCTCGTCCTGCGCGATCGTGGCCGCCCCAGCTTCCTTCATCTCACCCAGACCCTGAGCGCCATCGTCGCCCATGCCGGTCATTATGACGCCAACTGCCGTTAGGCCCGCAGACATAGCCACCGAGCGAAAAAGAACATCCACACTCGGACGGTGGCGAGAGACCAACGGTCCATCGATAATCTGGATGACCAACCCTTCTCCCCTGCGATTGACAAGCATATGCCGGTTGCCAGGAGCGATCAGTGCCTGGCCAGTTTGTAGATGATCGCCATCCGTGGCCTCCTTGACCTCTATTCCGCATTCTCTGTCCAAGCGTTCAGCAAAGGCCCGTGTGAAACCTTCGGGCATATGTTGCACGATCACCACCGGCGGGCAGTCGGTCGGCAGGGCTGTGAGGAAGACGCGCAGGGCCTCGGTTCCACCCGTCGAAGCTCCCACCGCGATTAGCCCCTTCGGCGTCCCTGCGTAGCGGGCTTTGCCTTTGCGAGGCAGGACAGCATCGGCCGTTAGCCGAGGAACCGCTGCCAAATGCGGTCGGAACCTGACCTGTGCCTGCGATGCGCTCCACACAGCATCCAGCAAGGTCACCGCTGATTCGTGCAGGAAGTCGCGCACCCCCACCTTGGGCTTGGTGATCACTTCAACCGCGCCTTCTTCTAGCGCGCGAAGTGCGAGCTCAGTGCCGCGAGCCGCCAGGCCGGAACACACCACGACCGGCGTAGGCATTTCTAACATGATTTTTCGGATAAACGTCAGGCCATCCATCCGCGGCATTTCCAGGTCCGTAATGACCACGTCGGGGGATTCCTTTTGCATCTTTCCCCACGCAATCAGCGGGTCCGCAGCCGCCTTGACATTGATCCTGCGGTCGGTGCCAAGAATGGCCTGCATAACCTGGCGGACCATCGCCGAGTCATCCACCACCAGGACCTGCAGCTCGTCGCTATTCATAGGCACGCTCTTCATGCAGTCTTCACCGCTGCTGTTTGTCCCCGCTCTTTACGTAAATGGTCGGCTCAAGGCTCCGTAGCTGCGAGCACACGCTATTCAGATTCTCCGCGTGACCCACGAACAAATAACCGTCGGCCATAAGATGCTGGACCAGATTCGCCACTACTCTGCGCTTGGAAGCCGCGTCAAAATAGATGAGCACATTGCGGCAAAAAATGGCGTCGAATGGACCTTCGAGAAGCTCGGACTCTTGATCCAGGTTCAGCCTTCGAAAATCCACCATCTGCTGAATTTCGACTCTCACTTTCATCTCGCCCTGCCGCTCCGCCATTCCGCGCAGCATAAAACTGCGCAGTAAATCGTCAGGCAACTCCGCCGCCCTCGCTATGGGATAAATCCCCTTGCGGGCTCTTTCCAGCACGCGGTTGGATATATCCGTAGCTAGAAGCCGGACGTCCCATCCTTCTTCCGCGGGAAAAGTCCGGGCAAGCAACATGGCCACGGTGTACGGTTCCTCCCCCGACGAACATCCGGCGCTCCAGATTCGCACTCTTCTCGGGCGTAACCCGCGTTGAGCGCCCCCCTGCCATCGGGGAAACACTCTCTGCGCCAGGAACTCAAACTGCCGGGGCTCGCGGTAGAACCGGGTCTCATTGGTGGTGATGGCGTCGATCATCCGGGCGCGTTCCTCGTGCTGCTCCGGCCGGCTAACGCACTCGTAGTAGCTTTCCAGTGAAGTGATCTCCAGCGCCCGCAGCCGTCGAAACAACCGTCCGCACAACAATGCCGTTTTTGAACTACCCAGCCAGATGCCGGTTTCGGCGTAAATCAGTGTCTGGAATTTTTGGAATAGTGCGGGATTAACCGAAAGATGGGGCGGCTGCTCGAGGCATGCATCGCCATGGCGGGACTTGCCTGAATTCTTGCCTGCAGCGGTTTCAGCAGGCAAGGCTACGCTCCCGTCTCGAAGTGTGCCCCTTTCGCAGGTGCATCAATGAGCGCGTTTTCCGAGTGCGGCTGGTCGGCAACCGACTCCGTCACCGCCAACAATTCGTCGGCAGAGAGCACTTTGTCGATGTCAAGAATCAGGCAGAACTTCTTGCCCAGTACCCCCATGCCGAGCAGGTATTCGGTCTTGACACGAGTACCGAAAGGCGGGGTCGCTTCGATTTCATCAGCCGAAAGCTCAATTACCTGGCGCACGGAGTCGGCGAGAACGCCCATAGTCAGCGCCTCACCCTGGAACATCACCTCTGTGACGATAATGCAGGAGAATTTGGAAATGTTGCTGGCTGGCAATCCGAACTTTACCGCCAGATCAACCACCGGGACAACCTGGCCTCGCAGGTTGGTCACACCACGGATCCAGATCGGAGTGTTGGGCACGCTGGTGACCGCCTCGTACTCAACGATCTCGCTCACCTTCACAATACCGATCGCGTATTCCTCGCCTGCGGTTAAAAAGGTAAGGTATTGCACCTTGCTCACCGGGAGTTGGTCCCCTTGTCTTGATGCTCCCATAGTTTCACTCCTCACGTTTCCGCCGTTTATGCGCGGGGTTCCCCCGGCTAAGCCTCTCTACAGCCGGTCCACCTCCGCCCTAGAACGGAGCGAAGTTCGCTTCCTCCTCAACCTTGCCGCTCACCGGTCGCTTGCCACGCGGCGCGAAATCGCTTCTGAACGCTGGGTTCAGAGGCATGACCACGCGCTGCTTCCCGTCCCCGCTGCGGTTGGCGTGCTGTTCTCCTGCCACGCGGAAGAAAGTCATCAACTGCTGCAGTTGCTCGGACTGCGCGGCCAATTCTTCCGCCGTGCTTGAAAGTTCTTCCGCGGACGATGCGTTGCGCTGCGTGACTGTGTCGACCTGGGACATCGCCTTGTTGATCTGCGTCACTCCGCCGGACTGTTCCGTGGATGCCGCGGCAACGTCCTGCACCAACTCCGCGGTCTTCTTTATGGAGGGCACTAAGTCCGACAGCAATTGGCCGGATCGTTCGGCTACGCTGACGCTCTTCCCCGCCAGCCCGCCAATTTCCTGCGCCGCTAACTGGCTCCGCTCGGCCAGCTTTCGAACCTCGACTGCGACCACTGCGAACCCCCGGCCCTGATCTCCCGCGCGAGCCGCCTCAATCGCGGCATTGAGCGCAAGAAGATTGGTCTGGTAAGCGATCTCTTCGATCACCGAGGTCTTGGCGGCGATTTGCTTCATCGCATCCACCGTCTCTTTGACTGCAGTGCCACTCTCTTCCGCCGCCATGGCCCCCTTGGTCGCCGCCTGCTCCACCTGCCGGCTATTGTCCGCATTTTGGGTAATCGACGCGTTCATTTGTTCCAGGCTGGAGCTCATCTCCTCCACCGAAGCAGCTTGTTCACTGGTTCCCTGCGAAAGGCTCTGCGAGGAGGCAGAAACCTGTTGGGCCGCGGACGCGACGGCGGCTGATCCTTCGCGCACGTCTCTGATAATTCCCGACAGCCGGCTGCTCATCTCCCGCATAGCCTGCTGCAATTGCCCGGTCTCCGAACGGTTGGTGACAACGATCTCCTTGGTCAAATCACCGGCGGCGATTCGCTCCGCATGCTGGACTGCCTCCTCGATCGGGCCAGTAATGCTCCGGGTAACGCTGATTGCCGCGAAGGTGGCCAGAAACAGAGTGACAGCCAGCAGCAACAATGCAATCCTTCGTCCTACGGCGTAGGCTTCCTGGCTCTCCTTCATAGTTTGCTGCATGGCCGCAGTCTGCAGGTCAATAAACTTTTCCCACATGGCGCGATACTTGTCGAGTGCCGGGATCACTTCGACCCGCAGCGCGGCCAGTGCTTGGTCTCGCTTCTTGTCGGCCAGCAGCGCCTTCGCTTTATTCCTGGCCGAAATATAGGCCTGCCGGTCCTGGGTGACGACCTCAAACATTTCCCGCTCTTGGGTAGAGCTGAGACTTTTTTCGATTTCCGCGACCTGCCCGCTGATTTCGTGGCTGATCCCCTCGTTTTCCTGGTTCAGCTTTTTCTCTTCGTCGGGATCGGCAGTCTCAAACAATTGCAGGGTAATGCGGGCGTTGGTGATTGAGTTCTCAATGGTCTGGTGCGTCAACTCAACCGTGTTGTAACGTTTTTGCATCGAGGCCGACATGTTGGAATTCAAACGTCCGAGCCAGCTCAGCCCGATTCCACCAACCGCAATCACGCACAGCAGGATGGCCCCGAACACCACTCCCAGCCGCGTGCCTATTTTTTGATCTCGCCAAGTCCTCATTGTCCTTCACCTTTCTAATCGAAAATCGAACGGCTGCTTTTCCCCTAGGCTTGCACCTGCAAAGTCGATTGCATCACTCCCCGCAGGAGACTGGGAACATCGATGATCAGTCCCACCCGTCCGTCTCCCAGAACCGTAGAGCCCGCAATCCCGGACACTCCTCGCAATGCCCTGCCCAGCGGCTTCACCACGGTCTGCATGCCGCCCAGCAATTCGTCCACTGCGATTCCGGCATGGAACTCATTGATTTTGACCACAACAATGTTCTCCCTCTTCGGAGCCTGCCCGGCCACGCTGAACACATGCCGCAACCGGACGTAGGGAAGCGCCGTTCCGCGCAAACTGAGGATTCCGCTGGCTTCCAGACTGTTCTGCTCGGCTGGCAATTCCGTACACTCGGTCACATGTTCCAGAGGGACGATAAAAGTCTCGGTGCCGACTCTGACCGAGAACCCTTCAATAATGGCCATGGTCAAAGGCAAGCGGATGTTAATCGTGCTGCCTTTCCCCGCTGCACTCGATATCCTAACCGTGCCGCGCAAATTGTCGATGTTCCGCCGGACAACATCCAGGCCCACCCCCCGACCGGACAGGTCCGTCACTGACTCCGCCGTAGAGAATCCCGCCTGGAACACCAGGTCATAAATCTCATCGTCACGAACCTCGTCTTTACTCGACAAGAGCCCAAGGCGTTTTCCTT
>Ga0074044_10002702_pt1 | contig 15432 bp, 14 predicted proteins | sample BogForMeECP23OM1_FD_94443 | JGI IMG/M metagenome (GOLD analysis project Ga0074044, IMG submission 94443) | Bog forest soil microbial communities from Calvert Island, British Columbia, Canada - Bog Forest MetaG ECP23OM1 | ecosystem: Environmental > Terrestrial > Soil > Wetlands ... | reverse complement strand
ATGCGCCGCTTGCGCGGAATAAACGGTTACGTGCGGCCATGGCGGGAGACTGCGGATGCCATCGCGGCGGGCAAAAAGTAGAACCATTCAGGTCAACTATCTGACCCGCGTCGAGGGCGAAGCCGCTCTGCGCATCCAACTGCGCGACGGCGAGCTGATTGATCTTCGTCTCGAAATCTTCGAGCCGCCGCGGTTCTTCGAATCTTTTTTGCGCGGACGTGACTCGCGTGAAGCGCCGGACCTCACCGCACGGATCTGCGGCATCTGCCCGGTCGCATATCAGATGAGCACGGTTCACGCCTTCGAACGCCTGTACGACATCACGATCGATCCGGCCGTCCGCGAACTGCGGCGCCTCTACCTCTGCGGCGAATGGATCGAAAGCCATGCGCTGCACATCCACATGTTGGCGGCGCCGGATTTCCTGGGATGCGACAGCATCATCACGCTGGCCGACAAGCATCGCGAGGCGGTCGAGCGCGGCCTCAGAATGAAGAAAGTCGGCAACGCGATTGTTGCGGCGCTCGGTGGCCGATCGGTGCATCCTGTGGGTGCGTGCATCGGCGGCTTCACCCGCGCCCCCCGCCGCGATCAGCTCGCGGATCTGCGCGAGCAGCTTCTCCGCGTGCGTAACGACGCGGTCGAATGCGTGCGATGGGTCTCACACTTCGACTTGCCCGCCGTTACCCGCGATATCGAATTCGTGTCGCTGCGGCATCCGGACGAGTATCCGATGAACGAGGGGCGAATAGCGTCGAGCAAGGGCATCGACGCGGCGCCGGACGACTTTGACGATTTCTTCGAAGAGCATCAGGTGCCTTACTCGAACGCGTTGCACTGCAAGGTGAAGGGTCGCGGACCCTACTTCCTCGGACCGCTCGCGCGCGTGAATCTGAATTTCGATCGGATGAGCTTGGACGTAACCTCCGTGGCGCGCGACACCGGCATTCCCTGGCCCAATTCGAACCCCTACACGAGCATCGTCGCGCGCGCCCTCGAAGTCCTGTACGCGATCGACGAAGCGGTGAGAGTCATCGATGGGTATCAGCCGCCGCCGGCGCCTGCTGCATCGTTCGAAGTTTGCTCCGGCGTCGGACGGGCGATCACCGAGGCGCCGCGTGGTTCGCTGTATCACGCGTTCGAAACCGACGAGCACGGCCTGATTCACTCGGCGCGAATTGTACCGCCGACATCGCAGAACCAGGCGCGAATCGAAGCCGACCTGCGCGAGTTGGTTCCCGACGTCATCCAACGCGGCCAGGCGGAAGCTACGCGCATGTGCGAAACGGCGATTCGCAACTACGATCCGTGCATCTCGTGTTCGACCCACTTTCTGAAGCTCGAGATCGAACGGCATTGATTCGGATCATCGGAATAGGCAGTCCCTTCGGCGACGACGCCGTGGGGCTGGAGATCGCGCGAGTGCTCGCGGAGTCGCCACCGCCGAATTGCGAGGTGATCGCGGCCGACCGCCCAGGCACGACGCTCGTGGACTTGCTGGATGGCGCCGACGCCGCGATTCTCATCGACGCGATCCGTTCGGGAGCGCCGCCCGGAACGATCCATGGATTCGCGTTCGATGAACTCGAGCGCTGTGCGGCGCGCTTTGTCTCTTCGCACGATCTCGGGGTCGCTGCCGCAATCCAACTAGCTCAAAAGCTGGGACACGCGCCCTCTGTTGGCAGGGTGATCGGAATTGAAATCGCACCCGGGAGCACGGCTCAGATCTGCGGACTCAGCGTCGGAACGCGCGAAGCGATGCGCCATGCGGTCGAGTACGTGCGGTCGGCGGCCGGCGAATTCGACGATCGGCAGCGTGAGCGTCTGGTCATCGCCGGGACCGTTCAAGGCGTCGGACTGCGGCCGTTTGTATGGCGGCTTGCGCAATCGCTGCGGCTCGCGGGCTTCGTGCGTAACGTTCCCTCCGGCGTCGAGATCGAGGTCGAGGGCAGCCGCGCTTTTCTGCGCGAATTTCGCCACCGCCTGCAGGCGGAACTTCCGACCGCGGCTGTGATCGAAAGCATCAAGTCCGAGCGGTTGCCGCTCCGAAGCGATAGCGATTTTTCCGCGATGCCGAGTGAGCGCGGGACCGCCGCGACGACCATTCCGCCGGACCTCGCTGCCTGCGCCCAGTGCGTAAGCGAAATCTTTGATCCCGCCGACCGCCGCTATCGGTATCCTTTCACCAACTGCACGTCATGCGGTCCGCGCTTCACCGTGGTTCGCTCGCTGCCCTACGATCGCGAGAACACCACTTTGCGTGACTTTCCGCTTTGCGACCAATGCAGGAGCGAGTATCTGGATCCCTCGAATCGGCGCTTCAGAGCCGAGCCGATAGCGTGCCCCTACTGCGGTCCCAAAGCGTGGCTCGAGGTGACAGCGCCGCGATGGGAATTCGCGGTGGACGGCGAGGACTGCATCGCGCGCGCGGCGGCAATCTTGCGAGCGGGCGGCATTGTCGCCGTTCAGGGCATCGGCGGTGTCCATCTCGCGTGTGACGCCACTAGCGAAGCCGCCGTCGCACGTCTGCGTACTATCAAACGGCGTGAGCACAAACCGCTCGCGGTGATTGTCGGTTCAATCGAGTCGGCGCGAAGCCTCGCGGAAGTCTCCGATGATGAAGCCGCATTGCTTACGTCGCCGCAGGCGCCGATCGTTCTGGTGCGCAGACGCGAAGGCGCTCAACTGGCACGCGCGATCGCGCCGGGCAATGACCACGTGGGAGTAATGCTTGCCTACTCCCCGCTGCATCACCTGATCACTAGCGATGCCGCTCGCCCGCTCGTTATGACCAGCGCCAACCTGCCGGGCGAGCCGCTCGCCCGGAACGGCGATGAAACGACCGCCCTATTCGCGGATCAAGTCGATGCGCTGCTAATGCACAATCGGCCGATTCATCAGCGTTGCGATGACGGCGTTTGGATCGTCGGACCGCGCGGGCCGCAACCCGTTCGCCTGAGCCGCGGCGGCACACCGCGTTCAGTCGGTGTGCCGGTTACAGCGCAGGTTCCGATTCTCGGTGCGGGCGGCGATATCAAGAACAGCTTCTGCATCCTGTCGAACAACAATGCTCTGATGAGCCAGTACGTCGGTACGCTGCAAAGCGTGGCAACGCAGGATCACTTTCGCGACTCGCTGGAGAAGTGGATCGCCATGAGCGGTATCGCGCCGCGCGTCGCCGCTCACGACCTGCATCCGCAAGCGTTTGGGCGCGAAATAGGCGCGCGCCTCAGTGTGCGAACTATCGGTGTGCAGCACCATCATGCACACATCGCTGCATGCATGGCTGAAAATGGCTATAAACGCCCCGCGATTGGTATCGCCTTTGATGGGACCGGGTATGGCCTCGACGGCGCAATCTGGGGTGGCGAGGCGATGATCGCCGACTACCGCCTCTTCCGCCGGGTTTCGCATCTGCAATATCTGCCGCTTGCCGGCGGCGATGCCGCGATTCGCCATCCGGCGCGGGTCGCCGCGGCGTTTTTGATCGCACTGTTTGGATCGAAGTTTGACGATCGAGTATCAGGGCTCGTCGGCGAAGAACATGCACGCATACTCGCGACGATGGTCGATCGGCGCATCAACACGGTTCAGACTTCTAGTTGCGGCCGGCTATTCGATGCAGTCGCGGCGCTGCTTGGTGTGCGGGACGAGATCACCTACGAAGCGCAGGCCGCAATCGAACTGGAGACGCTGGCGCGCAGCTCGCCTCCGGCAAACTACATCTATCCGGTCTCGATCCGCGACGAGGCCATCCAGACCGGAGACATTCTTGGCGCGATTATCGGCGATTTGGAAAGCGGAGCGCCGAAGCCGAAGATTGCACGGGCTTTTCACGACACGATGGCGGAGGTTGCGTCGCGAATGGCTTTGGACGCGCGTGCGAAGAGCGGCATCGACGTCGTGGCGCTGAGCGGCGGATGTTTTCAAAACCGCCTGCTGCAAGCAGCGGCGATCGAACGCATCGAACGGGAAGGATTCACCGTCCTGGTTCATCACCGGGTGCCGGCTAACGATGGCGGTTTGGCTTTAGGGCAGGCGCTGGTCGCGGCCGCTTGCCTGAACTCCGAATAGTTGGAGGTTCGTGATGTGTCTTGGCATTCCCGGCAGGATAGTCCTAATCGTCGATGAACAAGGCCTCCGAATGGGCGAAATCGATTTCGGCGGCGTCACGCGCAAGGTGTGCCTCGCCTATGTGCCGGAGGCGGTAGTAGGGGATTACGCGATCGTGCACGCGGGCTTCGCGATCAGCACGGTGGATGAGAAGGAAGCGGCGCGAACGCTGGAGCTGGCGCGCGAAATCGAAACGCAGTTCCCGGGGGAAGACGAGTCATGAAATTCCTCGACGAATTTCGCGACGCGGCTGTCGTGCGTACGCTGCTTGAGCGGATTCGCGCAACGATCACGCGGCCCTGGACTATCATGGAGGTCTGCGGCGGGCAGACTCATACCATCGTCCGCTACGGGCTCGATGAGTTGCTGCCGCGCGAAGTAACGCTGGTTCACGGTCCCGGATGCCCCGTATGCGTGACGCCAATCGAGATGATTGACCTTGCGATCGAGCTGTCCAAACGTCCGGGCCTTACGCTGTGCTCGTTCGGTGACATGCTCCGTGTACCCGGTTCCGCGTGCGACCTGTTCGACGCGCGCGCGGCCGGCGCCGATGTGCGGGTAGTTTATTCGCCGCTCGACGCGCTCGACCTTGCGCGCCGCGAGCCTTCGCGCGAGGTGGTGTTCTTTGCGGTGGGATTTGAAACTACGGCGCCGACCACCGCAATGGCTGTCCATCAGACCGCACGCCTCAAGGTCCCCAACTTTTCTGTCATCGCCGCGCACGTGCGCGTTCCGCCGGCGATCGAGGCGATACTTTCCTCCGATGACAATCGCGTGCAGGGATTTCTGGCGGCGGGCCACGTATGCACGGTCATGGGAATCGACGAGTACCGGCCGCTCGTCGAGAAATTCAAAGTGCCGATCATCATTACCGGCTTCGAGCCGGTCGACCTGCTGCAAGGCGTGGCTATGTGCGTGGCGCAGCTCGAAGAAGGCCGCGCCGAAGTCGAAAATCAATACGCACGCTCGGTAAGGAATGAGGGCAATGTCACCGCGCGCGATCTGATGGCGGAAGTGTTCACCTTTGTCGATCGCCGATGGCGTGGACTCGACACTCTGCCAAAAAGCGCGTTGGCCCTGAGCGATCGTTATGCGGCCTACGATGCGATTCGGCGGTTCGGCCTGACCCAGGCGCCCACGAATGAGCCCATCGAATGTCGTGCCGGCGAGGTGCTGCGCGGCCTGCTCAAACCTACACAATGCCCGGCCTTTGGAAGCTCGTGCACGCCGGATCATCCACTGGGCGCCCCGATGGTTTCCACGGAAGGCGCATGCGCCGCGTATTTTCGCGCCGGCCGGCTTGCGGCAGCGGCGACGGGGGCGAAGTGAGCGATTCGAATCGAAACGCCTCTCCGGCCTTACTTAGCTGTCCTGCGCCGGGCCCCGAGGGCGAGGTCGTCGTGCTGGGCCACGGCAGTGGCGGGCGGCTGACGGCGGAATTGGTGAGCAAGGTTTTTCTGTCTGCGCTTTCGAATCCAATCCTGGATCGCCTCAACGACAGCGCCGAAATGAAGGTCGGCGCGAGTCGGATCGTGTTCACTACCGATTCGTTCGTGGTAAGTCCGCTCCGATTCCCGGGCGGCGACATCGGCTCGCTCGCGGTCAACGGCACGGTCAACGATCTGGCGGTGGCGGGTGGTCAGCCGCTCGGCCTGTCGGCCGCGTTCATCCTCGAAGAGGGGCTTCCCATCGCGGAACTCGAAGCGATCGTGCAATCGATGCGCACGGCGGCCGACCGCGCCGGAGTTGCGATAATCGCAGCGGACACGAAAGTCGTTGAGCATGGCAAAGCGGACGGCCTCTTCATCACGACCAGCGGCATTGGCGTCGTCGCAGGCAGTACCGAGCTCGGACCCGAGCGAATCCAGGTTGGCGACGCGGTTTTAGTTAGCGGCCCGATCGGAGATCACGGAATCAGCGTGATGTCGGCACGCGAGGGGCTTGAATTCCAGACCACGATCGTCAGTGACAGCGCCCCCCTTAACGGCCTCGTTTCCTTGATGCTGGAAAGCGGCGGGGCGATTCGATGCATGCGCGATCCCACACGCGGCGGCGTCGCCACGGTGATCAACGAGCTGGCGAAAAGCTCCGGCGTCGAAATACTCATCGAGGAGACCGCGATGCCGGTGCGCGACGGCGTCCGCGCAGCGTGCGAAATCCTCGGTCTCGATCCCTTATATGTCGCATGCGAGGGCCGGCTGGTTGCGATCGTCGACAGTGCGTCTGCGGACAAAGTGCTTGTTGCGATGCGCCGTCATTCGCTCGGCCGCGACTCATGCCGCATCGGCTCCGTCACCGGAAGTGGCGCGTCGCGCGTGCTGTTGCGAACCGCCTTTGGAACGACCCGTCTGCTCGATGTGCTCGCAGGCGCGCAACTTCCGCGCATTTGCTGAGAGTACTTTTCGCGCAGCTGGGCTTGTCGAGCAGGGGGGATGGGCGCGCCTGATGCGGACACCTCAACGCTTGCGCTGATAGGTTCCGATCAGCGTCGCCTGGGCCAGGACATGGCCTTTCATCGCGGCTTCAAGTTTTGCTTTGGTTGGCCGATTGAGGTCAGGCAGTATTCTGTCCAACGCATAGAGCTTGAAAAAATACCGGTGACGTCCGATTGGGGGGCATGGCCCGCCGTAACCGGTGCGCTTCCAGTCATTCACGCCAGCCAGGGTTCCGGTTGGCAGTTTGGCGGAACCGGCTGCCTCGGCCAGGCCATCGAGCGTGGGCGGAAGATTGTAAAGTACCCAATGCACCCAGGTCATTTTTGGCGCGGCCGGATCGGGGGCGTCCGGGTCATCGGCGATTAAGGCGAGGCTTCGCGTTCCCTCAGGAACGTTCGACCAGGCCAGCGCAGGAGAAAGATCGTTTCCGTCGCACGTGTAAACGGGAGGTATCTTGCCCTGATTCTTAAAGGCAGGAGAGGTCAGCTTCAGTGCCATTGCGAGGTATCTCCTCGGATAGCTTATTGCGAAGCGTCTGAAATCGTCCGGCGGCATCGCCAACCGCATCAACGCACCTGCCCGAATATGCGGCTCTTCTCGCAGCGTGGACCATTCAGCACGTCACGTGGAGGATCGCATTCGTGTTCGCCGGATTCTTGCCGAGTTCCTTAATCGCCGCGTCCGTTGGCAGAATCATAATCTCTACGTCCCGCCGGCGTGCCTCGAGTTTCACTTCGTCCATCACCGGGAGCGCGTCGTATTTTCCCGAGCCGACTATCAGCCGTCGGCATTTCCAGGGTATTTCTTCTTCCAGCGAAAGCGGAGTATGCCCGAACTGCTCGTGGAATTTCCGCGAGACTTTTTTCTTGCGTTTGCGAATCTTTCCACAGTCGATTACCACGTCATGTTCGTACGCTTCGCCGTCGATTTCAATTGAGCCAAAAGTAAATTTGCCAAACTCCATCGCTGCACCTTCTGACGTTTGTACGCGGTCCGCTCGCGACCGTTCTAGTGCGATGCGTAGTGATCGGCTACGTCAGCAAAAACCTTGAGAATGTCGGAAGTCGTTATGACACCGACGAGTTTTCGGTTGTCGACCACCGGTAGTCCGTTCACTTCGCATTCCAATAATAGCCGCGCAGCTTCCTGAAGAGAGGTCCTCGGAGAAACCGCGATCACCTCGCGAGTCATCAGCAGTCCGATCGTGGTGTCAGGTGTCGTGTCGTTGAAAATATCCCGATCGGTCACGATACCTGCGACTTCGCCACCCTCCACCACGGGGACCCATCGAACGTGATCCCGCGCCATCAACTGGCGCACACGAGCGACGGTCGTATCCGCTGAGGTTGTCAGCGGGGCCAACGTCATATGGGTGCCGACCGCGTCTGGGTCGCCGCTCGCGCTGGGCCTTACGGTCACGACGGGACAGATCGATTCGCGCACAACCCGTTCGGCTACACTGCCAGGAAAGGCTTTCGGCTTGCTGCGGCTGACGTGAGTCGCGATTACGACGAGGTCGGCTTTGAGTTCCTCCTCGACGCGGATGATTGCAATCGCCGGGTCGCCGGTTCGCGTAACAACCTCATAGCGGAGGTCGTCGAGATGGTCCTGGCAGATTCCCATCAGTCGTTCCTTGGCGACTCGCTCAATTGCGACGCAAGCGTCGACCTGGGCCTGGGTCAGGCCCGGACTCACGGGCGGGAGTACATGCAGAACGTACACCGTCGCGCTCGAGAGCCGAGCCAATTCCCCGGCCGTTTGCAGAGCCTTCAGAGAGTTTTCATCGAAATCGATCGGGCTGAGAATAATTCGAAATGACTGTGGCATTGTCAATTACCTTTTGCTTCTAATCTCAAGACGCGTGGCCGGCGTCGTAACACCAATAGAAATCGACGAGACGCATTTCTCATCTCCTGTATCCGAACGCGACAGCCAAAGATGCTTTTGTGGCTCGATCGGAGCCGGCAATTTGAACTCACCAGCAGAAGTGGCTGCCTCACGTTCTTCTGTTCTAAGCTGAGCATCGCATGTGCCAATCCGAGTCTCACGATAATCGAAAATCTCTTACCGGGAGCAGCCGGCGTCGGCTCCGGCATACCTCATGCTCTAGTTGTTGCCAAATCCGACAGGAGATATCGCAATGGCGACGTACATAATGCTTACTAGACTCTCACCCGAGGCACTAAAAAGGCCGGAATCCGTAGTTGAACTCAACAAGCAAGTTGCAGAGCGAATCAAACGCGAATGTCCCGACGTAAAATGGATAGCCAACTACGCGGTCCTCGGACCCACGGATTACGTTGATGTGTTCGAGGCCCATGATCCCGAGACGGCAACCAAAGTCTCACTCCTGGTCCGTAGCTTCGGGCACGCAACGACAGAGACATGGATCGCCACGGCGTGGGATCGTTTCGCCGCGCTTGCAAAGACTCTGAAGTAAGGGGCTTCGCGCGACCTTTAGATCGTCACTTGCTCGGGTTATTTTGTCGAGGACGTCAATTATGATTGAAAAAACCAAAGCCCGTCGTACGATTACCGTAGCTCGTCCCAAGGCGGCAGGGCCGCGCAGCCCAGGAACCAGTACGCGGATCGAGAACTGGATGACCAAGCGGATAATCACTATCCGTCCCCACGATAGCGTGGCGGACGCGAGGAGCGCGCTGGAGCGGCACAGGATCAATCAGCTTCCGGTGGTGGTTAATGGAAGGTTGGTGGGAATCGTCACAGATCGCGACTTGCGCAGTGCTTCGGATAGCATGCGCGTGAGTGGGATGGCTGCAAGGGCCGACTTGGTTCAAGAAGATGTGATTCCGGAAAACATTACGGTTGAAACGGTGATGTCAGCCAAGGTGATGAAATTGAAGCCGCAGGACGCTATAGAACGGGCGGCTAATCTGATGCGTCGGGAGCGGATCGGCGGAATTCCGGTCGTGGACGGGAAGAGACTAGTGGGAATCATTACTCGCAGCGATGTTCTCAAAGCGTTCATCGCTCTTAGTGGCAAAGCAAGTTAGCGGGGACCTCGCACAATGAAAGGCACCGATAGACCGAAAGGCAAAGGCTTGATTCGCAGTCTGAATCGCAAAGGCACGAGTTTCGACAAGAGCCCTCCTGTGGCCCGCCGGGGAGGGGTTTTCAAGGACCCCTCGATATGCGAGCGATGCGGGGCTTTCTATGAGCGGAAACGTTGGCATCGCGCGGGACCCATGACCACCGACAAGCTGTCCGGCGCCGCCTGGGTCATATGCCCGGCGTGCGCGGAAGCAAAAAGCGGCATCGCCTACGGGAAAGTCCTGGTAAGCGGCGACTTCGCGCGTGAGCATCTGGATCAGATTCGCCGCCGCATTGCCAACGTCGACAGTCGTGCGAGGGCTAGTCAACCGGAGCGACGGATACTATCCGCGGATTGGGATGGGAAGACGTTCGAGATACTGACAACCTCGCAAAAACTCGCGCATCGCATCGCCCGGGAGCTCGAGAAGGTCTTCGGCGGACGCGCGAAGTACCATTGGTCGGACGAAGATGGCAGCTTGTTCGCGACCTGGAAGCGTGAGGCTCGCTAGCGAACTCTGAAGTTGGCCGCCCTCTTCGTCGCGATAATCAAAATCGGGAGTGAAACCAAATGCCTCAATTCGAGGGGAGATCCGAAGTCGGAAGTTTCCAGGAAGCCATTGATGATGCGGTGGAGAGGGCCAGACAGTCAGAGCTCCGTGCGGAGATGACCGTTTCCTATCAGGTCACTAAGATCAGCGGCGCGCGTGGCGGAATTGCAGGCATCAACCGGATGCTCGTGGTGATCGAGGCAGAAGTGCATTGATCATCAAGCACATCTAGTTCGGCCTTGTAGTTCGGCCTTGACGGTTTGGCGCGGCGGCTTGCCATCGAAGCTGCGTGCGCGAAGCACGGCAGCAAAATGTAGCGTCCGAAAGTGAGAACTCGCCGATGACCACAAGATTGCGCGGTGCCGACCTCCTGCGCGACCCGCATCAGAACAAATTCACCGGCTTCAGCGAGACCGAACGAGGCACGCTGAAGCTGGAAGGCCTGCTGCCAGAAAGCATCGAAAGCATCGAAACGCAGATCCAGCGAGTGCGGTTGCAACTCGAGCAGCGGACCTCACCACTGGAGAAATACATCTATCTCTCGGAACTGCAGGACGTCGACGAGACGCTCTTCTATAGGTTGCTGACATCCGACCCTGCGCGATTGCTTCCGTTCGTATACACCCCCACCGTCGGCGACGCCTGCCTGCATTTCAGCCGCATCATGCTCCGGCCCAAGGGCCTTTACGTATCGATCAATCGCAAAGGCCAGGTGCGCGAGATCCTCCGCAACTGGCCCGAAAGAGACGTGCGATTCATCGTGGTCACCAGCGGCGAACGAATTTTGGGCCTCGGCGATCTCGGCGCCGACGGGATGGGAATTCCGATCGGCAAGCTTGCGCTCTACACGGCGTGCGCCGGAGTTCCGCCCGAACTTTCGATCCCGGTCATGATGGATTGTGGAACGAACAACGACAGGTTGCTGCGGGACCCGCTTTATACGGGGCTGCGTCAGCCGCGTCCCTCCTCTATCGAACTTGATGCCTTCGTCGACGAGTTTGTGACCGCTGTTGAGGAAGAGTTCCCCGACTGCTGCATCCAGTTCGAAGATTGGGCGCGCGCCGACGCGTTTCGACTGCTCGTGCGCTATCGCGACCGCGTCTGCTGTTTCAACGACGACATTCAAGGTTCCGGGGCGGTCGTGGTTGCAGGGATCTTGAGCGCGTTGCGGATCACCGGCGGGAGTCTCATCGACCAGACCTTTCTTTTCCTTGGCGCCGGCTCCGCGGGAGTTGGCATCGCCTATCTGCTTACCCAGGCGATGGTTGCAAGGGGAATTTCAGCCGAGCAGGCTCGCGCACGGATTTGGCTCTTCAATAGCAACGGCCTGGTCGAATCGTCGCGCGATGACCTTACCGATTTCCAGCGCCCATATGCGCATCAGCACGCATCGACAAGGGACTTTGTCGCCGCGATCGAATCGCTCAAGCCGACCATGATTGTCGGAGTGAGCACAGTCGCGAAAGCCTTCAGCCAGAGCGTGATCGAGACGATGGCGCGTATCAACCGCCGTCCGATCATCTTCGCGCTGTCCAATCCAACTTCGGGTTCCGAGTGTACGGCGGAGGAAGCGTACCAATGGTCCGATGGTCGAGGGGTATTTGCGAGCGGCAGCCCGTTCCAACCCGTGCAATATGGCAGCCGACGCTTGGTGCCGGGTCAATGCAATAATTTGTATATTTTCCCAGCGATGGGACTCGCTATCTATGCGAGCCGCGCAAAGCGAGCCACCGACGAAATGTTCCTGACGGCCGCTCACGCGCTGGCCGAACGCGTCACGCCGGCTGACCTGGAGACGGGGCTCGTTTATCCTCCGCAGTCCGCTATATTCGAAACCGAAATGCATGTCGCCCGGCGAATCGCCGAGGTGATATTTGCCCGCGGTCTTGCCCGCGTGAAGGAACCCAAGGATCTGGGTGCATTCCTCAGGTCGCTGGTCTACCGGCCCGAGTATCGACACCTCGTTGTTTGAGCATCGAAATCACGTAGGTCTCGGACTGCCCTACGTGTCGTCATTTAGCGGGGCGCATCCGAGTGCGGCCAGGCCTCCCGCAACAAGCACTGCGGCGAAAATCACGAAGGCTGCGAAGTAATTGCGCGCTACATCGTAGAGCGATCCGGCCGCGAGGGGTCCTGTGGCCGCCCCGATCGTTGTGAACACTCCACTCAGACCCAAGAGCGTGCCGAACCGCTTGAGCCCGAGCGAATCCGCCGTCAAATCCGGGACCAGCGCAAGCGGCGCTCCGGAGGCGAGGCCGTAAACAACGGTGTATGCGGCAAGGATACCGGCGTTGCTCGCCCCGAGCAGGAGAATTTGTCCTGCCGCCGCAAACACCATTGAGATTGCGAGTGCGTAACGTCCGCCGATCCGGTCCGCGACCGCTCCGCTCAGCGGCTTACCAAGCGCAGCTAGGCCGAACGTCAGGCTCAGCACCAGAGCTGCTTGAGTCGGGGAGTACCCGATTCCGATCAGGTAAGGGACCATGTGCAGTGAACCGCCGGTTATCGCGAAAGCAAAGGCGAATTGCACCGCCGCGATCATCCAGAACGAACGGCCACGCAGCGCCTCGCTGACCTCAAGTCCCGAGCCTGACGATAGAGCCTCAGCCAAAGCGCCGGTCTCCGGCCTCGTCCTCACGACCGCGAGCACCAGCGGCACGTCGATGAGAAACATCGGAAGCGCTAGGGCGACATAACCTGCGCGCCATCCCGCGCGTCCGATCGCCTCAGCCGCCACTAGCGTCATCAGCATTCCGCCCAGCGAGGCCCCAGACATCGCAAGTCCGAGCGCTGTGCCGCGCCGTTCGCCAAACCAGTTCGCCAATACCTGCGAGCACGGCAAGAGCGTGGCCCCGGCGATCCCCACCCCGAGCATGGCGTATGCGATCACGAAGGTGTCATATGAATTTGCTCGGCTGGCAAGCAGGAGCGCCGCGCCGCTCACGCATACGCCAGACGCGATCACCGCACTGGCGTCCACCCTGTCTAGCAGCCAGCCGAAGAGGGGCGCGCTCACGCCGGCGCTAAGACCGAGCACCGTTTGAAGAGAGGAGAGCCGCGCGCGCGTCCATCCGAATTGACGCAACAATGGTTCGAAGAACACCCCGGCAGTGTTGAAGCCGGAACCGAAAACCAGGAATAGCGTCAGGAACAGGCTGGCGACGATAAGCCGTTGCTGACGATTCCAGGTTTGATGTCCCGCTTTCACAGCACGCGGACAGCCTCTTCGATTCGTCTCGCGAGGGCGGTGTAATCGTCGCCCTCGAGATGAAGCGGTGGGCCGAATGCAACCGATGCTGGGCCAGGATGGATCATCGAGGCGCCGCGAGGGAGGATGCGGTCGAGTCCGCGCAGCCGCACTGGAATTACTGGCAGGCGCAGCCGCGCTGCCAACATCGCTGCTCCCGGCTGGAACTCCTTGATCTGGTCGGTCACTGAGAGCCCGCCTTCGGGGAAAAACAGGATGGACCAACTGTCGCTCACCAGGTCACCGATATGACGCAGCGTCTGACGGGTTTCCGCCTCCTGTTGCGAAAGTGGAAATCCGTTGAAGAACATCGCGGCGACGAAGTAGCTCGCGCTGGAGACGAATCGGCGCCATGTCGAATAGCGCTCAGGATGGAAGTGCGCGTCGAAGAATTCCTTGAGCATCGCGGGTGCGACGCGGTAGCGCCAGCGCGCAGGCATCGCCGCGAAGATCGCCGGAGCATCGAGGTAGCTCAGGTGATTGGAGGCGAAGAGCACCGGCGCCTCGATCGACTCCAGATGTTTCAGCCCGGTGACCGTGAGCTTGATTGTGAGCCGCGTCATCGGAATGGCGAATCCGGCCAGCCCGGCCCGCCGGATCGCGCGTGCGGCCACGCTGCGATTCCAGGTGCTCGGCTCGAAGGAGTCCTCAGGAATGGCCGCCGGCGCGTGGATCATCTTCGCGAGATCCGCGACTTTGTATGCGCCTGTGAATACGGCCTCATCGATGGTGACGTTGAACTGCTGCTCGAGTTCGACGAGCAGTTCGACGCGCTCAAGCGAGCTTAGCCCCAACTGATCGAGAGTGGTCTCGCCTGTGATTGCCCGATCGGGCGCATATCTCGCGATCAGTTCGCCCAACTCGTCGGCCGGCTTGGCGGCGCCCGCCGGCGCGCCGGCGTCGACCCATTTCTGGATCACGCCGCGCTTGAGTTTGCCGGTTCCTTCAGTGCGCGGGAGGTCACCGGCGGTCCATATCGTAGCGGCTCGGATCCTCTGATGCGCCTCGAGTCGCGCGTTGGCGAGACTGACCACCTCTTCCTTGTCGGCGCCTGGATCAAGTACCAGCACGGCGTGAACACGATCCTTGCCGACCACCGCGCAATCGCGCACTCCCGCAACCGCACTGATGACGAGTTCGACGTCCTCGGGGAAAATCTTCAGGCCGGCGGGCGTGACGATCATTTCTTTCTTGCGTCCGCGGACGAACAGATGGCCGGCGTCGAGCTTGCCGATGTCTCCGGTGTGAAACCATCCGTTCTCGAACGCTTTCATGCTTTCGGCAGGCGCGTTGAAATAGCCGGGAGTGACGATGTCGCCGCGCACCAGGATTTCTCCGTCCGGAGCGATTCTGACTTCAACGCCGGGCAGCGGTTGCCCGGCGCTCCCAAAAGGATGCCCGTGAAACGGATGGCTGAAGCTGATGACCGGCGCAGTCTCGGTGAGACCGTAGCCCTGCACGACAAGGAAGCCGAGCCGCGACCAGAACTCCTCGAGCGCAGGTTCGAGCGGGGCCCCGCCGACTACGAAGCCCCAGAACTTGAGGCCGAACATGCGATGCACCTGCCGATAGCGCCACCATCGCATCGGCCAATGCGAGTTGGTGGGAGGGGGCGCGGCAGTTTCCGGATACCTGCGCACTGCGTACCGGCGCATCACTTCGAGCATCTTGGGAACGCAGACCAGGAACGAGACGCGGCGACGGCGAATCTGTCGCACGACCTCCTGCGGACTGTAGCCGCGCATCAGAACCAGCACTCCGGGCAGCATCGGCGGGAAAAACATCGCCAGTGCCTGTCCGAACATGTGGCTCAGCGGAAGCAGGTTCAAGAAGCGCAACGGAAACAACGGGCGCACATAGCCGCGATACTTCATTACTTCGCGCTGAATCGGCTCGAGGTCGGCCGCGAGGTTGCGATGGGTTATCACCACGCCCTTGGGAGCCGCGGTCGAACCCGAGGTAAAGACCAACTCTGCAGTATCATCAGGGGAAACCTCCGCGGCGGGCGCAGGCGAGGCTGCACGCAGATCCACTT
>Ga0074044_10002701_pt1 | contig 15434 bp, 8 predicted proteins | sample BogForMeECP23OM1_FD_94443 | JGI IMG/M metagenome (GOLD analysis project Ga0074044, IMG submission 94443) | Bog forest soil microbial communities from Calvert Island, British Columbia, Canada - Bog Forest MetaG ECP23OM1 | ecosystem: Environmental > Terrestrial > Soil > Wetlands ... | reverse complement strand
CCCCGCAAGTGCACGCCAAACAGCAAAATTCAATGCTAAGTCCTATGTTTTGAATATTTTGCCTATAACTACCTTACTATCATCAACTTAACTGATTTTGGGGTAGGGGGGGGGTACCCCCCCCACAAATTTCTGAATTCTTACCCGCCGGTTGGCCCACATCGTCTCTCGGCGCTCTGCGCGTCCTGGCGGTGAAAAGCTCTACACCACAAAATACTTCGCTCCCGGATGATGCACCACGATCGCCGACGTGCTCTGCTCCGGCTCCAGCAAGAAGCCCGAAGTCAGACGCACGCCTACGTTCTCCTCCGGCTTGAGCAGCGCGAACAGTTTCGTCTGGTCTTCCAGATTCGGACACGCCGGATAGCCGAACGAATAGCGCGAGCCGCGATACTTCTGATGAAACAGATCGCGAATGTGCGGAGAGTCCTCGGCCGCGATGCCTAACTCTTCGCGCATCTTCTTATGGTGGAATTCGGCGAGCGCCTCCGCCGTCTCCACGCTTAGGCCGTGGAGATACAGATAGCGCGTATATTCTCCGCCTTCGAACAGGCGCTGCGTTTCGACCGAAGCCTTCGGGCCGATTGTTACCAGCGACAGGCCGAGCACATCCATCTTGCCGGAGGATGGCGCGGCAAGGAAATCGGAGATACAAAGGCGGCGGCCTTCTTTCTGGCGGGGGAAGGTAAACCGCAACAATTCCCTCAGGTTTTGCTTTTCACTGAGAACTGAGAACTGAGAACTGGGAACTGAATACACTACGACGTCATTGCCATCGCCTTGCGCCGGAAAATATCCGCACACAACTTTCGGCTCGAACCATCCCGCCGCGATCACATCTTCTTCCAGCTTCTTCTTGATTGGACGGTACTTCTCCTCTACCAGCCGCGCGTAATCTTCCTGCGACGCCGTCTTCAGTTGCCACTGATTCTTGAACAAGGCCGTGTCGTTGATGTAATGGAAAATCTCGCGCAGATCGTAATCCTTCACCACGCGCACGCCCCAGAATGGAGGCTCCGGAATATTTGGCGCATCGGTCACCACCGCGCTGCGTTCGGAAAACACCGGCCCGATTTCTTCATCCACCGCCGCCGCTTTCGCGTAGTCCTTCACCGTTCTGCCGTCCTGCAACCGCGCCGCGCGTTTGCCGTCCTCCGACGCCAGGTCTTCCATTACGTGCAGGCCCGCGAATGCATCTTCTCCGTAGAACACGGCATTCGAATACTCGCGCCGCAGGTCGTCTTCAACATACTTCCGGGTCAGAGCGGCGCCTCCGCAGATCACCGAAAACTCCAGCTTCTGGCGTTCCAGTTCCTGGATCACGTACTTCATCTCCAGCGTCGACTTCACCAGCAAGCCGCTCAGGCCGATGGCATCCGCCCTGTGCTCCTGTGCGGAGTGGATGATCGTGTCGCCCGCCTGCTTGATTCCCAGGTTCACCACTTTGAATCCGTTGTTCGACAGGATAATGTCGACCAGATTCTTTCCGATGTCGTGCACATCGCCCTTCACCGTGGCCAGCACGATCGTGCCCTTTTGCTGCGATCCGGTCTTCTTCTCCATCTTCGGCTCAAGATAGGCGACTGCGGCCTTCATCACTCCCGCCGAATCGAGCACCGACGGCAACTGCATCTTGCGTGCTCCGAATAGGTCGCCTACCGTCTTCATTCCGTCGAGCAGCACCGTGTTGATCAGGTCGAGCGGCTTGTACTCGACGAGCGCTTCTTCCAGCAACTCTTCCAGGCTGCGCTTCTGTTTGCCATCGCCCACCGATTTCTCGCCGTTGATGATCGCGTACTTGAGCTTGTCTTCGATGGAGAGCGTTGCCACGTGCGCCGTGGTCTGCGCCTGCGCCTTCCCTTTCATGCCGGCGAAATGCTGCATGTAAATCTGTAGCGGATCGCCATTGGACCGGTCCTGGTAAATCAGCTTGCGCGCCAGTTCCACCTCTTCCGCCGGAATCTTGTACAGCGGATAAATCTTCGTGTAATTGACGATGGCAACATCGAGGCCGTTTTCTACCGCCTCATGCAGAAACACCGAGTTAAGAACCCGCCGCGGATAAGCGTCCAGCCCGAAACTGATGTTGCTGACGCCGAGAACTGTCTTCACTTCCGGCAGTTGGTCATGGATGCGCTTCACCGCCTTCAAGGTTTCGATGCCGGCTGAACGGTATTCTTCCTGGCCCGTCGAAATCGGCAGCGTCAGCGCGTCGAAGAGCAGGTCCACCGGACGGATGCCGTACTTTTGTGTCGCCAGATCGAAGATGCGATGCGCGATCGCAACTTTCTTGTCCGCCGTAAGAGCCATGCCCTCTTCATCGATGGTGAGCGCGATCACGCCCGCTCCATAGCGCTTCGCCATCGGCAACACTTTCGAGGTGCGCTTCTCGCCGTCTTCCAGATTGATGGAATTGATGATGGCTTTGCCTGGAATGCGCTTCAGCGCTTCTTCCACTACGTCGGCTTCGGTGCTGTCGATCAGGATCGGCGCGGGCACGCGGGTCGCGATTTTTTCCAGGATGGCGGAGATGTATCCCTTCTCGTCTTCGCCCACGATGGCGCAGCACAGGTCGAGCATGTGCGAGCCTTGGTTCGCCAGCTTTTTCGCCAGCGTCAGAATGTCGTCGTACTTCTTGGCCTGCACCAGTTTGCGGAAATGATCGACGCGCGTTGTGGTGTTCATCTCTTCCGCTACGATCAGAGGCTTCGGTTCAAGATCCAGCGGTACCGATGTGTAGGCGCTTGACGCTGCGGCTACTGGCTTCACATCCCGCTTCGCCGGCTCCACGCCCGTCACTGCATCCACCACGGCTTTCAGATGGTCGGGAGTTGTGCCGCAACACCCGCCAACGATTCGTACTCCGTAATCCTGCACGAAATGTTTGTGATACTCCGCCAAATCCTTGGGCAAGAGCTTGTACACCGCATGCCCGCCTACGTTCTGCGGCAGTCCCGCATTCGGCAAAACCGAAACGAGCTTGGTGGAATTCAGCGCCAGATAGCGGACTGCCTCGTTCATCTCCGCCGGGCCGGTCGCACAGTTTAAGCCGATGATGTCGATATCGTAGGGCTCTAGCGCGGTGAGCGCCGCACCAATTTCGGTCCCGAGCAGCATGGTTCCGGATTCCTGCAGTGTGACCTGCACCGTAACCGGCAGCCGCTTGCCCGCTTTGCGCATCGCCTCCAGCACGCCGACGGTGGCAATCTTCGCTTGCAACAAATCCTGGCAAGTCTCAATCAGCATCACATCGACGCCGCCCTCGATCAGCGCCGACGCCTGCTCTTCGTAGGACGCTGCCATCGCGTCCCAACCGATGTGGCCGAGCGAGGGCAGTTTTGTAGTCGGACCCAGCGACCCCGCCACAAACCGCGGTTTGTCCCTGGTGGAAAATTGCTGCGCCACTTCTCTCGCGAGTTGCGCTGCCTTCAAATTGATCTCGCGCACTTTGTCTCGCAGGTCGAACTCGCCGAGAACCAGCCCCGTCCCGCCAAACGTATTCGTCTCCACGACATCGCAGCCCACGCGGAGAAAGTCCGCGTGAATCTCGCGAATAATGTCGGGACGGCTCAGCACCAGAACTTCGCTGCAGTTCTCCTTGCCCCAGTAATCGTCCAGGGTAGGGTTGCGCTTCTGGATATTCGTCCCCATCGCGCCGTCATAAATGACGACTCGTTCCTTTACGGTTTGGAGAAAGTTGGGCATTAGTCGTTAGCGTTGGTCGTTAGTCGTTGGTCGTCAGTCGTTGGTCGTCAGTCGTTGGTCGTCAGTCGTTCGCAATTCGTCTCCGCTCTTAAATTGTGGAGGCGGGGCTCGCCCCGTCTCAGTTTGCAGCGGGAGACGCGGCAAGCCGCGTCTCTACGGAAAATCAAACGCCCTGGCTCCTCAAATCGGTGCCCCTTCGCAAATGCGCGAACGACCAACGACTGACGACCAACGACTGCTTTCCATACAACAACGCCGGTCCCTGCGGGACCGGCGCTTGGTGGAAAAATCTTGAAGATCGTTAAGCCCCCTTCACGCCCGCATCCAGCTCCGATTGCGCAAACACCTGATTGGCTCCCATGTGCGATGGGGCCGGCGCCAGCATCTGTTCTTTCCGGTAAATCAGATTGCTTGCGCTGAAAGTCGCCAGCTCAAATCCATGGCCATGCGTAATCGCATCGGTCGGACAAGCCTCCACACAATACCCGCAAAATATACAGCGATTGTAGTCGATGTTGTAGACGCGGGCGTAGCGCTCGGCGCCGGAGACTCTGGTTTCAGCGGTGTTTTCCGCGGCTTCTATATAGATGCAATTGGCCGGGCACGCGGCGGCGCAGAGGAAACAGGCTACACATTTTTCCAGGCCGTTTTCGTCGCGCTGCAGGACGTGCATGCCGCGATAGCGTTCCTGAAACTTTGCACCTTTCAGGGGGCCGGGACCGTCGGGATAATTTTCGACGATGGTGGGCTGAAACATCTCCTTCAGGGTGATACTCATTCCCTGGGCTACCGCTCCGATGTTTTTGATCACGGACATACGTCCGTAGTATAGCGAATGTTGAGGTGATTGGCAGCTTTCGGCTGTCAGCTGTCAGCTCTCAGCTGTCAGTTCTCGGCTCTTGGCTTTTCAAAGGATTGGCTACCAACGATGGGGGGACTTTCGAGGACGTGGAAATCTTCTTTTAATCGTTGAGACTCTACTTGAGCGCTGCGTCGCGCCAGCGCAGAGTGGTGTTTCAATTTATGGCCAGCCGTGGTTTGCGTTCTCCTCGCTTTATTTTCTTCGGTATCTTCTTCGCGGCTTTCGTTTTTCTTTTCGGCGGAGTTTTCGGCAGCGGGTTCTTGGGCAGCGCCTTCGGTCAGAAGTCTGACAGGAAAACATACTCCGCTCCTGAAGAGCGCGGCGGGGTTCGTCCGTATCTGCGGGATCGAGTGCACTGGAACTGGAACCAGCGGGGGCGGACTGTGCCTCGGGGAGAATCGGCGGCGGGACTTCGGTTTCGGGCTTACCGGCAGAAGATGGCGATGCGGGCTTCGCGGGCGGCTGCGGCTGCAAACTCAACACCTCCGCCTATGTCGTCGTCTCCCCACCCACTCATCGCAAAGAACGCGATGAGTGGGGCACCCGCTTCGTCCTCCACAGCGTGGGTGCCGCTGGGACCGGCTCCGCTCGCTTCCGATGCTACGGGAGATGGAGGGCAGGATTACAACTGGGTCTCGGGGCGGGCTACCTCGGTGCTGATCGATCCGGCGGACACTAGCGGAAACACGGTGCTAGTGGGCGGCGCCTATGGCGGGCTTTGGAAATCGACCAACGCGGGAAGTCTGAGTTCCAGTCCCGCTGCAGTTGTCTGGCAGCCCTTGATTGACGATCAGCCAACGCTGGCGGTGGGCGCGATTGCTTTGCAGCCGGGGAACAGCAACGTCATTCTGGTTGGAACCGGGGAGACTAACAATTCGGCCGACTCCTATTATGGGCTGGGGATTCTGCGATCCGCGGATGGAGGTTCGACGTGGACAACGCCGCCGATCCAGAGCGCGGCAAGTGGGCAATCGTTCCTGGGAATTGGTTTCAGCAAGATCGCTTTCAGCACGGCGAATCCTAACCTGGTGGTGGCGGCGACGGCGGGAAACAACGGCTTGTGCCATGGCGAGGAAGCAGCGCCGGCGGGAGACAACAACCCGTGCCTTGGCCCGGAAGAAGATGGGAATTCGACTGTGCGCGGGCTTTACTATTCGCTGAATGGTGGAGCGACGTGGAACCGCGTCATCCTGTCGGACGGTGCGGTTCCCGCATCGGCTACGGCGGTAATTTACAACCCGAGCCAGGGAGCGACGGGAACGTTCTACGCTTTCATTCGGCGTCACGGGCTGTACTCATCGACGGATGGGCAGAACTTCACGCCGCTGACTACGCAAGCGACCGCGGGTCTGGCGTCGGGGCTGTGTCCGGCTGGTTCAAACGCAACGACTTGCCTGATTTATCGCGGCGAGTTCGCGGTGGTACCGGGGCGCAACGAGATGTATGTGTGGGTCGTCGACGTGCAGCCGGACGCCTATGGAAATCCCACACCCGCCGATGAGGGCATCTGGCAATCGTTGAACGGCGGGGCGAGCTGGACGCAGATTCCGGATAGCGGAATTACCAACTGCGGTGACAGCGTGTTTGGGCCAAACAGTGGCTGCGGCGTGGAGCAGGGTTGGTACAACCTGGAGTTGGCGGCGATCCCCAGTTCGGTACCCCCCAACCCGCCGCTTACGGATGTTTACGCGGGCGCCATCAATCTTTACAAGTGCTCGTTAGAGCCAGGTCAACAGCCGCCGAACACAACCTGCACGCAGGGCGACTGGATCAATCTGACGCACGCGTATGGATGCAGCCCGCTGGCGGCGCCGGCGCATGTGCATCCGGACCAGCACGGAATCGCGTTCATGGTGGTCAGTGGCAGTGACACGTCGCCCGGCTACTTCGCGCACGACGGGGGAATCAGCCGGACGCTCGATGGGTACTCCGGTCTGACCACCGGGAGTTGCGCCGGGAATCAGTTTGACAGCCTGAGCCAGACGCTGGGCTCGATGACGGGATTTGTTTCTCTCTCGGTGCACCCCACGAGCGCGGACATTCTGCTCGGGGGAACGCAGGCTAACGGCTCCCCTAAAACCAGCACCGCGACCAGCAGCCGTACCTGGCAGAATGCGCTCGGCGGGGATGGCGGATTCACTGCCATCAATCCTACGAACCCCAGCGAGTGGTTTGCGGCGAACCCCTACGTCACGATTCTGAAGTGCGAGTCGGGAACGGACTGCAACGACAATGGATTTCTTCAGATCGTCAGCCCCGACAGTCTGGGCGGGGATCAGGGAGCTTACGATACTCCGTACATTCTGGACCCGCAGAACAGCAGTGAAATGTTGGTGGGAACCTGCCGGGTATGGTCGATCAGCACGAGCGGAACGGCTCCTCTGCAACTGAGCAACGACTTCGAGACGCTAGGGGCGGGCGTGTGTACGGGCGATGAAATCAACCTGGTGACAGCGCTGGCGGCAGGCGGCCCGCTAAGGGTTAACGGCAATTCGGAAACGGTGTATGCGGTAACGAACGGATATGGGCCGCTGAACGGGTCTCCGGGAGGCGAAGTGTGGGTCACGACCGACGCAGGCTTCAGTTTGATGACGAATGTGACGGGGAATGTGAATCCGAACGGGTATGCGATTTCGACGGTCGCGATAGATTCGTCCGATGGAACTGGCAACACGGCGTATGTCGGGATCATGGGGTTCAGCACGCCGGGGTTCCCAACGTCGCACGTGTGGAGGACTGCGAATGCCGGCTCGAGTTGGACGGACTGGACGGGCACGGGATCGACGGAGTTGCCGGATGCTCCGGTGAACGCGTTGCTGGTGGACGCGCAGGCGGGGCAGGCTTACGCGGGAACCGACGTTGGCATTTTTGTGAGTTCGACGAGCGCTCCGAGTTGGACGGAAGTTGGTCCGCCGCCGGGGCCGGGAGTTTCGGGATTTCTGCCGAACGCTCCGGTAACGGCGCTGCAGATTTTTGATTACGCGGGCACGAAAACGCTGGTGGCATCGACGTACGGGCGCGGCATTTGGAACTACTCGTTGGCGCCAGGTTTTGCGATTGCGGTGACGGCGACTCCGAATTCGACGGCGGTGAATCAGAACGTGAGGTGGAACGGAACGCTTACGGCGCTGAACGGATACAGCGGAAGCGTGGCGCTGACATGTACGGCCGGAGCTCCTGGGACGTGCGCGATCACGCCGGCGACGCTGACGCCAACTGCGGGAGGAGTTGGGTTTACGGTGACGTTGGGCAGCGCTACGGTTGGGACGTTTAATTTTGCGATTCAGGGAACGGACGGGACGCTGACCCAAGCTACTCCGACGGAGACGCTGACGGTGGGAACGCCGGACTTTGCGATTGCGGTGACGGCGACTCCGAATTCGACGGTGGTGAATCAGAACGTGACGTGGAACGGGACGCTTTCGGCGCTGGACGGATACAGCGGAAGCGTGGCGCTGACATGTACGGCCGGAGCTCCCGGGACGTGCGCGATCACGCCGGCGACTCTGACGCCGACTGCGGGAGGAGTTGGGTTTGCGGTGACGTTGGGCAGCGCTACGGTTGGGACGTTTGATTTTGCGATTCAGGGAACGGACGGGACGCTGACCCAAGCTACTCCGACGGAGACGCTGGCGGTGAACAAGGCGACGCCGACGATCACGTGGGCGACGCCGTCTGCGATCACCTACGGGACGCCGCTATCGCCCACGCAGTTGAATGCGACGGCGAGCGTGGCGGGGACGTTCGTCTACTCGCCGGCGTCGGGGACGGTGCTCGGAGCGGGATCGCAAACGCTGAGCGTGACTTTCACTCCGATCGACACGACCGACTACAACACGGCGACGGCGACGGTGACGCTGGTGGTGACGGCGGCTGCGGACTTTACGTGGACGGACACGGGCACCACCTCGGTCACATTGCTGGCGGGACAGAGCGCCAGCTATACGTTTGCGGCGGCGCCGGTGGGAGGCGGGACGTTTAGCTCGGGGGTGAGTTTTGCGTGCTCTAATCTGCCGGGGTTGACTAGCGGGGGGCCCGGCGCCAGTTGCGAGTTTAGTCCGGCGACGATTGCGGCGGGAGCGCCGGGGACGTCTCCGGTGACGGTGACGCTGACGATTACGACGACGGGGCCGAATTTGGGGACACAGTCGGGGGCGCGGGGGGGGGCCGTGCTGCGCACGGCCCGGACGGCCGGGGGCGGCCGTCCCTACGCACTCTTCTTGTGGGTGGTGCTGGTGGGGATTGTGGGGATCGGGCGAAAGAGACGCGACAAGCCACGTCTCTACGGAGGGATCACAGCGATTTGCCTGGGGCTTGGATTGATGGCGCTGATTTCTTGCGGCGGGGTCGCGGGCAGTGGTAGCAGCACAGCACCGGTGACGGTGAATCCGCAAACGGGGACTGTGTTGTTTGCGGATGAGCCGGGTAACTCGTGGCCGGCGGGAGGTAATCAGCAGCAATTCACGGCCAACCAGGGCGTAACCTGGGCGGTCACGGGCGGCAATGCGAATGGAACGATAGGCGGAACGGGGATGTATACACCTCCGGCGGTGGTGCCGAACCCGGCGACGGTGACGGTGACGGCTACGCCGGCGACAGGGGCAGCTCCGGGATCGGCTTTTGTGACTGTGGCGGCACCGACGGCAGTGGGCACGTCGCAGATTACGGTGACGGCGACCGCCGCGGGTGGGGCGGCGCACGGGGATCTTGTGACGCTGATCGTGCAGTAGGGCGATTTCACCGCCGAGACGCGAAGCGACGGGAATTTGTATTTGGTGATTTGTAATTGGTAATTGAGGGCGCGCTGGTGTCTGTACCCTCGTCTCGAAAAGCGTGAGACGATGGGCACCCGCGCCTTTTTCTGCGTCACATTCCATTGTTCTTGCGTCACGGTGAGGTGGGCGTCTTGTGAGATAGGATCATCTTCGGTGGGCGGCCGTGCTTTGCACGGCATGGAGGGGCGAGACGCCCGTCCCTCCACTAGACACACAAACTCATGACTTACGACATTGCGGTGATTGGCGGGGGGATTGTTGGGCTTTCGTTTGCCATGCAGGTGGGCGAGCGGTTTCCGCGGTTGCGCGTGGTGGTTCTGGAGAAAGAAGCGGGAGTGGCTCGGCACCAGACGGGACACAATAGCGGGGTGATCCACAGCGGGGTCTATTACAAGGCGGGATCGCTGAAGGCGCGATTGTGTGTGGCGGGGGCACGCGAGATGGTGGAGTTCTGCTCGCGACATGGGATTGCGCACGAAGTTTGCGGGAAATTGATTGTGGCTACAAACCCGGAGGAGATAGCGCGGCTGGATGTGCTACTTGCGCAGGGCGTGGCGAATGGGTTGGAGGGTTTGCGGCTGCTGGAGCGCGCGGCGATGCTCGAGATCGAACCGCATGTTGGCGGAGTTCGAGCGCTGCTGGTGCCGTCGACCGGGATCACGGATTATGCGGCGGTGACGGCGAAGTATGCGGAGATCGCGGCGGGACATGGGGCGGAGGTGACGACGGGCGCTGAGGTTGTGGGATTTGATATTTCGGGGAATGGAGTGGTGGTCCGGACGCGAGCGGGAGATTTTTCGGCGCGGTATGTGGTGAATTGCGCGGGGCTTTATAGCGACCGGGTGGCGCGCATGGCAGGGGACGATCCGGGGATGATTCTGGTTCCGTTTCGCGGGGAGTATTACGATCTGGCGGCGGCGCGCGGGGAGTTGGTGCGGGGCCTGATTTATCCGGTGCCGGATCCGCGGTATCCGTTCCTTGGAGTGCACTTCACGCGGCGGATTCAGGGGAATGTGGATGCGGGGCCGAATGCGGTGCTGGCGTTCCGGCGCGAGGGATACCGGTGGCGTGATTTCGATTTGGGCGAGACGATGGAAGTGTTCATGGATGCGGGATTTCGGGCGATGGCGCGGCAGCACTGGAGAAATGGGCTGGGGGAGTTCCGGCGGTCGCTGAGGAAGCGGGAGTTTGTACGGTCTTGCCAGCGCCTGGTGCCGGAGGTGCGGATGGAAGATATGACGCCGGGCGGCTCAGGAGTGCGGGCGCAGGCGGTGGGCACGGATGGCGCGCTGGTAGATGATTTCCGGTTTGTGGGGCGGGAGCGGTTTTTGCATGTGCTGAATGTGCCTTCTCCGGCGGCGACGGCTTCGTTGCCGATTGGGCGGGAGATCTTGAAGATGGTGCCGGAGGAAATTGTGGGCTAGGGACTGGAATGCTGTCTCGATTTCGGCGACTGGTGTAGTCTTCCGTAGAGACGAGGCTTGCCTCGTCTCAGACGCGGCAAGCCGCGTCTCTACCTAGGAATTTTTATTGGGAGAGTTCGTATGCCACAGAGTTTGAGTGAGAAAAAGAAAGTCGCGGTTTTGGGCGTAGGGAAGATTGGATCGATTCTGTTGCAATCTTTCTTGCGCGATGGATTGCTGTCGCCGGGGCAGACCTGGGCAACGGTGGCGCATCCGGAGCGGGCGCGGATGCTGAAGGAGAAGTTGAAGGTGCACGCGGGGACCAACAATTCGGAGGCGGTGAAGGACGCTGACATTATTTTTATCTGCGTGAAGCCGCAGGTGGTGGCGGACGTGGTAAAGGAGATTCGCGCGCACTTGAGTGGGAAACAGCTGGTGATTTCGGTGGCGGCGTCAGTCCCGACGGAGATGATTGAGCGGGCGCTGGAGAAAGAAGTGCCGGTGGTGCGGGCGATGCCGAATACTCCTTGCGTGCTGGGCGCGGGCATGACGGCGCTGTGCAAGGGGAAGTTCGCGACGAAACAGCATCTGGACATGGCGACGAAGTTTTTCGATGCGGTGGGGCGGACGGTGACCGTGGACGAAAAACATATGGACGCGGTCACGGGATTGTCGGCGAGCGGGCCGGCGTATATCTACATCATTCTGGAATCGCTGGCGGAGGCGGGCGTGAAGGTGGGGCTGCCGCGCGATGTGGCTACGCTGCTGGCGGCTCAAACGACTATGGGCGCGGCGCGGGTGGTGCTGGAGACCGGGGATCATCCGGCGCTGCTGAAAGATGCGGTGACAACGCCGGCGGGATGCACGATTGACGGCATCATGGAACTGGAAGAGGGCAAGCTGCGCGTGACTTTGATCAAGGCGGTGGTGAAGGCGGTGCAGCGGGCTAAGGAGCTGGCGTTTTCGTAGAGCAGCGGCGGCCTTGCGTGGCTACGGCCGTGGTGCAGATCCCAGGTCTCGAAAAGCGCGAGACCTGGGGCACCCTGCATTTCATCAAATTGCAGTCCGCGAAATTGAAAATCAGCAATGCACAGTCAGCGCCCGGAGGTTATTTCATCTCCATTTTCGCTGGCTTGGCTGCCTTGCCTTTCAGTTCGATCACGATCACATCCATCCCTTTGTCGCTGGTGTTCTCCGGCAAGTGGATCTCGGCCGCGCTATATTGCGCCTCGCCTGCCTTGACGGTAAAGGCTTGCGTTTTGCCGTCCGGATAGCTGAACTGCCCGTTGGCGTCAGTGAGGAACACCGCAACCGTGGCGGGATGGCTGTGCATGACCGACTTCTCATGCGGGCCATAGTGCACTTTCAGAATCCGCACCTGGGCGTTCTCGCTTACTACCGTGTAATGCTTGGGATCAACCTTGACCGCATCTTGCGCCGAGAGGATCGGGACGAGACAGACGCACAACACCAAACCATAAAGCGCCAGTGGCACTCGCATTTTGTTCTCCTTATGCTTAGAGGGTTTGTTGGAAAAGCACTTTACCCTACTCTGGCGCTGTCATCGATGTCAATCAGGTTTTCAGTGACCACCAGGCACGAACCGGCTTGATTCTGCCGAATCGCGCCCGGCGGAAAAACGGGTACAGCTTGAGCGAGTGAAAAGGTGGACAGCAACATTGCGGCAAACGCCACCACCACGATGACACGAATCACGATCACGAGCGGGCATGCACAACAAGAATCACGCCCAAGTAAAGAAGGGACGAGCAGCACGCCCGTCCCTCCTCTGTTTTCTTGCCTGCGGGTACCTGGAATCCAGCAACTCAGTGAATATCAAATTGCTCCTGGTGCAGCGCCGGATCCGACTTCACGATGATCGTTTTCTTGGTGAGCTCTTCCATCTCATTCAGCAGTTGCGCGTTGTTCGCCTTCAGAGCTTTCGCAACCTCCGGGTTCACTCGCAACATCACGTCGCTGTGCTCCAAATGGTTCGCGATTTTGCGCATCTCGACATAGACCTCGTTGCAAATGGTGTTCACCGCTTTCACGAAGCCCGTGGCCTGACAATAAGGACACGGCGATCCGATCGTCCGTTCCAGCGACTGCTTCACCCGTTTGCGGGTGATCGCCACCAGACCGAAATCATTGAACTGCAGCACCTTCGACGGCGCCCGATCGGCGCGCAATGCCTCTTCCAGCGCCTGCATCACTTTCTGCCGGTTGCGCCGCTCATCCATGTCGATGAAGTCGATGATGATGATGCCGCCCAGGTCGCGCAGCCGCACCTGCCGCACGATTTCCTTGATCGCATCGACGTTTGTTTTCACGATCGTGTCTTCAAGGCGGGCGGTTTTGCCGACGTACTTGCCGGTGTTCACGTCGATCGCGACCAGCGCCTCGGTCTGATTGATAACGATGTACCCACCGCTCTTCAGCCAGACTTTCGATTTCAGCGCCTTGTTGATTTCCTCGTTCAGCCCGAACTGATCGTAGAGCGGCGTCTCCTTCGTGTAGAGCTTGACGCGCTTGACCAGAGCCGGCTGGAAGCGATTCGCAAACCGCAGAATGCGCTCGTATTCCTGCTCGGTGTCGACCCAGATAACGGAAAACTCCGAGCTCACCTGATCGCGCAGCACGCGCTCCACCACATTCAGGTCGTGATAGATCAGCGCCGGAGACTTGCTGCTGTCGGAGCGCGACTTGATCTCGTTCCAAAGGTTTTTCAGAAAGCGGATATCGGCTCGCAGTTCCTCGTCCGAAGCGCCCGCCGCCGCGGTCCGCACAATGAAACCGCCGCCGCCGTTTTCGCGCTCGCTCTGGATGATCCGCTTCAGCCGCTGCCGCTCTTCTTCCGACGAGATCTTGCGCGACACGCCCGTGTGGTTCACCGTCGGCATGAAGACCAGGAAGCGTCCGGGCAGCGCAATGTGACTGGTGATGCGCGCACCCTTTTTACCGATCGGCTCCTTCGCAATCTGGATCAACACTTCCTGCCCTTCTTTGAGCAGTTCGCTGATTTGCGGCACCACCGTGTTCTCGCGGCTGCGGAAGCGCCGTCCACCGCGCCGTCCGCGCCCCCGATCAAACCCGCGCTCCGGACCGCGACGCTGCGTGCGTTGCAACAGCCTCGCCTCCGGTGCGGGACCGCGAACTTCCGCGCTCGCATCCACGGTACCGTCGCCAATCGCCTCGGCCTCCAGCAGAGCCTCCGCTTCGGCTTGTGCTTCTTCGAGTTCCAACTCCTCCGCTTCTCGCTCTTCCGCTTCCAGGACAGCTTCAGGAACCGCATCACCGTTCGCTGCCGGCTCGCCGCCGGCTGCCAGCCCGGGAGCCACCTCCCCCACCCCGGATTCCGACAACTCTCCGCCCGCCGCGCGCGTCTCTTCTTCCAGTTCCTCAAAGCCTTCGTCGTCTCCGGGTTCTTCCCCGTAGGATGTGAGGTCAGCTTCTTCTTCCTCGATCTCCTGTTCCTCCACGGCGCCGTGCGCAACGTCGTGTGGAACATCATGTGCAACCTGCGGAGCTGCCACCAAGTCCGCTTCCTGCACCGTCTCCCGCGCCGAGTGCGTTTCGAGCACGGATTGCACTTGGTCGCGGACTTGATAATCTTCCGCCGCTGGCGCTGCGCTTGAAACGGTCCCGTGCATATCCTCCTCGACTTCCGCGTCCAGCACGTGCTCATGCTGTTCGTGAAGTGGCTCGGTAACCTCCACCGCGAAGATAGGCTCATCCTCAGGAAAGTTGGCAAGGATCGCGGCCGACGCCGGCCGCTCCGCCGCTGCTACGCTCTCCGCCGGCAAGGTCGGCGCTTGATTCTGACTCTGTCGCTGGTACTTCGAGATCGATTCGCCGGGAAGCACGATCGGTTGATATCCCGGAGGCGGGCCGTAATCGTAGTCGCGACCGGATCGAGCGGTCGTCGCTGCCGGCCGCTGGAATCGCGATTCCGACCCGCCACGTCCTGCCCGGTCGCCGCGGTTAAAGCGGTCGTTCCGAGGTTCATTACGCGACGGTTCATTACGTGATTCGTTACGAGGTTCACTCCGTGGTTCGCTGCCGGTTTCACTGCGTGGTTCGCTTCGAATTTCACTGCGCTCCGGACTCGGCCCGCGGCCGCCCGTTTCGCCCCGACGTCCGCGACGGCGACGACGTCCGCGAAAGTCACGCGCAACGCCCGCGTTGCCAGGTGCTTCCGAAGAAGCCGCTTCCGGCTCTTCTCCTTCACCCTCTATGCCGCCGGCTTCGGCAACCTGACCGTCACTATCACTTGCTGGACCGCCCGCTTCCAAACCGGGGCGCGGACGCGCCTCCATCACTGGACGATTTGCCGGGATCGGTTCATCCAGGTCCTCGTCCTGCTGCTCCAGATCCATGAAATCGGAGACGTATAGAAATGCGTCGCGTTCCAACCCAATGTCCACAAAGGCCGACTGCATGCCTGGCAGCACGCGTGTCACTCGGCCTTTATAAATCGAGCCCGCTAAGGTGTATTCGTTTTCCCGTTCGAGGTAAATTTCTGCTAGTTGATCGTCTTCTGTGATCCCCACTTTGGTTTCGTGGGGCGTGGCCGATACAAACAATTCCTTGTTCATCGCTACTCCGGTCTTTCTTTACCGGACCAGAAGCGCAAGGCGGACCAAGAGATCGATAGCGTTCAGCGCCGCTCCGGGTAGGAGCGGGCGCGGT
>Ga0074044_10002700_pt1 | contig 15435 bp, 14 predicted proteins | sample BogForMeECP23OM1_FD_94443 | JGI IMG/M metagenome (GOLD analysis project Ga0074044, IMG submission 94443) | Bog forest soil microbial communities from Calvert Island, British Columbia, Canada - Bog Forest MetaG ECP23OM1 | ecosystem: Environmental > Terrestrial > Soil > Wetlands ... | reverse complement strand
TACGAGAGACTGCTCAGGTCCGATGTCAAGTACCGCTTCTCGATCGATATGGCTTCTCTCAAGTCTGAGTAAAAGGGGCGACAAGAGTGACGAGGAGCCGCACATGAAGAGACTGCTTTTGCTCGGCGTAGTGTTTTTGTTTATCGGGATGACTGCAACGGCGCTGTGAAATCGTCTAGCCCAGATGAACACTGGAAAGTTGCCTGGGAGCATTACTAGGCCGGCAATCTCCGCGAGATCGAAAGCGCCGCCACAAAGATCACGGTGCAAGGGGTTCGGTATCCCGAACACTTTGATCAGATAAGCAATCGCTGAGCGGTAAGCTCATATAGAATTTATCGCATTAATACACCGGGTGGATATGTCGGACGCGCCATACCAAACTCTCCTTGAGGCTTTGTTGGACTCTTGGGACCGCAACAACACCATCCTTCTCGGCCTTCTCCACGCCCTCCCGGAGGGCGGGCTGGAGGCCAGGGCAATGGAGGGCAGTCCATCCATCGCGCAGCTGTTCACACACATCCACTATGTACGACTTTTGTTCGTATTCGAGGACGCTCCCGAGTTCGCCAGAGAGCTGCCCAAGGAAGAGTGGGTGGCCGAGTGTGACCCTGATCGCATCGCGCAGATGCTGAACGACAGCGCCATGGCGGTTCGCGACGCGGTAAAGGGCCGGCTGCAGGCCGGCCGCGGCATGGATCTCCACTACGACCACCCGGTCCTCCTGCTCCAGCACATGCTCTGGCACGAGGGCTACCATCACGGTCAGATCAAGCTGGCCCTCAAGCTGGCAGGACGTCCGATGACTGATGACGAGGCCGGTCCGGTCACTTGGAGGGTTTGGATGAACAAGACATCGAAGTGAGTTTATTCAGCGATCAAACAAAGAGAGTCAGAAAATGGAAATCAAACGAGTTGGCACGCAGCCTTCCGCTAAGGGACCGGCAGAGTGGTTCACTGGCACGGTACGAATTGATCCGCTGTTTCAGGCACCTGATCCGGCACTGGTTCAGGGCGCCAGCGTCACGTTCGAGCCGGGCGCGCGGACTGCCTGGCACACGCATCCGCTCGGCCAGACTCTCATCGTCACGGCTGGCTGCGGTTGGGCTCAGCGCGAAGGCGGTCCGATCGAGAAGATTCGGCCGGGTGATGTGGTCTGGTTCTCGCCCGGCGAGAAGCACTGGCATGGGGCTACGCCGACGACGGCCATGACGCACATCGCCATCCAGGAGAAGAAGGACGGCAAGGTGGTCGACTGGATGGAGCACGTCACTGACGAGCAATACCGCGCCGCGAAATAAAGGAGACTTGGATGAGTAAGAAGTCAACGCGGAACGACTCTCTAGCAGAGCGCCTTTCGCGATCTCGCGAAATTCATATCACCGTGATCGGCAGAAAGTCGGGACTCACAATTTCAAACCCAGTTTGGTTCGTGTTGGACGATGACAAGCTTTACCTCCTGCCGGTGCAAGGGTCGGATACACAGTGGTACAAGAACGTGCTCAAGAACCCGTCGATGCAAATCGATGCGCGCGGCGCGGAGGCTGAATTCAAAGTTATTCCGATCACTGACCCCACCCAGGTGTCATCCGTGGTCGAGAAATTCCGCGGCAAGTACGGGGCGAATGACGTGAAGAAGTACTATTCAAAGTTCGATGTTGCCGTCATAGCCCAGATGCAGTGAGCCCTACAATGATCGCAAAAGAGGTATCCTCGAAGGCGTGAAGACTAACGGCAAAGTGGTGTCTTTGCGGCAGGCAGGCAACGGACTGGACCCGAGCGAACCGCACGCGGCCCATTTGGCTCACTTGATTGCCGCCTATGCCCCTCACGACGGTAGTTTCGAGCTACGCATCCCTGGTTTGCACGCCAGTCGCTTTTCACGAATCAACAGGGAGTGTGTGCATGCCCTCCGTTTGCCCTCGTTGTGCATCGTCGCACAAGGAGCGAAGACGGTCATCGTGGGGCACGAGGTCTACGAGTACGACTCGTCAAGCATGATCGTGTTCTCCGTCGCCCTGCCAGTTGCTGCCCAGATCACGCAGGCGAGCCACTCCGAGCCTTACCTCGCTCTCAAGCTGGACCTCGACCCGCACAAGATTGCCGACCTGGTCTTGAAGGTGTACCCGCACGGTCTGCCTCCAGTTCAGGAGAGGCAAGCCGTTTACGTCACGCCAGTGGATGACACGATTTTGAATGCCGCGATGAGGCTAATGCAGTGTCTGGCGCATCCGGGGGATGCTGAGCTGCTCGCCCCACTTGTGATCGATGAGATTTTGATCCGTCTGCTGCGCAGCCCCATTGGCGTTCGCATTGCTCAAATGGGCTTTGCAGAATCTAGCGTGCACCGAGTTGCGAAGGCGATTTCCTGGTTGCGCGCCAACTTCTCTCAACCCATGAAGGTCGAGGACTTGGCCGGGCTGGTGCACATGAGTGTTTCCTCTTTCCACGAGCACTTTAAGTCAGTCACTTCGATGAGCCCACTGCACTATCAAAAGGTACTGCGACTTCAGGAGGCGAGGCGTCTCATGTTGTCGACAGTGACGGACGCGGGTACTGCAAGTCAGCGCGTGGGCTATCTAAGCGCCTCACAATTCAGCAGAGAATACAGCCGCTTCTTCGGGAGCGCGCCGACCAAGGACATCGCCAGATTGCGTCAAGAGACTGAACTTTGGCTCTGACCGTCAGGAGTATTGGCGGCGATGAACAGGGATAGCGCTCATTGAGATTGGCTGACCCGGTCAATGAGTGCTATGGCGATGTTACGCCAACTACCACGGGCCACAACACCCTACAACCTAAGTCGTGGTCCCAGATAAGTCGGAAGCCGGCTTGCGGGTGACGTCTTTAGTGGTGCAAAAAGGAAATGCGTCCCATAGCTGCAGAAAAGATAAGGAGGTAACAGAGATAAAGAGTAAGAGCATCCCAGCGATTGTGATCGTTGTGGCATCCCTCTCTGCCTTTGGACAGCCTGGCCATTGCGGCGCAGGACAGGTACCCGGTGAAAGCGCTGGACGGGGTCGCGTTTTCTGAGTTCAGAGGATACGACACATGGCAGGATGTCGCGGTGAGTCAGACGCAATACGGGATCAAGGCTATCCTGGGGAATCCCGCGATAATAAACGCGTATTAAGGAGGGTATTCCCGGCAATGGCAAGCCTTTTCCCGACGGCGTCCAGATTGTAAAGATCGAGTGGTCCAAGAAACAGAACCCTGTGTCCCCCTATTTCGTGGAGGTACCGGACACCCTGAAATCGGTTTCGTTCATCGAGATGGATTCCAAGAGGTTCCCGACTCGAGTGGGCGGGGATATGCCCAGTTTTTATATGATCCAGCGTCTGCTACGTGCAAGCCTTACGGGAGCGACAGTTCATTCGGGACGAAAGTATGTTACCTTCTCGCACAACACCGCCGGTGGCCGGCTGCTTGGTCTAAGGGAGCAGCAGATCGCCAACGCCATCGCCATAGCTGCGGTCAGCGATGCGTCCTTTGCCGTCGTTCGGGCGAAGCCGCTGTCGCAATGGAAGGGCCTGGCCTCGGCACAATCGGCGCTCGGTTCCGTGAACACACTGTTTCTCGCCCGCCGCGGCGTCGACGGGCCGAAAGGTTCAATTAAACCCATGAAAAAGAATGGCTCCTCAGGTAGGACTCGAACCTACAACCCTCCGGTTAACAGCCGGATGCTCTGCCATTGAGCTACTGAGGAGTGTGGGTGGGGGCGCGCCCGGAGGGCGGGCCCTTTTACTGTCGAGATCCATAATATCATCGGCGAGGGGGTGTGCGGGTTTCAAAGTTGCGGCGGCTTCGTCATCTTTCAATATTTAAATTTATACTTACCCGGAAGCTCCGTACTGTTCGCTTGCAACTGCAGGTGAGGGATTTTAATGACGGGAGGTCGCGGTTTGCTTTGGACTCTTGCTTGGTTGTGTTTCTTTCTGCTCGTGGGTGCGGTTTGGGCCGAGGACCCTTCTTCGGCAGTGGTGGCTGCGCCTGCGGCGCCTCCGAAGGCTAAGGTGGAAATTGTCGAGGACACTTTCCCTGGGCATAAGATCGCGGATTCTTACCGTTGGTTGGAGGACGCGGATAGTCCGGCCACGCAGGAATTCGTTCGTCAGGAACTGGCTTACACTCGCGGCATTCTCGATCCGCTGCCGGGGCGCAGTCAAATCCATCAGCAGCTCACCGAATTGCTCTCGATTGGAAACATCGGCACGCCGCAAGTCGGCGGGAAGTATTACTTTTACGTTCGTCGAGAGGGGGCGCAAAACCAGCCCGTGCTTTTAGTGCGGGAGGGTATTCACGGCAAAGACCGAGCGCTGGTGGATGTAAATCTGCTGTCAGCGGATGGCACGGTTGCGTTGGACTGGTGGTCGCCTTCGGATGACGGCAAGTATGTGGCTTACGGCACCTCGTCCGGCGGGTCGGAAGAGAGCGCGCTGCGGATCGTTGAGACTGCCAATGGGAAGGTGTTGACCGACACTATTGATCGGACGCGCCATGCCAACGTCGCCTGGAAGAAAGACAATTCCGGCTTTTATTACGGACGCAATCCGAAAAAAGGTGACGTGCCTGCTGGGGAAGAGGTCTATCACGTCAAGATTTTCTATCATGCCCTGGGCAGCGATCCGGAGAAAGACTCACTGGTCTTTGGCGGACGATCTTCGCCAGGCCAATCGAGTGCACAGGATATACCTGTGGCACAGCTTGCCGACGATGACGATCGCTGGTTGCTGATCACCGTGTTTGAAGGCTACACGAAAACTGAAATGTACCTTCAGGATTTGCAGGCGGGGACGCCGCCGGTCGAGATTACCAGCGGCAAAGATTTCATCTATAGCGGCGAGATTCTGCGCGGTCAGCTTTACATTTTCACCAATGAAGACGCGCCTCACTATCGCGTCTTGCGAGTCGATGCGCAGAAGCCAGCCCGCGCATTGTGGCGTGAAATCATTTCGGAATCGGATGCGGTTTTGAAGAATGTCCTGGTCGTCGACGGAGACCTCGTCGCCTTATATGAGAAGAACGCGGCTTCCTTGCTGCAGATCTTCAGCAAGGATGGGCACCCGTTATCGGATGCGAAGCTGCCGGGGCTGGGCTCGATCACTGCGATCGGGGGCAAGTGGGATAGCGAGGAAGCCTTCTTCGGATTCCAGTCGTTCACGGTTCCACCCAGCATTTACACTTTGGACCCTGCTGAAAATAAGATTCCGGAGCTGTGGGCCCGCGTGGACACGCCTTTGATTGATCCCTCGGCTTACGAGGTCAATCAGCTTTGGTTCATTTCGAAGGATGGAACTAAGGTTCCTATGTTCGTCTTTCACAAGAAAGGTTTGCAGCTGAACGGCAAGAATCCGACTGTGTTGACGGGTTATGGCGGATTCAATATCAGCCTGACTCCGAGCTTCGTGGGCGATCGTTTCCTCTGGCTGGAGCATGGCGGGGTTTTCGCCGTGGCCAACCTGCGTGGCGGGGCTGAGTTTGGAGAAGAGTGGCATCGGGCCGGCATGCTGGACAAGAAGCAAAATGTTTTTGATGACTTTATCGCGGCGGCTGAGTATTTGATTGCGCAGAAATATACCGACAAAGAGCATCTGGCGATCCGTGGCGGATCGAATGGCGGGTTGCTGGTGGGAGTGGCGTTAACGCAGCGTCCGGATCTGTTCCGCGCCGTGGTCTGCGCGGTCCCGCTGCTTGATATGCTGCGCTACCAACACTTTCAGATTGCCAAACTTTGGATTCCCGAGTACGGGTCGGCGGATGATCCCAAGCAGTTCGATTGGATCTATGCTTACTCGCCCTATCAACACGTGAAAGCGGGGACGGAATATCCGGCCATCCTTTTTATGACGGCGGAGAGCGATACCCGCGTCGATCCCATGCATGCCAAGAAAATGGCGGCGCTGATGCAGGCGGAAGCGGCGAACGGGCAGAGCCGGGAGCGTCCGATTCTGTTGCGGATCGAGCCCAAGGCCGGACATGGTGTGGGGAAGCCGATTACGAAGCAGATTGAGGAGTTGACGGATGTTTATTCGTTTTTGTTTTGGCAATTGGGGGTGAAGGAGTAGGCGTGGTGCAGATTCGTCGGCAGCCAACCCGGTTACTAAAGTCCCAAAATGGCACAGAAAAATGTGGGCTGGGGTTTGACGGTCGTCTCCTTCTGTCTTTACACTCAAGACTGTATGCCGGTGGTCTTGGGTGGCCCGAATTGGGCTTGGGTTCCTGAACCGCCCGGTGACCGCGAAAGGTACACGTGAGCCCCACTGAAACCAGCGGCAGTACCAAGCGGGAGATCGAGGTCGAGATCCCGGCGGCGGATGTTGCGCGCGAGACCGAGACTCTTATCCAGAAATACCAGAAGCTTGCCCGCATTCCCGGGTTTCGTACGGGGCATGCGCCCGCCTCCATTATTAAGCAGCGCTTTGCGGAGGGCATCAAGAGCGACGTGGTGGAGGCGCTGGTGCCGCGCTATTTCCGCAAGGAGACTGACAAACTGGGGTTGATGCCGGTGTCGCAGCCGCGGGTGTCTGACCTGCATGTGCACGACGGAGAGCCGCTGCGCTTCAAGGCCAGCTTTGAGGTGATGCCGACTATTCGGGTCGAAGACTATAAGGAGCTGCGGGCGGACAAGCCGGATACTTCTGTTACTGACGAAGAAGTCGAGCAATCGCTGAAAAGCTTGCAGGAGCAGAAGGCGACGTTTACGGCGATTGAAGGGAGTCCGCTGGGGGATGGGGACTTTGCGCAGGTTTCGCTTGACGGGAAACCTAAGGATGCGGAAGGCGCCGCCACGAGCCCGGTGACGCCGGGTTCAACCAAACCAGGTCCGACGGGATCGAATCCCGTACACATGGATGACATTTTAGTGGAGATCGGCGGCAAGGGGACGATGCCGGAGTTTACGGAGAACTTGCGGGGGGCGTCCGCGGGGGATGAACGGACGTTTGACGTGCATTATCCGCAAGATTTTTCCGATCAGCGGCTGGCAGGGAAGACGTTCACTTACACGGTGAAAGTGAAGGGCGTGAAGCAGAAAAGCTTGCCGGAGTTGAACGACGCGTTCGCGAAAGAGTTGGGAGAGTTTGCTGATCTTGAGGAAGTGCGGAAACGGATTCGCGAGGGCATGGAGGCGGAGAAAAAACATACCGCCGAGCGCGAGGCCAAGGACAAACTGGTGGCGGAGTTGGTGAAGCGCAATGACTTTGAAGTGCCTGAGGCGCTGGTCGAGCACCAGATCGACATTCGCCTCGACCGCGGATTGCGGGCGCTGGCTGCGCAAGGCATGAAGACCGAAGACATGAAGAAGATGGATCTCAACCGGCTGCGGGGTGGGCAGCGGGATCAGGCGGTGCAGGAAGTGAAAGCCGCGCTGTTGCTGGAAAAAATCGCCGAGGAGGAAAAGATCGAGGTCAGTGATGCGGAAATCGATCGCGAGGTCGTGGCTTTGGCTGAGCAATCGAAGCAGACACCGGAGGCTATCCGGTCGCGATTGACACGCGATGGGGCGCTGGATAGAATCCGGAATAGAATCCGCAACGAGAAGACCCTCGACTTTCTGTATCATCAGTCCGCGTAGGTCGCTTCCGATCCCCCTTAGAAGCCCGAGCAGCAGGATCAGGAGTGTGAAAGGTAAACGTGAAAGACCCACAACTTATGCTAGTTCCCATGGTGATTGAGCAGACCGGGCGGGGTGAGCGGGCGTATGACATTTACTCCCGGCTGTTACGGGACAACATTATTTTTATCGGGACGCCGATCGACGACAACATTGCCAACCTGGTGATTGCGCAGATGCTGTTTCTTGCGCAGGAAGATCCGGAGAAGGATATTCAGTTGTATGTCAACTCGCCGGGAGGGTCAATTACGGCGGGCATGGCGATTTATGACACCATGCAGTATGTGAAGAACGATGTGACGACGATTTGCATTGGCCAGGCGGCTTCGATGGCTGCGCTTTTGCTTGCGGCTGGGGAAAACAAGAAACGTCTGGCGCTGCCTAATTCGCGCATTTTGATCCATCAGCCATCGATGGGGGGCCTTTCGGGTCAGGCCACGGATATTGACATTCACGCGCGGGAAATTCTGCGTATGCGCGAGATTACAAACCAGTTACTGGCAAAGCACACGGGGCAAAAGCTGGAAAAGGTGGAGAAGGACGTGGAGCGCGACTTCATTATGAACGCGCAGCAGGCTAAGGAATATGGAATCATAGACGATATCATCTATAAGACCAGATGAAGGGTATGATCGCCATTCGCCCATCATATTTTGCTAAGGTCTCGGCGCGAAACGATCTCTTCCCGCTCCCCACGGGCACGGAGCGCAAAGAAGCCGGGAGGCTAAGTAATACTGAAGGAGTTGAGCCGAGTGAAAAACAGAACAGGCACTGAGGAGATCTTACGATGTTCGTTCTGCCATAAATCGCAGGACGCGGTGGCCAAGCTGATTTCATCCCCAAGCGATTATCCCCGGGCCTACATTTGCGATGAGTGTGTAGCGGTCTGCAATTCGATCCTGGAAGATGACCGCGCCGCAGCTCCGGCAGCCGCAACGCCTAACACGCTTCCTAAGCCGCAAGAAGTCAAAAACTTTCTGGATGAATACGTAATCGGGCAGGAACAGACCAAGAAAAAGCTGGCTGTGGCTGTCTATAACCACTACAAGCGCATCTATATGAACCGTCAACGGACAAGTGACGGGATCGAGCTGACCAAATCGAACATCATGCTGATCGGCACGACGGGGACGGGTAAGACCCTGTTGGCACAGACACTTGCGCGGATGCTGGACGTGCCCTTCGCGATCGTGGATGCGACTACCTTGACCGAGGCAGGTTACGTCGGTGAGGACGTAGAGAACATCATTCTTAAGCTGCTGCAGGCGGCCGATGGGGACGTGGGACGGGCGCAGACTGGCATCATCTATATTGATGAAGTGGATAAGATCGGGCGGAAGGACGAGAACCCATCCATTACCCGCGATGTTTCCGGCGAAGGCGTGCAGCAGGCGCTGCTGAAGATTCTCGAAGGCACGGTTGCCAACGTTCCGCCGCAAGGTGGACGGAAGCATCCGCATCAGGAGTTTACACCGGTCGATACGACCAACATTCTGTTCATTTGCGGGGGGGCATTCGTCGGTTTGGAGAAGATTATCGGCCGGCGAGCGGGCAAGAAATCGCTGGGCTTCAAGCTGGGCGAAGAGGGCGACAGCGAAGAACCGGTAACGGCGCGTAAGCGGAATTTCGAGTTGCTCAGCGACGTGCAACCGGAGGACTTGATCAAGTTTGGACTGATTCCGGAGTTCGTGGGACGCTTGCCGGTGGTGGGAGTGCTGGAGGATCTAGATGAGTTTGCCTTGATTGAAATCCTTACCCGACCCAAGAACGCCATTGTCAAACAATATCAGCGGCTATTCGAGTTTGAAAATGTTCGCCTGAAATTCAGCGAGGACGCTCTGCGCGCGGTAGCCCGCCAGGCCATGGCTCGCAAAGTGGGCGCACGCGGCTTGCGGATGATTTTGGAAGAATTGATGCTCGATTTGATGTACCATCTGCCCAGCCAGAAGAAGGTGAAGGAATTCGAAGTAACCCAGCAGATGGTGGAGAAGCATACAGCGTCGTTTGCCGTGATGGAAAAGGCGGGATAGCTGTCAGCCATCAGCTGTCAGACTACAGAAGAAGGCGGCTGAAGAAAAGCTGAGAGCTGACGGCTGAAAGCTAGAAGCTATTTTGGGAGAATCAGTGACCACATCCAAGGAAAAATTCGAAACTAAGAAGTTGCCCATGATGCCCATTCGCGATGTGGTCATCTTCCCCTACATGATGACGCCGTTCGTGGTAGGACGGGAGTCGAGTGTGCATGCGCTCGAGGAAGCGCTGGCCTCCGACAAGAAGATTTTCCTGGCCACACAGCACGACGCCAGCATGGACGAACCCAAACCCAACGAGATTTACCAGGTGGGCACGGTGGTCAATATCGTGCAGAGTCTCAAACTGCCGGACGGCAACATCAAGGTCCTGGTTGAAGGCATCGAGCGCGGCAAGATTCTGCAGGTCACGGAGACCGAGGGGTTCATGCAGGCTACGGTTCGCCTAGCGCGCTATGCCACCGAAACCAATCCCCAGATCGAAGCTGGCATGCAGCGGGTGACTGGCCTGTTTGAGCAGTATGTGAAACTTTGCCAGTCCTTGAACTACGAGACCATGATCGCGGCGGTGCGCATGGAGGATCCCGCCAAGCTCACGGACACGATTGCTGCCAACCTGCAGCTTTCCATTGAAGAGAAGCAGGAGTTGCTGGAAATCTTTGATCCCGCCGAGCGTTTGAGCCGCATCGGTGACGTCCTCGACATCGAGATCGAAAAGCTCAACATGGACCGCACCATCCAGTCGCGGGTGAAGCGGCAGATGGAGCGGGCGCAGAAAGAGTATTACCTCAACGAGAAGATCAAAGCCATCCAGAAGGAACTGGGGCGCGGCGAAAAGAGCGAGTTCGACGAACTGAAGAAGAAAATTGACGCTGCCGGTATGCCAAAAGACGTACGCGACAAAGCGGTGCAGGAACTGAAGAAGCTGGAAGCCATGCCGCCCATGTCGGCGGAGTCGACCGTATCGCGCAATTACTTGGATTGGCTGCTGGCCGTGCCGTGGAAAAAGCGGTCGAAGGAAATCCGCAATATCAGCCGCGCCGAAAAGGTGCTCAACGAAGATCATTATGGGCTGGAGAAAATCAAGGAGCGCATTCTTGAATTTCTCGCGGTCCGCCAGTTGGTGAAGAATCCCAAGGGGTCCATCCTTTGTTTCGTCGGGCCGCCGGGAGTAGGCAAGACTTCCCTGGGCATGTCGATTGCGAAGGCCACTGGGCGGAAGTTCGTGCGCATGTCGCTGGGCGGGGTTCGCGATGAGGCGGAAATCCGCGGCCATCGCCGTACCTACATTGGCGCCTTGCCAGGTCAGATTATCCAGATGATGAAGAAGGCTGGGACAAAGAATCCCGTCTTCATGCTGGACGAAGTGGACAAGATGTCCATGGATTTTCGTGGCGACCCGTCGGCCGCGCTGCTTGAAGTCCTCGATCCCGAACAGAATTTCATGTTCGTGGATCATTACCTGGACGTCGAGTATGACCTTTCCCAGGTATTTTTCATTGCGACCGCGAACGTGATTCATACCATCCCACCAGCGCTGCAGGACCGCATGGAAGTGCTGCGGTTGCATGGCTACACCGAACAGGAAAAGGTGGAGATCGCGAAGCAGTTCCTGGTGAAGAAGCAGATGCTGCAGGCTGGCCTCACCGATAAGAACATCAAGTTTTCTGACGATGCGATATCCGGGTTGATCCGCTCTTACACGCGTGAAGCGGGGGTACGCAACCTGGAGCGCGAAATTGGGAATATCTGCCGCAAAGTTGCGCGCAAAGTGGTTAAAGAAGGCGTCGATTACAACATCGCAATCGCACAAAACAACGTCAATGACTACCTGGGCGTGATCAAGTTCCGCGATACCCTGGCGCATGAACGCAGCGAAGTGGGATTGGTTACGGGCCTGGCTTGGACCGAAGTGGGCGGTTCGATCCTCAGCACGGAAGCCACCGTGGTCGACGGCAAAGGCAAGCTTACCCTGACCGGAAAGCTGGGCGATGTGATGCAGGAGTCAGCTCAGGCAGCGATGTCTTACGTGCGCTCACGCGCGCAGCGACTGGGGCTGGCGCGCGACTTCTACCGCAATATCGACATTCACGTGCATGTGCCGGAAGGCGCGATTCCTAAAGATGGGCCATCCGCAGGCATCACCATCGCAACCGCAATTTCCAGCGCTTTGAGCAAAATTCCGGTTCGGCGCGATCTTGCCATGACAGGAGAAATCACTCTTCGCGGCAAAGTATTGCCGATTGGCGGATTGAAGGAAAAACTCCTGGCCGCTCACCGGGCCGGGTTGTTCGAGGTCATCCTGCCTCAGGATAACGAGAAAGATCTCGCCGAAGTTCCCGAAAACCTGCGCACTGCCATGAAGATGCACTTCGTCGATACCATGGACCAGGTGCTGGCTGTGGCTTTGGAGCGCCCGCTGCCCGAGCCCGTGCCTGAGGTGGGAGAAGGCAGGCAGCCGATTACGCCTCTCGCGCCTCCCGCGGAAGGGTCCACGGCACACCAGTAAAGTATCCAGGCCGCGCCGCTTGACAGCAAGCCGCAAACACCCGTAGATTGACAGCACTTTCCAGCCTAGAATAAACGGGAGGCATACCGCCTTTCGGAGATCATCGAGCAATCAGGAGTTTTGAACTATGTCGAGTTCCGACTTGAGGAACGGAGAAGTCGGTTTGTTCCCGGAGTTGCCGACTGCTGGGAATGAGGAGCGCACTACGGGCATCCTTCCCTCGCAGGCCATCCGGGAATTGATTGCCAGCGGACGAGTCTCGGCCGCCCCGGCCATACAGGAACAACATATTCAGCCCGCTAGCCTCGATCTGCGGTTGGGGGACATTGCGCACCGCGTTCAAGCAAGTTTTCTGCCCGGCCCGCGCACGGTCGAGTCGAAAATCCAAGAGCTCCGGATGACGCGCGTCGACCTGACTAAGGCAACAGTTTTTGAAAAGGGCTGCGTCTATATTGTGCCCTTGCTGGAAGAGCTAAATCTCCCGAAGGATATTTCCGCTATCGCAAATCCGAAGAGCACGACCGGGCGGCTCGACATCTTTACTCGCCTGATCACGGACCGGGGTGTCGCATTCGAATACGTGCCACCAGGGTACACTGGGAAGCTCTACGCGGAGATTGCATCCCGTACGTTTACCGTCGCGGTGCGGGCGGGGATGCGGCTGAATCAGATCCGGTTCGTCCGCGGGAAACCTCGACCTGCAGATGCCACAATATCTCGATTGGACGAGGAAGAGTATCTGGTTTATATGGACGAAGAAAGGACCGCGAGAGCACGAATTGATCGCGGACTGAGGGTTACAGTCAACTTGGAGGGCTCGCAGCCTTCCGAAGTGGTTGCCTACAAAGCGAGGAGACATGCGCCCGCGATCGAATTGGACCGAATCGATCACTACTCGCCAGAGGAGTTTTGGGAAGCTCGGACTCAGCCAGCCAGCAAGAGCTTGATCCTTGAGCCCGGTGACTTCTATATCCTTGCGTCTAGAGAACGGGTTCGCGTCCCCCCTGAATACGCGGCGGAGATGGTCCCGTTCGATCCTTCCGCCGGCGAGTTCCGTATTCACTATGCCGGTTTCTTTGACCCCGGCTTCGGCTACGGTTCGAGTGACATAAAGGGTACGCGTGCCGTCCTTGAGGTTCGCGCCCACGAGGTTCCGTTCGTGGTCGAACACGGGCAGGTTGTCGGGCGGCTGACCTATATGCCGTTGTTATCCAGGCCGGACAAAATATATGGCACGAACATCGGTTCCTCCTACCAATACCAGGCGCTGACCCTTAGCAAGCAGTTTCAGCGGCAGACGTAGCAAGCTACGTGTCTACTGAAGTCGTTCTAGAATAGAGGCATCGGCAGGGGTGCTGAATGGAACCCAATCTTCAGCCAGGCCAGCCCAGGGCGTCCTTCAGGGGGCCTGCGGGTTTGATTGTTGCCGTCGCCGTGGTGGTGATTGTTCTTATTGCGTTTCCCGCTTACCGGTGGTTTTTCCTGATCAGCGTGGGAATCGGCGTTGTCGTGGCGGGTGTTCTCTTCCTTTGGCATAAGCTCAAGCCGATTCGCGAGGAAGATATCGAGAACAAGCGCCCGCTAGGTTTGGGATAGGTGCTGAGAATGTGGCGCGGGCGCTCCGCTTGCATGTTTGCCTATCGAAACGGCACACTGAGGGATGCGCGTTTTGGCTCGATTCATGATGTCGGCGATGGACTCCAGCCACTTCCCTGCCGCTGCGCTTCCCGAAGTTGCTTTTCTGGGTCGATCGAACGTGGGCAAGTCGAGTGTTATTAATTCGCTACTCGGCGCGAAGGTGGCCAAAACCAGCTCCACGCCTGGGCGGACGCGAAGCATCAATTTTTTCGAACTGCGCTGGGCGGGCAAGCCGCGGCCGGAGATGATCTTTACCGACTTGCCGGGCTACGGGTATGCGAAGATTTCGCGGGAGATTTCCAGCCAATGGCCCAGCTTCATCGAGCCTTACCTGCAGCACCGTGCTTCGCTGGCCTTGTGCCTGGTGCTGGTGGATGTCAACGTGCCTCCGCAGGAAAGCGACAGGCTATTGCTCGACTTTCTTACGTCCAATGCACGCCCATTCCTCATCGTAGGCACGAAAAGTGACCGGCTATCGGGAAACCAATTGCGCAATTCTCTGCAGACTCTCACTCGAGATTTTCCTCAGGCCCGGATTGTTCCTTTCTCGGCCAAAAGCGCTGCCGGGCGCGAAGAACTCTGGAAGGAGATCCGGGCTGCAGTTGAGAGTCATCGCGGATAGCCGAGTCGTCGATATCTGGACGATTACCGACATTCCATTTCTCAATCGACGGCCATCCATTATGATCTAGCAATCTATGGCCACCTATCTGATTACAGGAATTGCGGGATTTATTGGGTCGTCGCTGGCGCGGGCGATTTTAGAGCGGGGCGACAACGTGCGCGGGGTCGACAATTTTTCCACCGGAAAGCGGAATAACATCGCGGAGTTGCTCGATCGCATTGATCTTCGAGAGGCCGATTTGCTTGACCTCGAGGCGATGCAGTCGGCTTGCCAAGGTGTGGATTACGTTCTGCATGAAGCTGCGATTCCATCCGTCCCCAGATCCGTGCTGAATCCGCTGGAGAGCAATCGGGCGAACATCGACGGAACTGTGAACCTGCTGGTTGCGGCCCGGGATGCGAAAGTGAAACGGGTGCTTTACGCCGCATCGTCTTCGGCCTATGGAGATACTCCCACCCTGCCCAAGCACGAAGATATGTCCCCCAATCCGATTTCCCCCTATGCGGTAGCGAAATTGGCTAGCGAGTATTACATGGCCTCTTTTTGGCGGTGCTACGGGTTGGAGACGGTGGCATTGCGTTATTTCAATATCTTCGGACCGCGCCAGGATCCGACCTCGCCCTATTCGGGTGTGCTGGCGAAATTCATTACGCAGATGCTCAAAGGAGAACAGCCAACCATCCACGGTGATGGCAGTCAAAGCCGCGACTTCACGTATGTCGAAAACGTGGTGCATGCGAATTTGCTGGGCTGCAAAGCACCGGCCAACGAAGTCGCCGGACGGGTATTCAATGTAGCGACTGGAACACGAATTGATTTGAATGAAATGTTCCGCGTCCTGAAGAAGCTTACCGGGTATCCCGGCGAGGTGAAACACGGTCCGGAGCGGGCGGGAGACGTGAAACACTCGCTGGCCGATTTGTCGCGGTCGGAAAAACATCTGGGATACAACCCGCAGGTAAACTTTGAAGAGGGGCTGCGGCGTACCATCGATTGGTACCGCAATCAGGAAAAGTCGGCG
>Ga0074044_10002698_pt1 | contig 15440 bp, 6 predicted proteins | sample BogForMeECP23OM1_FD_94443 | JGI IMG/M metagenome (GOLD analysis project Ga0074044, IMG submission 94443) | Bog forest soil microbial communities from Calvert Island, British Columbia, Canada - Bog Forest MetaG ECP23OM1 | ecosystem: Environmental > Terrestrial > Soil > Wetlands ... | reverse complement strand
GTGGCGCGTCCCCCCACCCGTCCCGACGGAATCGGGATCCGCGGAGACTTCGATTACCAGTCATCAGTCACGAGTCACTGCCCTCGAGTTACTCGTACCGCAGGGCGATGATCGGGTCCACCCGAGTGGCACGCCGCGCAGGAATGTAGCAGGCCAGCAGCGCGACGCCGATCAACACCAGGGGCACACCCGTGAAGGTGACCGGGTCTACCGCCTGTACGCCGAAGAGCAGCGCCGAGACCGCGCGGCCCAGCAGGAAAGCCGCGACCAGACCCACCAGCGCGCCCGCGCCCGCCAGCCAGAGACCCTGGCCGAGGACGAGCCGCAGGACGTCGCGTTTCTGCGCGCCGAGTGCCAAGCGGATGCCCAGTTCCTGCCGTCTCTGCTGGACGCTGTAGGACATCACGCCGTAAATCCCGATGGCAGCCAGCGTCAGGGCCAGCAGGCCAAACACGAGCAGCAGCATGGCGCCGAAGCGGGCCGGCCACAGCACCGCGTCCAGCACCTGCGAAATCGTCTGCACCTGGACGAGCGGAAGCTGCCGGTCGAGTTCCTGCACGGCGCTGCGCACGGTGGGCATAGCCGCCATCGGGTCGCCCGCCGTGCGCACGTGAAGCGTGACGCCCGGGGAATATTGCTGCAGCATCGGCAGGAAGAAGGCGGGCGTGGGGTCTTCCCCCAGGGTATTCTGTTTTGCCGTGCGCGCCACGCCCACAATTTCCAGGATCCACGTCTCGCCCCAGCAGCGGAACCGTTTTCCGAGGGCATCCTGCCCGGGGAAGAATTTATCGGCGAAGGCCTGGTTCACCACCGCAACCAGCGGCGCGCCTTCCCGGTCTGTTTCCGCGAAGCCCCGGCCGTGGAGAATGGATGTGCCAGTAGTCTTGAAGTACTCGGTATCCACCTGGTTCACCGCGGTCAGGACTCCGTTGCGGCGATCGGTCGGATCCACGCCTTCCGGGAACACCGTGCGCGCGAGCCCACCGGCGAGCGGCCCATTGGAGGCCACAGAGGCGTCGCGCACCTGGGGGATGGCGCGCAGCCGCTCCATCAGCCGCCGGTAAAACTCGCGCCCCTGCGCCTCGGTATAATTCTGCGCGCCGAGATCGAAGCTCATCACCAGCAGGTTTTTCGTCTCGAAGCCGGGATCGATCTGCTGTGCATTGTGCAGGCTGGAGAGGAACAAACCCGAGCCGATCAGGGCGATCATGGAGAGCGCCACTTCCACGACAACGAGCCCATTGCGCACGGTGTGGCGTCCTCCTCCCGAGCCAGAGCGTCCCCCGCCTTCCTTCAAGGTGTCGTTCAGGCTGAAGCGGATGGCCTGCCACGCCGGGAGCATACCGAAGGCGAAGGCCGTGCCCAGAGCCAGGACGATCGTAAACAGCAGGACGCGCGGATCCATGGTCATGTCAATGTCTCCCGGATTCAGGAAGGGAGGGCGAAAGGCCATCAGGACGCTGCGAAAGCCAATGGAAATCGCCAGCCCCGCGCCTCCTCCCGCGAGCGCCAACAGCACGCTTTCCGTGAGCAACAGCGTGACCAGCCGCGACCGCGTGGCGCCCAGAGACATGCGCACGGCCAGCTCCTTGCGCCGGTCGGCGCCGCGAGCCAGCAGAAGATTCGCCAGGTTGGCACAGGCGATCAGCAGAACCAGGCCGACAACCGTCATGAGCAGCGCCCCGGCCATCACGATGGCATCACGCCCGTTGGCGCCGAGCGTAGTGATAGCGAGAGGCAGCAGGCGGACGTTGCGCCCTTCGTTCTCGTTTGGATATTCCTTGGCGAGCTGGGCCGCGATGGTCTGCAGATTGGCTTGGGCCTGTTGCAGGCTGACGCCGGACCTCAGGCGGCCGAACGCGAACATCATCAGCGGCCGGCGCTGGAGGAACCACTCTTTCGCTATGCCGGTGAGCACCTGATCGTGCATGGCATCCGGGATCCACAGATCCGGCGTGCCCACGGTAAAGGTTCCCTGAAAGCTTTTCGACGCCACGCCGATCACGGTGTAGGGCTGCTGATTCAGCGTGATCGGTTTCCCGACGATGGATCGATCGGCCCCAAAGCGGCGCTGCCAGAAACCGTAACTCAAAACCACCACGGGGTATCCACCCGTTTTCTTTGCCTGTTCACGGTCAAAGGTGTTGCCGAGCGCGGCGTGCACGCCGAGCACGTCGAAATAATTGCCGCTCACCAGGGCGGCATTCAGTTGTTCCGGATTGCCCGCGCCCGAAAGGTTCACCCCCGCCTGGGTGAACGCGGCCATGCCTGTAAGCACTTCATTCTTGTCGCGCAGGTCCTGAAAATTCAGATACGACATGGGGAGGAACTGCTGTTGGGCGGTGCTGTTGCGCGCGTCCGTGCCCAGAACGGCCACTAGGTGCTCCGGGTCCTCGACGGGCAGCGGCCGCAGCAAGACCGCGTTCACCACTGTAAAAATTGTGGTGTTTGCTCCGATCCCCAGCGCCAGCGTCAGCACCGCGACCAGCGCAAAACCCGGCGACCGGCGCAACTGGCGCAGCGCGTACCGAACGTCCTGCAGCAGCGTGTCCATGGCGTTCTCCTCCGTGCAGCTTGCTTTTCGTTACTCAGTTCCTGCTGGTTCTCAGCACCAACACTCCGGTGACTGGTGACTCGTGACTGGTGAATAGTGTCTCGCGCCCGCGAGCCCTGCCGGCTGACCGGACTGTGCAGCCACTTCGTGTTCCCTCTCAAACTTTGCGGGCAACCTCAACCGCGTCTCCCTCTTCTCCCCATCAGTTACCGGTCATCAGTTACAGCTTCACTCATGCCGCAACGCCTCGATTGGATCCACGCGCGCGGCGCGCCGGGCAGGGACGTAGCAGGCCAGCAGCGCCGCCCCAACCAGCAGCAAGATCACTCCGGCGAATGTCAGCGGATCGGTAGCCGTCACGCCAAACAGCAGCGACTCCACCGTGCGTGTGAGCGCCAGCGATCCGGCAAGGCCGATGGCGACACCGAGGAGCGCTGTGCGCAGTCCCTGGCCCAGGATCATCCTCAGAACGTGGCCAGAGCCGGCGCCGAGAGCCACACGCATGCCAATCTCGTGCGTGCGGCGGCTCACCGAATAGGCCATCACGCCAAATACGCCTGCCGTAGCCAGCAGCAGCGCGGCGATTCCAAACGAAGCGATGAGAATCAGGTTGAACCTTCGCGAACCCAGCGAATCGGAATAGATCTGCGAGAACATCCGGAAACTGGCTGGAATCTCCGGGTTGAGCGCGTGCAGAATCCCGCGCGCTGCCGCGGTGACGGACTGCGGGTCGGCATCGCTCAGCATCGTGACGGTCATCGTGGAGCGCGGCCGCTGGAACAGATTTACATAAACGGTCGGACGCGGCGGCGCATCGAGGCCGTTCTCGTGAATGTCGCCGACGATCCCGACAATGGTCAGCAGGCGCAAGTCGCCATCCATGTTTCCGAATTCGATGGTGTGCCCCATGGGGTCCTGGCCGGGCCAGCGGTCGCGAGCCAGCGATTCGCTGATCACGGCCACGTGGGGAGAATCCGCGCCGTCGCGCTCGTCGAAGATGCGCCCTCGAATCAGGGGAATTCCCAGAATCCGGAAGTATCCGTCCGTGGCCACGCAGAAATCCGCGATGCCGATGCGCTCCTTTTGCTGGAACAGGCGGCCGAAATCGTCGAGGGATTTGGGAACTTCATCCTGGGTCATGAGCAGGAACATTCCGTCGGGAAGGCCGCCTTCCACCAGCGGGAGGTTGCTCGCCGCGCCAACCCGGCGCACGCCCGGAATTTGTTTGAGCCGCTCCAGCAGATTGGAAAAGAAAATCCCCTGGCCCGCCCGTGCTTTCGGATCCTCCACCCACGGAAGGGCAACGTCCATGGTGACGATTTTCTCCACGCGGAATCCGGGATTCACTTCGAGCACCTTCATCAGGCTGCGCCCGAGCAACCCCGCCCCGATCACGAGCACCAGCGTGATGGCCATCTGCGCCGCCACAATCGCCCGGCCGATGCGCTGGCTGCTTTGCGATCCCGCTTGTCCGCGTCCGCCTTCCACCAGGCCCTTGCGCGGGTCCCCGGATGTGGCCCGCACGGCGACGAAGGCTCCGAGTCCGACGGCGACCGCCGTGGAAAGCAGGAACGCGAACACCAGCACGGGAATACTGATGGAGACGCTATCGTGCCGCGGCAGGTTTTCCGGCGCCAGCGCAACCAATCCCGCCACGCCCCAGAACGCGCCCAGCACGCCGAAACCGCCACCGATGAGCGAAAGGAGAAACGCTTCGGTAAGAAATTGGCGGATCAATCGCCCGCGCGCCGCACCCAGCGCACTGCGAATGGCGAGCTCACGCTCCCTCACCGTGGCTTGCGCGAGCAGCAGGTTGACCACGTTCGCGCACGCGACCAGGAGAAGAAATCCCACCGCTCCCAAAAGCACCAGCAGCGCCGTGCGAGCCTTGCCGGTGATGGAATCCTGCAGCGGGAGGACAATGGCATCTTTGAGGAGATAGTCGCCTTTCTCGCTGGACGCTTCGTGAATGCGTCGTGCGATCGCGCTGATTTCCCCATTCGCCTGCTGGACACTTACCCCGTCGCGCAGGCGCCCGACCCCATAGTAGTTATGCGAGGTCCTACTCGTGTTTTCGCCGTCCAGATCGGCCGGCACCCACAGGCTCGCGTCCGGCGGGAACTGAAACCCGGCCGGGAGCACGCCGATAATGGAGAAGACCTCATTATTGATTTTCAGGCGCGACTGCGAAAGGTCCTCAGACGCTCCGAGATACTGCTTCCAGTATCCGAAGCTGACCAGAACGGTCGGGACGGCCCCCTTCTTGTTGTCGCCGGCGCTGAAATCCCGCCCGATGATCGGCTGCACCCTGAAGACTTTGAGAAAGTCGGGTGTGACGGCCGCAACCGTCGTGCGTGTCGGCTGCGAGGCGCCGGAAACGGACACGATGTCGTCAATGTACTTTGCCATGGCCTGAAAGCTGTGGTTCTGATCGCGAAAGTCGTCGAAGTTCGGGTCCGCAAGGCGGGATGGCCTGCCCTTCGAGGTGACCTCGAAAACAGCCATGATCCGGTCCGGATCGGCATACGGCAGCGCCCGCAGCAACACGCTGTATACAACGCTGAAGATTGCCGTGGTTGCGCCGATGCCGAGCGCCAGCGTCAGCACCACGAGCAGTGTGACCCCGCGGCTCCTTGCCAGCGTGCGAGCTGCGTAGCGGAAGTCTTGCAGCAGCGATTGCATTCTCGGCCTCCTTCTAGCGTGACTGGTCCCGATGGAATCGGGATCTCCGCCCCGCAACGGGGCTCCGATGACTCGTGACTGGTGTCTCGTGCCCGCGAACCCGGCGCGCTGTTTATGCGCTTCCAAGCTTTAGAGACAACCCAACCGTTCCAGTTGTCCCCCTCACCAGTCACCAGTCACCAGTCACCAGTCACTCGTACCTCAATGCCACCAGCGGGTCCACCCGGGTTGCCCGCCGGGCGGGAAGATAACAGGCCAGCAGCGCGACGCCTGCCAGCAGCGCTGTAATCGCGGCAAACGTCCAGGGATCATGCGCGCTCACGCCGTAAAGCAGGCTCTGCATTGCGCGTGTGAGGGCCAGCGCGGCGACCAGACCGATGGCGAGTCCCAACAACACCAGCCGCGCGCCCTCGCCAATCACCAGGCGAAACACGTCCGACTTCTGCGCCCCCAGCGCCGCGCGGACGCCGAATTCGTGGCTGCGCTGGGAAACCAGGAAGGAAATCACGCCGTACACCCCGACACTGGCGATCGCCAGCGCCAGGGCCGCGAAAATGCCCAGGAGCAGCGCGGGCATTCGCTCGCCGAACACGGACTGCGCGCGCACATCATCGAACGTGCGCATCTGAGCGACCGGCTGATCCTTGTCCAGGCCTTTCACTTGCTCGCGAACCGCCGCGCCGATGCTGGATGGGTCGCCCGCGGTCCGCACGCTCACGAACATACCGTAGTCCACGTTCTGCGCATGCGGCACATAGACCTCCGGGATCGCGGGCCGGTTCAGCTCGTTCCGGATGTCGGGCACGATGCCGACCACCGTCATCCAGGACGGCGTGGCGTCGGCATCGTCGAAGCGAACGTGCCTGCCCAGCGGGTCCTGCCCGGGGAAATAGCGTTCCGCTGCGGCGTGATTCAGCAGAATCACCCGCGCACTGCCGGCCGTGTCCTGCTCCGTGATCCCGCGGCCTTTCATCACAGAGATTCCAAGCGTTGCCAAGTAGCCTGGAGTCACCGACCGGTAGTTCACCTCATGGAATTGACCTGGAGGCGGCGCCGGGCGCCCCTCGATCAGAATCCCCGTGGTGGTGTTCTGGCCCTCGAGCGGCATGATGTTGGCCGCCCCGGCGGACTCGACTCCCGGGAGCGCCCGGACACGCTCGACAAGTTGCGCGAAGAACTGAGCGGCCTTCTGTTCGTCCGGATATCGCGCGCGAGTCAGGCTCACTTCCATGGTCAGGATGTGGCCGGTCTGAAAGCCGGGATTCACGTCGAGCAGTCCCACGAAGCTCCGCACCATCAACCCCGCTCCCGCGAGCAGTACGACCGCGAGGGAGATCTCTCCCGTCACCAGCGCGCTGCGCAACCTGTGATGACGGGCGCTCCCGCCCGATTGCACGGCGGCCTGTTTGAGCGACTCCTGCAGGCTGGGACTCGAAGCCCGCAGCGCCGGCGCGATGCCGAATCCGATTCCCGTCGCCAGCGAAATCAAGAAAGTAAACCCGAGCACGCGGGGATCTACCCCGATCTTTTCCGCGCCCGGGATGAATTGCATGAAGTCACGCGGGAAGAGTCCGGGGAGAAGTGCCACGCCCGCGAGAGCGAAAACCACCCCCAGAGCCCCTCCGCACATCCCCAGCACGACACTTTCCGTGAGCAGTTGGCGCGCCAGACGGCCGCGGCCCGCGCCCAGTGTGGCGCGAAGCGTAAATTCCCGCTTCCGCGCTGCGGCCCGGGCGAGCGTGAGGTTGGCCACGTTGGCGCAGGCGATCAGCAGCAGAAAACCGACCGAGGCCAGCAGCAGAACGAGCGCTGGACGATACTCCCGGACCACATCATCGAGCAGAGGAACCACCCCCACGCCCCACCCAGTATTGGTTGCGGGGTACTGCTGCTCCAGCCGCTTTGCGATGGTGTTGAGCTGCGCCTGTGCCGCGCCGAGCGTGGCGCCCGGCCGCAGGCGTCCCACCACGTAGAGGAAATGGGACTGGCGCGCCCCCGGTGAATTTGGATTCAGGACCAGTGGCGCCCACATCTCTCCGCCAGGCGGGTAATTGAAACCGCGCGGCATCACGCCCACTACCGTGCGGCCCACATCACTCAGCAGGAGCGTCTTCCCGATGATCTGCGGATCGCCGCCGAATCGCCGCTGCCAGCACCCATAGCTCAATATGATTTCGTGATCCTTGCCCGGCACGGCTTCTTCCGGCAGGAAAACTCGGCCCAGCACCGGCTTTACTCCCAGGGCCGTGAAAAAGTCGGGCGTGACTCGGAATCCCTGGAGCCGTTCGGGAGTTTCGATCCCGCCGAGGTTTACCGTCCACCAGGCAAACGCGCCCAGCGATTCGAAAACGTCGCTCTGCGCCCGCCAATCCAGATAATTGGCCACCGCCGCTTCATTGTGTTCCACGCCCTGCGCCGGCCGCGTCTCCGATACCTTGACCAGCCGGTCCAGATCGCGAAGGGGAAGCGGCCGCAGGATGAGCGGATCGAACACGCTGAAGATCGCTGTGGTTGCGCCAATGCCGAGCGCCAGCGTCAGAACAGCCACCCCAGCGAACACCGGCGATTTGCGCAGCATCCGCAACGCGTAGCAAACGTCTTGCAGCAGCGTTTCCAATTTCAGCCTCCGTCGAGAGTCACCGCTTCACTCATGCCGCAGCGTGATGATCGGATCGGTTATCGCCGCCCGCCGCGCCGGGAGATAACACGCCGTCAGAGCGACGACGAGAAGCAGCAGCGATACGCCGCCCAGCGCCTGCGGATCGAACGGGCTCACCTGGAAGAGCAGGCTGGAGAGGGCGCGGGCCATCCCCACGGACGCAAGCAGACCCGCCACAAGCCCGATCCCCGCGACCCGTGCACCCTGGCCCACCACCAGCCGTAGGATGTCGCTCCGCTGCGCGCCCACGGCCATGCGCACGCCGATTTCGTGCGCCCGCTGCGTCACGCCGCAGGAAATCACACCGTAGATGCCCACCGCGGCCAGCAGCAATGCCAGCCCGGCGAACGAGCTGATCAGCAACACCGAGAGCCGGCGCGAAGCGGTGTCTTCCGCCACCACGTCTTCCAGCGGGCGCACGTCGAACAGCGGCACGTCCGGGTCCACCGAACGCACCGCGGCCCGCAGAGCGGGGATTAGCGTGGCAGCAGCAATCCTGGAACGGACGACCAAGGAGCCCCCCGTGTTGGGACGCTGTGCGGCCGGCAGGTACGTCTCGAACCGTGAGGGCTGATCCACGCCGTAGTTCTTCACGTGCGCCACCACGCCTACCACAGTCCGCCACATGGCTTGGTGCGTGGCGTCAGGAATGCCATCCGCGCTTAGCCGCTTCCCGATCGGATCCTCGCCCGGCCAGAAGTGCTGCGCCAGCGTTTCGTCCACGATGCACACCGGCGGCGCGCTCTCGTTGTCCCGTTCGGTGAAGTACCGCCCGCGGATCAATCGAATTCCCATCGCGCGCAGTGCATCCGGACTGACGGGCCCCTGATCGGTCGAAGGAACCTGATCCCGCGGCGGGATCGGCCGGCCTTCGGCGATAACGCCATTCTGCCTGCCCCCGAACAGGGGATTCTTGAAGCCGGCGGATTCTACTCCCGGGATCGCTTGCACCTTTTCCACCACCTGCTGGATGAACGCGCGAGTCTCTGCGTCGTCCGTGTATTTGCTGTCGGGCAGCGTGAAGGAAGCGGCCAGCACATGCGTCGCCTCAAAGCCTCCGTTCGCATGGAGCACGCGATACAGGCTCTTCGCCATCAGCCCCGCGCCCACCAGGAGCACCAGCGAGAGCGCTACCTCCGCCCCCGCGAGAACGCTGCGCAGGCGCCCGCCGCTGCCGCCTGCGCCGCGGCCTCCTTCGCGCAGCGCCTGCTGCACGTCCGTCCGCGAGGCATGCCAGGCAGGAAGCGTGCCGAAAACAATCCCCGTGAGCACGGAAAGGCCGAGAGTAAAGAGAAACACTGTAAAGTCCAACGAAGAGTCTTCCAGCCGCGGCACCGATGCATAGGAGAGATGTGAAAGCCCTCGCGTGGCCCACGCTGCGCACAGCACGCCCAGCCCCCCGCCGGCAAGCGAGAGCACCACGCTCTCCGTCAGCGACTGCCGCACCAGCCGCCAGGGGCCCGCACCCAGCGCTCGCCGCACCGCAAGCTCGCGGTAGCGCTCCGTGGCGCGCGCCAGCAGCAGGTTGGCGATGTTGCCGCAGGCGATCAGCAGCACCAGGCCCACGGCGACCAGGAGAACCAGCAGCGGGGGCCGCACGTCTTCCACATACGCTTCCAGCAGGGGGACAGCCGTGGCGCTGTGGCCTTTGTTCGTCTCCGGATATTTCTGCGCCAGGCGGTCCGCGATACTTTTCACTTCCGCCAGCGCCTGCTCCGCCGTGACACCCGGCTTTAGCCGCGCGATGGCGTACATCCCCGGGTGATCGCCGCGGTTCGCCGCACCGCCGAATCGGTCCTCGTGCCGCCACAGAGAAGTAAATGCGTCCATGTGGCGCCAGCCGCCGTGATAGTTGCCGTTCGGGAGAACGCCGATGATGGTGTGCGGTTCGCCGTCCAGGATCATCTGCTGCCCGATCACCTTCGGGTCACGGCCGAACCTCCGCTCCCAGAACCCTTCGCCCAGCACCACCACGCGCTCCGCTCCGGGTTTATCCTCCTCCGGCCTAATCTCCCGGCCCAGGATGGGGTGCACGCGCATCGTCGGGAAAAAGCTGGCGGTGATCTGCCGCACGCGCAGCCGCTCGGGATCTCCCCTGCCGGTGAGCACCACATTTTCCGTCCGGTAGGCCGCCATGTTCTCGAACACGGTGTTCATGGCCCGCCAGTCGGCAAAATCCGCCATGGAAATGCTCATGTCGGGAATTTGCTGCGAAGACTCGGTGAGAAATACCAGCCCACCCGAATCCGGGTACGCCAGCGGCCGCAAGAGCACCGCGTTCACCACGCTGAAAATCGCGGTGTTCGCGCCGATTCCCAGCGCCAGCGTCAGGATAGCCACCACAGTGAACGCCGGCGATTTGCGCAGCATCCGCAACGCGTACCGAACGTCTTGCAGCAGCGTTTCCATGGTCAGCCTCCGTCACTCGTACCGCAGCGCCACGATCGGATCCGTCCGCGCCGCGCGTCGCGCCGGCAAATAACAGGCCGCCAGCGTGACCGCGGAGAGTCCCAGCACCACGGCGGAGAACGTTACCGGGTCACTCGCGCTCACTCCGAACAGCGCACTGGCCACCAGGCGCGAGACTCCCCATCCGCCCAATGTCCCCAGGATCAATCCGGCGGCCACGAGCAACATGCCTTCCCGCACCACCAGACGGAGAATGTCCGCCTGCTGCGCACCGAGCGTCACACGCACGCCGATCTCGTACGTACGTTGCGAGATGGAGTAGGCCAGGACGCTGTAGAGGCCCAGCGCCGCCAGCGCCAGCGCCAGCGTGCCTAGCACGCCGAGCACCAGCGCCGCCGATTTCTGCACGTAAGTGCCCGCGGCCGTGAAATCCGTCATGGGAATTCCGGCAAACACTCCCACGCGCGGATCGATGGATTGAAGTTTGGCGCGCACGGTGGAGAGCAGCGCTTCGGGCGGTCCCGCGGTCCGGATCTGCACCGCCACATCCGAATCCGAGTAGTAGAACTGCTTCAGATCCACAAAAAAGTAAGGCTCCGGCGCCTGCCCCACTTTGTGGTAGTCGCTGTTTTTCACCACCCCGATGATATCGGCTCGCCGGTCGCCCCAGATCGTGAAGTAATGTCCGAGCGGGCTCCGCCCCGGCAGAAAATGCTCCCCGAAGGCTTCATTCACGATGGCCACGTAGTGCTTCGGCGAATCGTCCGCGTCCGTAAAGTCGCGCCCGGCCACCAGGGGAATCCGCAGCGTTTCAAAATATCCCGGCGAGACGATGTTCCGGTAGATCTTCGTGTTCTCGTTCGGCTGCGGGACGTAGCCATCCACATCGACGTTTTCCCAGGAGCCCTGATCGAACCCCAGCAGCACGTTCTCCGCCAGGCTGACGGCCTGGACTCCAGGCAGCCGCTCCAACTCCGCCCGCACGCGGTCGAAATACGCCTCTGCCTGCGGGATTTCCGGCTGCGTGAAGGAAAGCTTCAGCCCCATCAGCAGCACGTGATGCGGGTCGAACCCCGGGTCCACGCGGCTGGCGTTCTCAAAGCTGCGTGCAAACAGGCCCGCGCCCACCAGCGCCACAGCCGCCAGCGCCACCTCGGAAACCACCAGCATTCCCCGCACGCGCCGAGCACCCCTCCCCTCGGTGGCGCCGCGGCCGCTCTCCTTTAACGATTCCCGCACGTCGCTGCGCAGGGCGTGGAGCGCCGGAGCCATTCCGAACAGCACGCCCGCGCCCACGCACAGGGCGAAGCAGAAAACAAACACGGGCGTATTCACCCGCATCAGGCTGGTGATGGGCAGTCCCGTCACGGGCAGCAGCATGCGCAGCGGGTCCCCCAGCAGGTAGCTGCACGCCAGCCCCAGCCCGCCGCCCAGCATCGCCAGCAGCACGCTTTCCGTCAGCACCTGGCGGAACAGACGCAGTCTCCCCGCGCCCATTGCCAGCCGCACGGCCAGTTCCTTCTCGCGCGAGGTGGCTCGCGCCAGCAGCAGGTTGGCCAGATTCGCGCACACGATCAGCAGAATCACCACGCCCGCGCCCAACAGGATGGGCGCGATCCGTCCGAATAGGGTTTGGACGCCATACCGTGCATCGCGGACCGGCACCGCCGTCGCGCCCAGCCCCCTGTCGTCATCCCGGTAGGCTTTCTCCAGCCGTTGCGCAATATTCTGAATCTCGGCGCGCGCCGTGGCCACCGGCACGCCGGCTTTCAGCCGCGCCAGGATGTGGAAAGGGCGATCGTTCCGGTCCTCCAGCCAGTTGTTGCCACCGGTGAGTTGAGGAAGCATCGACAGGGGCACATAGGCGTCATACGACAGCCCCACAATCGTGCCTGGAAAATTCTCCGGCGCCACGCCCACGATGATGAACGTCTGGCGGTTTAGCCGCAGCGTTTTGCCCACGATTGTCCGGTCCGCTCCGAACCGCGACTTCCAGAGCGCCGCGCTCAGGACCACCAGGGGATGCGCCCCGGGCGTCACATCCTGCTCGTCCTTCGTGAAAAATCGGCCGAGGAGCGGGCGCACGCCGAGCACGTCAAAATAATTGCCCGACACCATGTAAATCCACGCGCGGTCCGCGTGCCGCTCGTCGCCCAAAGCCACGGCGCGTTCTTTGAACAGCAGCATCCCCGAAAACGATTTGGCCTGCTCCTGGTAGTCGCGGAAGTCGAGATACGACGAGTCAATCGTGGTCCCCGAGGGGGTCACGTTTTCAATCGATACGATTTCGTTGTCGCGCTCCACGCCCTCCAGCGGATGGAGCAGCACGCCATCCACCCAGCCGAACGCCATCGTGCTCGCGCCAATCCCCAGGGCCAGCGACATCGCCGCCACCCCCGTGAACCACGGGCTTCTCGCCATCATCCGCAGCGCGAAGCGTACGTCCTGCCAGAGCGTCATCATCACTCATACCTCAGCGCGACAAGCGGCTCGACTTTTGTTGCTCTCCACGCCGGCAGCCACGCTGCCACCAGAGCCACCAGCGCCAACACCACCAGCACCGCCGCGTAGGTCACCGGGTCCGCGGGGCTGACGTCGAACAGCGCCTGGCGAATGAACTGCGTGATGACCAAAGCCCCCACGATTCCGGCCGCGGCACCGATGGCCACCTCGCTCATCCCCTCCGCCAGCACCAGCCGAAAGACATCTCCGCGCTGCGCCCCCAGGGCGCGCCGGACTCCGATCTCCCGGGTCTGCTGGGTCACCGCAAAGGACGTGGTGCCATAGATGCCCACCGCCGCAAGCGCCAGGGCCAGTCCGGAAAAAATCGCCAGAAGGATCAGCGCCAGGCGGCGCCGGGCCACGGAATCTGCCATCCATTCCTCCATGGTGCGCACGTGGTACACGGGTTGGTCGGGATCGAGCGCATGCACTTCTCGTTCGATCTCTGCAGCCATGCTTTTCGGTTCGCGCGACGTCCGGATGACCAAATCCATGGCCTGGAACGGCAACTGCGCGGCCGGCAGGTACGCTTCCACCCGCGATTTCGCCTCCAGCGTGCGGTAATGCACGTGCCCCACCACGCCGACAATCGTGAGCCACGGCGTGGTGGACGCCAGGCCCCCGAGTTTGATCCGCTTCCCGATCGCGCTCTCGCGCGGCCAGTAAAGGTGCGCCATGCTCTGATCAATGATGGCCACAGGTGCGGAGGTTTCTGTGTCGTGATCGTCGAAAAAACGCCCTTCGATCAGCGTGATTCCCATGGTGGGAAAATATCCGGGGGTGGCGGGACGGTAGTCGGTTTCCGGCGACCGCTGGTCCGGAGGCACCGCCTGCGAATCCGCGGTCATCGTCCCCGAGTTGGGAGCGCCGTTGAGCGGAAGGCCCCCGATCGCGCCGGCCGCGTCCACGCCGGGAATGGCCCGGACGCGGTTCACCACGTCGCGGAAGAATGCGCGCCATTGCTCCGGCCGGCTGTATTTTTGTGGCGGCAAGCTGAGCTGCATGGTCAGCACACCCGCCGGGCGGAACCCGGGATCCACCTCCAGCACGCGCAGAAAGCTGCGCAGCAACAGTCCGCCTCCGGCCAGCAGCATCAGGCAGACCGCGGCCTCTGCGCCCACCAGGAGTCGCAGCGTGCGGTTGGCTTTTGGCCCCAGCGAACTGCCACGCCCGCCCTCTTTCAGATTGGCGTAGCCCACCCCGCGCACGGCGCGAAACGCCGGCACCAGCCCGAACACGATTCCTGTTCCCAGCGCCACGCTCATGGTGAACAGCAGCATGCCCACGTCAATGCTGGAGGTCACCGGGCGGGGCAGCGTGTCCGTGCTGATGCGCAGCAGGGCGTGCAGCGCCAGCGGCACCACTGCGATCCCCGCCGCTCCACCCAGCAGCGCGAGCAATACACTTTCCGTCAGGTATTGCCGGATCAGCCGGCCCCGCCCCGCGCCCATGGTCATGCGGATCGAGGTTTCCTGGTCGCGCGCGGACGCCCGCCCCAGCAGCAGGCTGGCGACGTTTGCGCAGGCGATCAGCAGGACGAAGCCAGCGGCGCCCATCAGGATCCACAGAGAACTGGTCATTTCATCCCCGACCACTTCCCCCAGCAGGGGATTCACGAAGAATCCGTAATTGAATTTCGCGTAGGGATACTGTTTGTTCTGCTCGATGATCGTTCTGGCCACCGCGTCCATCTGCGACCGCGCCTGCGCCAGGGAAACGCCGGGCTTCAGCCGCGCCACCACTTCATATCCGTGATTTCCGCGATTGTTCGGGTCCAGGTCCGCGGGCCGGAAGGCCAGCGGCTGCCAGATTTCAATCCCCGACAGCCCCGGGTATTCGAATCCCTGCGGCAGCACGCCGACTACCACCATGGGCTGGCTGTTGATGGTGAGCGTGCGGCCCACCACACCCGGGTCGCCTCCGAACCCGCGTTGCCACAACCCGTAGCTGAGCATCACCACGCCGTCGTGGCCGGGCTGCGCTTCCTCATCCGTGAACGTTCTGCCGATCTGCGCGTTCACGCCCAGCGCGCGAAACAGGCCGGGAGAGGCTGTGGCTCCGGAGAGCTGTTCCGGCGTGCCCCGCACGCCCATGTTGTAGGCGGCGGAGGTGACGGCGCCGAAGTCCGAAAAACTCTGGTTCAGGTTCTTCAGGTCGCCGAGTTCCGGCGCGGAAAACCACATCTGATCCTTCGGCAGCCCGACGCCGGTAAATCGTCCCCAGACTTTTACCAGGCGCTCCGGGTGCGGGTAGGGCAGCGGGCGGAAGAGCACCGCGTCGAGCACGCTGAAGATCGCGGTGTTCGCGCCGATGCCCAGCGCCAGCGTCACCACCGCGGTAATCGTCAGCCCCGCGTTTTTCACCAGCATCCGCGCAGCGAATTTCAGGTCCTGCCAGAGTGTTTCCATTGAGCGCCTCCCATGAATCTCCGCCGTGGCCAGCCACACGTCACCGATCACTCTTCGTGCAAGGCCATCAGCGGATTTACCCGCGCCGCGCGCCGCGCTGGAAAATATCCGGCGAGCAGCGCGATGGCAGAAACCAGGGCGACGGCCGCGATCATCATCGGCAGGTCGGTGGCCTGCACACCGTACAGCATCGACTGCGCGAAATGTCCCAGTGCCATGGCCGCAG
>Ga0074044_10002697_pt1 | contig 15446 bp, 14 predicted proteins | sample BogForMeECP23OM1_FD_94443 | JGI IMG/M metagenome (GOLD analysis project Ga0074044, IMG submission 94443) | Bog forest soil microbial communities from Calvert Island, British Columbia, Canada - Bog Forest MetaG ECP23OM1 | ecosystem: Environmental > Terrestrial > Soil > Wetlands ... | reverse complement strand
TTTGAACAATTGCCTCTGGCTGAACTGCTTGACGCGACGCCTGATCCTCTAACCCGGACAAACGCACATCTATATTCCCAGAAACTGCTGCTGCTGATAGATTAATAGCTGGACACTACTGCGTGGCAGCGCAACCCAAACCTCGGCGGCGCAGCAACGCCGCCCTACCGTTGGCCACAAACTTCCCGCGCCGTCACCCGCGTCAGATCTTCAACCGCCCAATCGGGCTGGTGCCGTTTCAATTCGTCCAGCTTCGCGCCGCCGGTGGCCACGGCCAGCACTTTCGCGCCGATGAATTTTCCACAGCGAATGTCAAACGGCGTGTCGCCCACCACGATGATTTCTTCCGGCTGCAAATCCTTGCCAAGCACGCGCCGTCCACGTTCGAGGGCGGCGGTGGCGATGTGATTGCGGTCTTCGTGGTCATCGGCGAATGCGCCGGTGGCAAAAATGTCCCACAGCCCGTAGCGGCGCAGTTTGATTTCCGCGCCGAGCCGGATGTTGCCGGTGAGCAGGCCGAGCGTTGGCGGATGAGGCAGCGCGCGCAGGTCATCGAGGAATTCCGGCACGCCCCGGCAGATTTCGCCGTTGCCTTGTGCCACCATCTGGTCGAGCCAGAAAACAAAGCGTTCGAAGAATCGCTGGAAATTTTCCGGCGTGGCCGGGATGTTGTGGTGGCCGAAAAATTCGCGGACGAGGCTCACGTCGGTGCGCCCCGCGAACTTGATCTTTTCGATGCCGTCGCGCGCGTTGAACTCGGTGGCGAAGGTTTTGGCGAAGGCCTGCGAACCGGCCCGCCCCGTGTGAACGAGTGTGCCGTCAACATCAAACAAAACGAGTCGCACCATCCGGACAGGTTGCCGGAATTTGAAGTTTTCCGCGAGATTTTTCGGGCGGAATGCCATCAACAGACGCCTTCGCGTTGGGTATGTTTGGTGTCCCGTCCCGCGGGGCGGGACGGGACACCCAACGCCATTTCCTTGCGCCTTTCGGATTGCACGTTTCGCTGCGGGCGCGATAATCCTCCCGTAATTCATGAATGATTGGAACATTCAATCCCGTGCCCACGCCTGCGAGGCGTGCGGCCAGCCGTTTGCCGACCAACAACCGTATCACACGCTGCTCTTCGAACAGCCGCCGGAGTTGCGGCGTTCGGACATCTGCGAGCCGTGCTCGCAAAAGCAAAGTGCCGGGGACACGCGCAACCGCGCCGGGTTCATCTCGCATTGGCAGGGGATTTACGAAGCACCGGCGCCGCCCGCCGATCCGATTCACAAGGACACCGCCGAGACGCTGCTGCGGAAGCTGATTGAGCAAAACGATCCGCGATACGCGCCTGCCGGTTACATCCTCGCCGTCATGCTCGAACGCAAACGCGTGCTGAAGGTGAAGGAACAGGTCGTCAGCGACGGCAAACGCGTGTTCATTTACGAACAATCGGGGACCGGCGACGTGTTCACCATTGCCGATCCGAACCTGCGGCTGGATCAACTCGAAGCCGTCCAGCGCGATGTGGCCGCGTTGCTCGAACACGGTCTGAATCCAGCCGCGCCAGCGGCACCGACCACCGCCGGAACCGGGGCCGCACCACAATCAGCCGAACAACCCGCCGCGAATTGAACAAACAAAACAATTTTTCAAAATGGAATCCCCTCTCCCGGTTTCGCTGTCGCTCAACCACCCTCTCCCCGCCGGGCGGGGAGAGGGCCGGGGCGAGGGGTGTTTAGTTTAATCAACCCATTGACCGTGTCCGAACTTTCCGAATTCCAAACCCGCCTCGGTTACACGTTCCGCGACGAGGGCCTGTTGCGGCTGGCGCTCACGCATCCGTCCGTCGCCCAGGAGCAAGGCGAAATTGCGCCTGGCGGGGACAATGCGCAGCGAAGGCCCGCGCACAATCAGCGGCTGGAATTTCTCGGTGACGCCGTGTTGCAACTCATCCTTACGCAGCAGCTCTACGAGAAATTTCCCGCGTTCGATGAGGGTCCGCTGACAAAAGCGCGCGCGAAACTCGTCAACCGCCGCACGCTGGCTGAACACGCCCGCATCCTCGGCCTCGGCGCGCATTTGATTTTGAGCCGCGGCGAGGAAATGCACGGCGGACGCGAACGCGCGTCCGCGCTGGCGGACACGTTTGAAGCGTTGCTCGGCGCGGTTTTTTTGGACGGCGGATTTGAGGCCGCGCGCGAATTTATTTTGCGCGAATTTGGCGCGGCCTTCGGCAGATTGGACACGCTGCCGATCATCGAAAATCCGAAGGGCGAGTTGCAGGAGTTGTTGCAGGCGCGCTCGCCCGAAGCGCCGGAATATCACGTGGTCTCCACCACCGGGCCGGATCACGACCGGGTGTTTGAATGCACGGTGCAGCACGGAGGTGTCGAACTCGCGCGCGGCAGCGGCAAAAGCAAAAAGACCGCCGAGAGTGACGCGGCCCTGGCGGCGTTGAAAAAACTGCGCGCGGAATTGGAAATCAAGACCGGCTCTTGAGCAGGTCGCGGATTTCGGTCAGAAGTTTTTCCTGGACGGTTGGTTCGGCTGGCGGCGCAGGCTTCGCTTCTTCATGGCGTTTGAGCGCGTTCATGCCTTTCACCAGCAGAAAAATACAAAAGGCCACGATGAGAAAATTCAGCATGATGGTGACGAAATCGCCCCACGCGAGCACCGGCCCGGCCTTTTGCGCCGCATCCAGCGGCAATTTGAGGCCAGAGTTCGCCGCGGCAAAGGCCGCCTGCGCCTGCGTGACTTTGTCCGACAACGGAAGGTAAAGGTTGGTAAAATCCAGATTGCCGATGAGCCTGCCAATGGGCGGCATGATAACGTCCGCAACCAGCGCGGTGACAATTCTTCCAAAGGCCGCGCCGATGATGACGCCAACGGCGAGGTCGGCGACATTGCCGCGCAGCGCGAACTCTCTGAACTCTTCTAGGATGGGTATTTTCACAGTTTTCACGGTTGGTTTCCTTTCGCGGCTGAGTTTGTCCCCGTCACCCCAAAAGTCAACCAGCGTTCAATAACGCGGCACGTTGGAATCAATTTCGTCCGACCAGGCGGTGATGCCGCCCTTGACGCTCTTGAGATATTTGAAGCCCTGCTCGCGCAGGAAACCCAGCGCCTTGAGCGAACGCACGCCAGCTTTGCAGTGGAGGTAATAATGCTGATTCGGGTCGAGTTCGGTGAACCGTTGCTGGATCTGGCTCAACGGCAGCAGCGGCACGCCTTTGACGCGGGCGATTTCGTATTCGTCCGGCTCGCGCACGTCAATGACCTTGATGCCGAGCTTCGGATCGTCGAGCGCCTTCTTCATGTCCTGCACCGTGACTTCGTCGGGATTCACGGCGGGGTTCGCGGGTTCGGGTGTGATGCCGCAGAACATTTCGTAATCAATCAATTCCTTGATGGTCGGATGCTCGCCGCAGACGGGACACTGCGGATCGCGGCGCAATTTAAGTTCGCGGAACTTCATGTCGAGCGCGTTGAACAGCAGCAGACGTCCGACGAGCGAAGTGCCCCTGCCGAGGGCGAGCTTCAAAATTTCCGTCGCCTGGATGCAGCCGACAATGCCGGGCAACACGCCGAGCACGCCGCCTTCCGCGCAGCTTGGCACCATGCCGGGCGGCGGCGGTTCGGGATAAAGACAGCGATAGCACGGCCCGCCGAGATGCGGCGCGAACACACTGGCTTGGCCCTCGAAACGGAAGATCGAGCCATAAACGTTCGGCTTCTTGAGCAAGACACAGGCGTCGTTCGTGAGATAGCGCGTCGGGAAATTGTCCGTGCCGTCCACGACGATGTCGTAAGGCCGGATGAGGTCGAACGCGTTTTCGGACGTGATACGGGTGTTGTAGATGACGACTTCGCAATTCAGATTGATGCCCGCGATGGTTTCCTTGGCCGACTGCGCCTTGGGCCGGCCCACGTCGGCGTCCGTGTGCAAAATCTGGCGCTGGAGGTTGGAATAATCCACGGTGTCGAAATCCACGATGCCGATTTTGCCGATGCCGGCGGCGGCGAGGTACATGGCGATGGGCGAGCCGAGGCCGCCCGCGCCGATGCACAGAACGCTGGTGGCCTTGATTTTCTTTTGGCCTGCCAGACCGACTTCGGGCAGAATCAGGTGCCGCGAGTACCGGCGGATTTCGTCATTGTTCAGTTCCATAAATCGAGTAGATAAGGATATTGCAAAGAGTGAATAAATCAAGCCAGCGCCGCATGAAACCAAATGCCACACCACAGATAGCCGCTGCGCGGTTGAAAAAACTTTCGCGGCTGCGACCGACGCTCGCCATCGTACTGGGCAGCGGATTTCATCACGCGCTGACGGAACTGCGCGTGGAGAAGAAAATTTCCTACGCCAAAATTCCGGGCTTTCCGGTTCCGAGCGTGAGCGGTCACGCGGGCGAATTGTATTTTGGCAGGCTTGGCGGCACACCGGTCCTGGTGTTGAGCGGACGGGCGCACTTTTACGAAGGCCATCCAATGGAGCGTGTCACGTTCGCCATACGTGCGCTGGCGGCGTTCGGCATCCGTGATTTGCTGCTGACGAACGCGGCGGGCGGCATCAATAAAAAATTCCGCGCGGGCGATTTCATGGTATTGACCGACCACATCAATTTGATGGGCGTCAATCCATTGCGCGGCCCGGCGGTTCCCGATCGGCCGCGATTTGTGGACATGACGGAGGTTTACGACACGAAATTGGGCGCGCTCCTGTTCCGCGCCGGGAAAAGTTGCGACTTGAGGCTGCAACGGGGCGTTTATCTGGCGGTGAGCGGGCCGAGCTACGAAACGCCGGCGGAAATCCGCGCGTTTGCACGGCTAGGCGTGGACGCGGTGGGGATGAGCACGGTGCCGGAGGCAATGGTGGCGCGGCAATGCGGCTTGAACGTGGCGGCGATTTCGTGCATAACCAACCTGGCGGCGGGCATTAGCAAGGAGAAATTATCACATGCCGAGGTGCTCGAAACAGCCGAACGGGTGAAGACTTTGGCAGCTAAACTGCTGAAACATTTTGTCGGGTTATATGGCCAAAATTGACAAAAACGAACTGGTGCGGGCGGCGGCAAGGGCGCGGGAACGTGCGGTGGCGCCCTATTCCAAATTCAAGGTCGGCGCGGCATTGCTCGCAAAAAATGGTGAAATCATTTCCGGTGCGAATGTGGAAAGCGCGAGTTACGGTTTGACGTGTTGCGCCGAGCGCGTGGCGCTGTTCAATGCGCTGACGAGCGGAAAGAAAAATTTTGTCGCGGTGGCGGTTGTTGCACGCGCGCCCGGCGGTCCGATGCCGTGCGGCGCGTGCCGGCAGTTGCTCGCGGAATACGCGCCGGAAGCAAAAGTATGGGTGGCGGACAGCCGCGCGTTGACCAAAATCAGGGAATTCACGGTGCAGGAACTTCTGCCATCGGCGTTTGTCATTCCTTGAAATTTCCCAAAAGAAAGGTAGGCTGGGATGCTCTATGGGTTTGAATGAAGCCTGAAATTGTCTTTGGTTTGGAGAGTGCGGCATGGCCGGCGTTGCTGGTGAACGCAGGTTGTGTGGTATTGCGCGCGAACGCGGCGGCGACGGGCACGTTTGGCATGGCCCTGGCCGGCGAAACGCCGCCGTTGTCGGCGATCTGGTCGCCCGAAAACGGCGGCACGCCGGAGGATTTTTTCGCGCGTTGGGGATCATCCGCAAAACCGACCATGGATTTGAAATTACGGGTCGCGAACGGCGCAACGATGAAATTCACAGCGGCGATCTGTGCTTTCAATTCAGAGGGCCGCCAGTGGTTCGTTTTGCAATTATTGCCCGCGGGTGTGCCGGTGTCGGCAACCGCCCCGGAAGTTTCAGCCATTGCGCACGCCCCGGGCGAAACCAAAACTGCGCCGGACGCGGGCGGTATGATGCTCAAGCAAAAACTGGAGTGCGCGTTGCAACTGGCGCGGTCGGTGTCGCTGGATTTCAACAACGCGCTGACGAGCATTCTCGGTCACACATCATTGCTGTTGAGCAAGGCCGAGGCAGGACATCCGTGGCGGCATTCGCTGATGGAGGTGGAAAAATCGGCGGCGCGCGCGGCGGAGATCGCCAACGAACTCACCGTGTTCAGCCGTCAGGAAAAGGAAGCGCACCGCGCGCCGCCGGGGAATTTGAACATGGTGGTGAGCCGCTGCGTGGATTTTTTCCGGGGCGAGCATGGGACAAAAATCGCGTGGAAGACGCAATTGGAGCCGAAATTGTTCTCGGCGCGAGTTGACGAGGCAAAAGTGCAACAGGCACTGACGAAAATTTTGGAAAACGCGGTTGAAGCCATCGCCGGTGGGAGCGGTCAAATCTTTGCGCAAACGCGCAGCGTGGATCTGGCCGAGCCGACGCAGGATCGCAACGTGCATCTGGCCGCCGGGGCTTACGTGTGCATTGAGATTGGCGACAGTGGTCCGGGCATTGAGGCGGACATATTGCCGCGCATTTTCGAGCCGTTTTTCACGACGAAAAACGCCAGTCATCGTGGATTGGGGCTCGCCCTGGTTTATGGCATCGTGACGAATCACGGCGGTGGCGTGGCGGTGTCCAGCAAGCCGGGCGCGGGCACGTCGGTGCGGGTTTATTTGCAGGCGGAAAAGCAATTCATCCCTGAAAGCTCCGGCACGGATGAAAATTTGCACGGCACGGAAACCATTCTCGTTGTGGACGACGAAAGCCTGCTGCTGACCATGGCCGAAACGATTTTGTCCGAATACGGTTATTGCGTGCTGACGGCGAACAGCGGCCAGAAGGCGCTGGCGATACTTTCACGCGACAACGTGCAAGTTGACCTAATCATCACGGATTTGGTCATGCCGACAATGGGGGGGCGCGAATTCATCGAGCACGCCCGGCAACTCGTGCCGGCCACGCGGATTATGAGCACCAGCGGCTACGTGATGCCGGCGGACAAGCAAACCGGCACACCGTATCTGCAGAAACCGTTCACGAGCTACGAATTGCTGGCGAAGGTGAAACAAGTGCTGACGCAAACACTGGCTGTTGACTAAGGGGGGATTTTTTGTTTAACTTTGCTTATTATGCAAATTGAAAGTCTAAAAGTATTCTGTGATTTGGCTGAAACAGAAAGTTTCACCAAAGCCGCTCAAATCAACGGCGTCACGCAATCTGCCGTGAGCCAGCAAATCAGTTCGCTGGAACGCATGTTCAAGTCGCTGCTCATCGAGCGCAGCAAGAAAAAATTCCGCCTCACGCGCGAAGGCCAGATGCTTTACGATTTCAGCAAACAAATCATCCAGACCTACGAATCGCTGCACAGCAAATTGCAGGAATTGAAGGACATTATTTCCGGCACGATTCGCGTGGCGACCATTTACAGCATCGGCCTGCACGATTTGCCGCCGTATATCAAAAAATTCCTGAAGAGCTACCCCACCGTCAACGTCCATGTCGAATACCGCCGCGCCAACCAGGTTTATGATGACGTGCTCAGCAACGTCGTGGACATGGGACTGGTGGCGTATCCAACCAAGGACTCCAAGCTCGAAATCGTCGCGCTGCGCAAGGATCCCCTGTTGTTGATCTGCCATCCGCAGCATCCGTTTGCCAGACAGAAGTCCATCCGGCTCAAGGCGCTCACCGGGCAGAAATTCATCGGTTTCGAGCCGGACATTCCCACGCGCAAGGCGCTGGACAAAATTTTGAAGGAGCATGGCGTGGACCCGAAACACGCCATGGAATTCGACAACATCGAAACGGTGAAGCGCGCGGTGGAAATTGACGCGGGCATTTCGATTGTGCCGCAAGGCACGGTCATACAGGAAATCGCCAAGCAAACGCTCGCCGCCGTGCCGATTGAGGACGGCAGCTTTTACCGTCCGATCGCCGCGATTTACAAAAAGAACAAGGTGCTTTCGCCGGCGATGAAACAATTTCTGACGCTGCTCAAAGATACGGCTTGATTTGCGTTTGAAAAATTCGATGGGCGGTGCCGAAACCGTCGCCCGTTTTTTATTCGCTGAATCCGCCGTGATCAATGCCGTTGAAAGGCGCAATCATGGTGTGCGGGCTGGCGGCGGCAGTGGTTCGCCGTTGTTTTCTTCCGCACAGATGGTCTGAATTTCAGATGCGGGAAGCGCGCGGTTGTAGATGGCGAGTTCATCCAACAAGCCCGCAAAGAATTTATTGTAAGTCCAATCGCCCGGATGGTCAGTTGGTCGCCGGCTGATCCAGAGGTCTCCCCTGGTCAGAGGAACGAAGCTGCCCCATTGAGCTTGGGCCATGACGGCGCCGTTCAAATACAAAACACCGATGCCACTGGTCTTGTCGTAGGTCACCGCCGCATGTTGGAAGCGACCATTGACGACAACACCCGGCGGCGAAACCAAAAAATGATGCCCGCTATCGGCATCGACGATGTTGGCTTGAAGGACACCTTGAGAATCGGGGCGATGGCCAATCCATAATTGGACCCCAATAACGCCGGGCATGGTTGCGCTGGGATTCCATTCAATGATGGGGTGAAATCCCGAAACGTCGGACGGCTTGATCCATGCCGTGATCGTCAGGCCGTCGCTTTCACCCACATTCAACGAAGGATTGAACGGAATTCTCAGGCAAGAATTGAATCCATTCAGGGAAAAAGCCTGTCCCACCTTGCCTTCGGCAAAAGAAACATCTCCCATCAAGGTGGCCGGATTGCCTCCGGCTGAATCGTTGCCGTCACCTTCGCCGGACCACAACGCCACCAGACCCGGACGCATTTGTCCCGGTTTTCCCGTTGGCGACACCGTCAGGTGCTGGATCAAATCCACCGGCAACTTGAAGTTGCCAAACGCGGTTTCCACACGAAGGACCCTGATGGCAAATTGGGCTGTCAAGGTGTCGCCGTTGGCGGTGGCCAGTTGTATCGAATTGGTTTTGGGCCGGCAGGTGATGGAGCGGATGCGTTCCAGCGGCAGCTTCATTTCACCCAGGACATCTGAACGGAATTGAAACGTGTCATCTCCGCTTTGGCCAATGATTCTTGAACCGTCCTGCAATTCAATAATCAGGCGGAACCCGACCGGTTGATTGGTGGCGACGGGGGCAGCCCGGAGGGGGTTGAAACAAAAACCCAAAACGCCGCAGGCCAAAAACAAACGCAGGAAGGCTCTCATAATAGCCGAACGCTAGGTGTGGCGTCATGGCCGGTCAAGCGGCAATTAAGCAACCTTAAATCGGATTATTTCAGATTCGCCGGATTCAACGGCTTCAAGTCATGCGGCACGAACAGTCCGTTTTTGCGGATCAGTTCACCGTCGAACCACACTTCACCGCCGCCCCATTCGGGACGCTGGATCAACACCATGTCCCAGTGCACCGCCGAGCGGTTGCCGTTGTCGCATTCCTCGTAAGCCTGGCCGGGGGTGAAGTGCAGCGAACCGGCGATTTTCTCGTCGAACAAAATGTCGCACATCGGATTCAAAATATAGGGGTTGAACCCAAGTGAAAATTCGCCCACGCAACGCGCGCCGGCGTCGGTATCCAAAATTTCATTCAGCCGTTTCGTGTTGTTCGCCGCCGCGTTGACCACTTTGCCATCCTTGAATTCGAGCCGGACGTTTTCAAATTTTGTTCCGGCATAAATCGTCGGCGCGTTGAATTGAATCACGCCGTTCACGGAATTTTTCACCGGACAGGAAAACACTTCGCCGTCGGGAATGTTGCGGTCGCCCTTGCACATTTTCGCGCCGATGCCCTTGAGGCTGAAGGTGAGGTCGGTGCCGGGACTTTTGAGATGGACGCGGTCGGCGCGTTTCATCCGGCGTTCGAGCGGAACCATCGCGCGCGCCATTTTTGCGTAATTCATCGTGCACACGTCGAAATACAGGTTTTCAAACGCCTCGGTGCTCATGCCCGCCGCCTGGGCCATGCTCGGCGTCGGCCAGCGCAGCACGCACCAGCGCGTCCGGTTGACGCGATAATCCAGCACCGGCCGCGTGATGCGGGAGTAAAGTGACATGCGCTCGGACGGCACGTCGGCGTTTTCACTCGCGTTCAGGCTGCCGCGAATGGCGATGTAGGCCTGGACCTTTTTCATGCGGAACAGTTCGATATCGCAGAGCAGTGCGGCGTGTTTTGCGTTCGTCTCGCGCACCATTTCGCGCGAAATGCGCGTATGGCGGACTTCGACCAGCGGCGTGCCGCCGGCGGCGCGGACGGTGCGCATGAGTTCAATGGAAAATTCGTCGGGCACATCAATCATGTCCAGCAGCACGCGGTCGCCCTTTTTGACCTGTGTGGAATAATTCACGAGCAGCTTCGCCAGTTTCTTGTAACGCAGATCGGTCATAATCCTTCAAGGCTAACCGGACAAACAGCTTTGTCCAGCGGAGTCATTGCAACTTGTTGAAATGTGCGGTTATGATAAACTCATGCATATGAAGTTCAATTTTTACACGGTGGGGGCGTTTTTGTTCCTGGCGCTGGCCGCGCGGGCGCAGACCACGGCGTTCACCTATCAAGGTCAGTTGAACAGCAGCAACAATGCCGTCACCGGCACTTACGATTTCCGGTTCCGGCTTTTTGACGTGAACAGCAACGTAGTGGCCGGACCACTGACGAACGCGCCGGTAGGCGTCACGAACGGCTTGTTCACCGTGACGTTGAATTTTGGCGCGACGGTTTTCGACGGCAGTGGCCGCTGGTTGGAAATCGCCGTGCGCGGTTACGGTGACACGAACACCTACACCGCGCTCTCGCCGTTGCAGCCAATCACTTCGACGCCTTATGCCATCCGCGCCATCAGCGCCGCCAATGCGACGAACGCGATGTTTTTGACCGCGCCGTTGCAAGGAACAAACATCACCGGCATAGTTCCAGCCACGAATTTGCCGCCGGACGTCGCGTTCCTTGACAGCAATCAGGTTTTCACCGCCTCGAATACATTTAACGGCGTGGTGACGGCGAATAATTCCGCCAATGCTTTTTCCGGTGCGTTCACGGGCAGCGGCGCAGCTTTGAACAGCGTCCCAGCGACCAGTCTCACCGGCACGCTGCCCGACGCGCGGCTGTCGGCCAACGTGGCGTTGCAAAGCAATCCCAACTTGAATTTCGCCGGCGCCGTTTCCGCCACCAACTTCACCGGGGCCGGCCACGGGCTGACCAATGTGCCGGGTGCGTTCTTCTGGGTGACGGTTGCGGGAACAACCGCTCAAATCTTCCCCAACGTCGGTTATATCGCCACCAACAACACCGCCCCGGTGATATTGACGCTGCCTTCGTCGCCCAGTGCCGGCGATGTGTATAAAGTCGCCGGTGTGGGCGCGGGAGGATGGATCATCGCGCAAAATGCCAATCAAATGATCGCCGCCGGAAATCTTTCCGCCGCCGTCTTCCAAAGCTGGAAGGCCGGCGCTTCCGCTCTCAATTGGTCGGCTATCGCCTCCTCCGCCACCGGAACCAAATTGGTGGCGGCCGTCAACAACGGATACATTTGGACTTCAACCAATTCCGGCGCAACATGGACACAGCAAAACGGCAGCGGCAGCCGTTATTGGTCTTCCGTCGCCTCTTCTTCCGATGGAACCGAACTCGTGGCGACCGTCGGTTATACCATTTACACCGCCAGCCAGCCCGGCGCCATCTACACTTCAATCAATTCCGGGGTAACTTGGGCGTCGCATACTTCTTCACCCCTTTCTTCAACCCTTAACTGGTCTTCCGTTGCGTCTTCCGCCGATGGAACCAAACTCGTGGCGGCGGTTCGCAGCGGGCAGATTTACATTTCCTCCAACTCCGGCACCAGCTGGACCGCGCAGGGGCCAAATGGTCTCCTTTGGACTTCCGTCGCCTCTTCGTCCGACGGAACCAAACTGGTGGCGGTGGAGAATAACGGCCAAATTTACACCTCCTCCAACTCCGGCACTTTATGGACACAACGCGTCAGCGGCACCACAAATTGGGTCGCTGTGGCGTCGTCAACGGATGGAAGCAGGCTGGTCGCAACAGCCAGCGGCGGCCAGATTAGTATTTCCACGGATTCAGGCGTCACCTGGGTTGCGCAGAGTTCGCCCGTTACCGGCACAATCACATCCGTCGCTTCCTCGTCCGACGGTTCGCGGCTGGCAGTCACCGCTGGCGGAGCCGGAGCATCAGGCAACATTTTTGCCTCCTCCGACTCCGGCGCGACCTGGATGCAACTGGCAGGAGCGCCCACCGTCTCGTGGGCGGACATCGCTTCGTCCGCCGACGGCAGCCAGCTCGCGGCAGCGGTCTATGGCGGCAACATTTACGTCTCCTCCCAAAGCAGCACGACGACCGGCGCGGCGGGTTATTTGACCGGCCCGCAGCACAGCGCCATTGAATTGATTTACGCCGGCAATAATTTGTTTCTGCCGCTGAGTCACGAAGGAACCATTCGGGCATATTAAAAATCGGATGAATCGGGAAACACTGGATCGCTGGTGTGAGCGGAGCATTCTGGGTTTGGTGCTCGGCATTCTGGTTTTTGGCCCGCTGGCCATGGGCGCGGTGGACACGCCGGAATTTCTCGTCATTCAAGGATTGACGGTGGCCATGATGCTCGTGTGGGCGCTGCGATTGTGGATCAACCCGAAACCACAATTGCTCTGGCCACCGCTGGCTTGGGTGGTGCTTGTGTTCGCGGCCTACGCCATCGGGCGTTACCTTACGGCGGACATCGAATACGTCGCACGGCTGGAGATGATCCAGGTGTTGATGTATGCGTTCGTGTTTTTTGCCGTCGTCAACAATTTATACCGGCCGGAATCGGTGCAAATCATCAGTTTCACGCTGATTTTTCTGGCGATGGGGATTTCGTGCTTTGCCGTTTACCAATTTTTGACGCACTCGAACCGGGTCTGGGATTATGTCTCGCCTTATCTGGGCCGTGCCTCGGGCACTTACATTTCACCGAACAATTTCGCGGGCTTTCTGGAAATGCTTCTGCCGCTGGCGATGGCTTATGTCTTGGTGGGGCGAATGAATCCGGTCGTCCGGATTTTGCTCGGTTACTCCGCTCTGGTCATGCTGGCGGGGATGGTTGTGACGTTTTCGCGCGGCGGCTGGGTGGCAGTTGTCGTGGCGTTGCTGGTGCTTTTGGGAACATTGATTTTTCATCGCAACCACCGGTTGCCGGCCTTTTTGCTTTTGGTCGTTTTGGCCGCGGGGGGAACGGTTTTCGTCACCAATTATTTGTCGAAGACGCTCAGTTACATGCGCCGCGTGGGAACACCCGGGGAAGCCGCGGAACTTGACCTGGTGGTCCGCCCCGGCATCTGGACGGCGGCGGAGCAGATGTGGCGGGATCATTTTTGGTGGGGCGTCGGGCCGGCGCATTACAATTATCGTTTCCGGGAATATCGTCCGGAAAGTGTCCAGATGAGTCCCGACCGCGCGCACAATGATTACTTGAACCTGCTGGCCGATTGGGGCGCAGCGGGCGGAATCATCGTGCTCGCCGGCATGGTGACATTCGGTGCGGGATTGCGGAAAACGTGGAAATATGTCCGCCCGGCGGAAAATGATTTTGGCCGCGGCATGAGCAATCGCTTCGCTTTTTTCCTCGGCGCGTCCGCCGGATTGTTCGCGCTGGCGGTGCATTCGGTGGTGGATTTCAATCTGCACATTCCGGCCAATGCAATTCTCGGTGTGACGTTGCTGGCGTTGTTGAGCAGCAACCTGCGGTTTGCCACGGAGCGCCACTGGCCGGGCGCGCGCTTGCCCGTCAAAATGCTCGCCACTTTGGTGCTGGTTGCAGGGGTTGCCTATTTGGGCTGCCAAGGCTGGCGTCGCGGGCAGGAAGCGGTCTGGCTGGCACGGGCGGAACAGTCGCCGGTTTATTCCCCAGCGCAGGCCGCAAATTTAAAAAAAGCATTTGCCGTCGAGTTGCTGAATTTTGAAACGGCCTACAACATCGGCGAATGCTTCCGCACGCAGAGTTTCGACGGCGGACAAAATTACGAAGACCTGGCAAAAACGGCGATGCAATGGTATGCGCGCGGCATGAAACTCAATCCGCATGATGGCTACAATTATTTGCGTTACGGCATGTGTCTTGACTGGCTGGAAAAGCACGACGAGGCCGGGCCGTATTTCAACCGCGCTGACGCGCTCGACCCCAACGGTTATTACACGGCGGCGAACATTGGGTGGCATTACGTTCAGGCTGAAAATTACGCCGCCGCCCGGCCATGGCTGAAACGGTCATTGCGGCTGCACTGGCAGCAAAATGGACCGGCCGCCTCCTATCTGGAAATCACCGAGCGCAAACTCGTCGAAAAGGCCTCCGGCCAGAACGTTTTGCCCGCCGGTTTTTGAGCGCAAATGGCAAAATGGCAAGGAATTTCCAGTTGACATTTGACCGTTTATCCTTAAATTGGTAACAAGCAGAAAAAAAATTGGAAGACAATTATGAAACACATTCAAACCTTGGTGTTTGGGGCGATTTGCGGGTTTGTCTTGACGCTGGCTGCTGGCGCAGTTGCACAACCAGCAATCCAGCCGGGCGTGGTCACCGCGGTTCGCATTGTGGGCGAGGCCAGATACTCATTGGGAGATGGCAAATGGCATCCGCTGGTGGTGGGCAAAATTCTCGCGGCAGGCGCGGTCATCCAGACCGGGCACGATGCAACAGTGGACATTGTTTTGGGCAAGAAAATACTAATGCCTCAGGCAATACTAATGCCTAAGACTGTTCCACTGCCGGATCGAATCTCTCTGGCAGCGGATGCAAACGTGCGCGGCTATGTCTCTTACAGACCTACAGCGGAACAAAACGCCGTTCGCATGACGGGTGACACCGTGCTGGCCATTGATAAACTGACCGTTTCAGACACGGGAGTGGACACCGTTAACGACACGGAACTGGATTTGCGCCAGGGGGGCGTCTACTGTAGCGTCAAAAAATTTTCCGGCGCGTCCCAATACCTCATTAAAATCCCCAACGGCATAGCCGGCGTTCGCGGCACGCTGTTCTATATTGACGCAACCGGCCGGTGTATCGCATATAAAAATTCCGTGGTGCTTTCCATCACCGGCCCGGATGGCAAACCAATTACTCTGGTTCTAACTGAAGGCAATCAGTTTGATCCAGCAAATATGGGAAACGGCCAGTCCGGTCCATTGCCACTTGGCGTCAGTCCATTGCCACCCGGTCTGGGTGCCGAGTTGGATAGAATTTTCGATGCACTTCGTACAATATATTTTCCTGATTATGGAGAGATTACCTTTCCCTTTGACTGGACCCAAGGCCACATTTCGCCGACACAAGGGCAGTACGGTGGTGGCTCCCACGGTGGGTGGTTGTCGTGGTGGTAACTTCGACTGACACCAGTTGCCTGCCATACCTTGATTTTTGGTTCCTCGACGATTTCAGTGGAATAGGGGCTGAGGGTTTGTGCAGGCTGGAAGGATGACACCTGAAGCGACATTTCATCAATTGTTGGGGCTGGGCCAGAGTTGGAAAGTGATACGGACG
>Ga0074044_10002695_pt1 | contig 15451 bp, 15 predicted proteins | sample BogForMeECP23OM1_FD_94443 | JGI IMG/M metagenome (GOLD analysis project Ga0074044, IMG submission 94443) | Bog forest soil microbial communities from Calvert Island, British Columbia, Canada - Bog Forest MetaG ECP23OM1 | ecosystem: Environmental > Terrestrial > Soil > Wetlands ... | reverse complement strand
CTGCTCAAATCGCGTGCAACTGCACATCCACGTGCTGGATTTTCATTCGTTCTAACCTTCTAACACGATTGGTCCATCATCGGCCGCTTCCTCAACCCCGGCGGAAATTATGATTCCGCCCTTATATGCAATGTTAGTCACGATCGAAAGAGCCTGGTACTGACCTAAGTAACTACGCCCACGCAGCACTGTTTCAGACAGCCCCTCGAAACTCAGAAACTAAGAGCGAGAAGTTACTTAGGTGTGACCGTAAGTGCGGAAGCATCCCACGACGCGATCGATGTTGTGGCAGCATCTAAAGGGGCGAGTGTTTGCATCTGCCTGCAAGCGGATAACTGAAGTTAGTGGCGGCCGGCGGTCGCGGAGTCACTGACTTACCCTGCTGCTAAGGTCGCAAAAATGCCGATCTCATCCACATCGAAGACCGTGCCCACGAAGACGGCGCTAACGAAGACGGCATTGCTGCAGGGCGCGCAAAGATCCGCAGCCAAAAGCCAGTCTGGACCGGACTCACTGCCGGCGGGCGAAGCTGCAGAGTCCGCTTCGCATGCCGGCGTTCTCGAGCCGTTGCAGGACGCCACTTTCATCTTTACCACTGACCTGCATGGAATGATCACCGCCTGCAACCAGCCCGCAGGCAGCGACGCTCCAGATCGATGCGCCTTCTTGCCGGCCGACCTGGTCGGACGAAACGTCGCCGATCTTTCCGTCCCCGCTCAGCCCATGGTTTTCCCATCGCAGGCGATCGCGTTGGTCCTCGAAAAAGGTCGATTCCAGGGCGTGCTGCACTGCCGCACCAAAGCCGGTCAGCATCTTGATCTTCAGCTCTGTCTGACCTTGTTGCGCGATGCCAAGGCAGCGCCTGTGGCCATTCTGGGATTCGCCGGCAACGAGCATTTCTCACGCGCGGCCACTGCGTCCACTCCGCTTCCTCTCGCACGCCGTGAAATCGACGGCACACAATTTCTGATTGCCAGCCCCATCATGCATAAGTTCATGGGTATGGTAGACCGCGTCGCCGGACACACCGAGACCGTCCTCGTAACCGGCGAAACCGGCACCGGTAAGGAGTTAGTAGCGCGCACCATTCACGGCTCTTCCTATCGCCACAAACACGCTTTGGTAGATATCAATTGCGCCGCTTTGCCCGAGCATCTGGTGGAGAGCGAATTGTTCGGCTACGAAAAAGGGGCGTTCAGCGGCGCCGATTCGTCCAAGCCCGGTTTGTTTGAACTGGCCGACAAGAGCACCATCTTCCTCGACGAAATCGGCGAATTGCAGCCCCAGATTCAGGTCAAGCTACTCCGTGTATTGGATCGCCAGCCCTATTACCGCTTGGGCGGCAATCGCAAAATCACCGTCGATGTGCGCGTGGTCGCCGCCACCAATCAGGATCTTGAACTGGCTGTGAAAGATGGGCGATTCCGCAAGGATTTATTTCACCGCCTCAGTCAGTTTCAATTACGCGTTCCGCCATTGCGCGAGCGTCCCGAAGATATCGCCGCACTGGCGCGCCATTTCCTTTCCTTAAAATCCGCCGATAAATCGTTCACTCGCGAAGCGCTCAGCGCCCTGCAAAGCCATCCTTGGCCCGGTAACATCCGCGAACTCAGGAATCTCGTCGCCAAGCTCTCCATGGCCACCGAGGATCGTCAGATTACCGGGCCAGAAGTTACCGCCGAACTGCGCGGCGAACGGACGGCTTCGACCGCGACCGGCGCTGTCCCGCTCGGGAATCTGGAAAACATGGAAGAGCAGATGATCATTCGTGCCCTCGAGCAAACCGGTGGACATCGCGCCCAAGCCGCCGAGTACCTGGGAATTTCGCGGCGTACCCTAAGCCGCAAACTCCGCGAGTATGAGATCAATGTTCCATCTGGCGAGGCTTACGCAAAGCTTGGCGTCATCAGCGAGGAGCAGCAGAAGTTCTTTCGCGCCAAAGTGAATCTGTCGGTGACTTTGAAAAATTCCCACGGCAAGGAATTGCAGGTGCAGGCCCTCAACCTCAGCACGGGAGGCATGGGACTCGATGTGGTCAGCGATCCCTCCGGTTTTGCCGGATTAATAGACGTCACCTTCCTCCTGCCCGACAGCGAAACCGTCATCCAGGCAAAAGGTCGCCTCGTATGGGCCGATGCCGGAGGCCGAGCTGGACTGCGTTTTGTCGTCGTCGAACCCGCCCTCTTCGAGCAACTCCAGCACTGGACCAATCGCAAAATGAAGGATGAAGGTTGGGAGATTCCGTCCTGAACCCTGCTGCCAATATCACCTCTCGTGAAAACCCCACTCCCCATCTCGCCCACCTTCGAGTTCCTCCCCAATGAAATGAACGACCGCGTCGCATCTTCCGTACACTTCGGTAACCTGTCGTAATACGTCTTTTCGTGCCATTCTCTTCTTGCCGTTGCAGCCTATCGACCGTTACCGCGCGACCAATCTTCGCTGCGGTGCGGAACTCAAGTGAGGTTCTTTCATGTTGCAGTCTCCGGAAGCCAAGTACTCTCCAAACGCAGTGCCGCCCACAAACAGTTACACTCCGGTGAAGCCGGCCACCTCACCCATGGATCAGGCCAACATCGGACGCACGCTCGTCATCAAGGGAGAAGTGTCCGGCGCGGAATCCCTCTTCGTTGACGGACGCATCGAAGGCACGATCAGCTTTCCCGACAATCGGGTTACGATCGGCCGCAATGGAAACGTCACCGCGAACATTACCGCCAAAGAACTTGTGATAATGGGCAAGGTGCAAGGTAACGTCGAGTGTGCTGATCGACTGGACGTGCGCAGTGAAGGCATGCTCGCAGGTGACGTGATCACCCATCGCATCAGCATCGAAGAAGGCGCGATTCTCAAGGGCGGCGTCGAAGTCCGCAACCCCGAGAAGAAAGACCAGAAAACGCAAGTGCAGCCGCAGGCGCAGAACAAGCCGGAGCCACCCAAGGCAATGGCGGCGACCGCGGGCACCGCGTAATCTCGCGACGTTCAGTGCAACAAAAAAAATGGAGTGCGCGGCGAATCTGCCCAGCACTCCATTTTGCTTTTTATTTCTTGGGCTTAAAATCGAGCGCCGCTGAGTTCATGCAGTAGCGCAGGCCGGTGGGGCCGGGGCCATCCGGAAAGACGTGGCCTAAATGCGCATCGCACTGGGCGCAACGTGCCTCGGTGCGCGTCATGCCGTAACTACTGTCGGTGTGCTCGCTGATGTTCTTGCGGTCGGCGGCGGCAAAAAAACTTGGCCATCCGGTTCCCGAATCAAATTTTGTTTCCGAGCCAAACAGCAGGGCGCCACAGCAGACGCAATGGTACGTCCCGTCATCATGCTTGTTCCAATACTTGCCGGTGAAAGCGGGCTCGGTGCCGCAGGCGCGAGCGACCTTGTACTGCTCGGGAGTAAGCTGCTGGCGCCACTCAGCGTCGCTCTTCTTGATTTTGTCGGTGAGTTGTTCGGTCATCTTTTCGGACATGTCATGTCTCCAAAAATAAGATGAAGAAAGAGCGGTAAAGTTGCAAGTCGGCGCTTATAACAACGGATCGTCTTGTGTGGCGACGGGTTCTGCCCCGTCCACGCGGCGCGCCAACGATTGCTAGTGCGCCAGGGGCTGATTTGCGCCGAGCAGCAGGCCGATGCCGGCGCGCTTGCGTAACTCCGACAGCAGTGCCGTCGCGGCGTTCAGGTAGGTCGTGTTGGGATCGGAGGTATCGGCCCAGACTGCTTCATACACAATCTTGGCCGCTTCTTTCGCGTCCATGTGCAACGCGGCTTCCATCCGGTCGGCTTGCTGACGGACTTCTCCGTAGCAGCTGTGGCAGACCGCCGCTGGTTCGGTGGATCCGCTGTGCTGGTGTTGGAGAACACAGCGAAACGTGGCGGCGGCGTTGATCTGAGTGTGAGAAGCGAAAGCCTGCGACTTGAGTTCTTTCAGCAAACGTTCGCGTTCGCCGTCGATGCCGGCGCCGGTTGCGGGCTGCGACGTGGCAGCCGAGACAGGCGGCGTCACCGGCGCCGTGGGCGACACCCGTTCCGGCGACTTGCAGATGGGGCAGACATCCAAGTCCGCTGCATAATAGGCGTTGCAACGCGAGCACGGCAGTCCATAGCCAACCGATTTGGCTTCCGGCGCCGCCGCAAACTTGGGTGCCGACGCCTGGGGCGCAGGTCGCTCAGACGTAGATCGTGCAGCAGGGGTAGCGGATTTTTCCCGGGCTTGCTTGGCGCCAGTGGATTCCATATTGATGATTGCCTCGAACGATTGCCTCGAATGGTTGCCTCGAACGACGGCCCCGGCGGCGTCCAGCGTGCCTGTGCGCCGCCATTACCTTTCATAGTTTAGTTTGAGCGCAACCGGCAGGCGATGCACGTCAGTGCATGCCCACGGTAACGGCTTAGACGCTCCCGCCGCGTTTTATTTTGAGCTGGTCAGCAACCGCACTACCTCTTGCATCCGGGCTCGATAAAGGTTCTCGCTGGGATCCATCCGGGAGGCGATTTCGAGCTCTGCCAGAGCGTCTTCGTAGTGGTCGAGCGCCATCAGACAGGCGGCCAGCAAATAGTGATTCTGCGCGCTCGGCTCGAGCCGGAGCGCTTCGCGAAATTCCTCTTCCGCTTCTGCCAGATGTTGCGTGTTCACCAGCGCGGTCCCAAGATAGCGATGCCCCAGGCCAGAGTCCGGATTAAGCGCAACCGCCTGCCGCAGCACTTCTACAGCTTCCTCGTCTTTGCCCGAAAGCAGCAGGGCCTGGCCTAAAACGCGGTGTTCAGCGGCCCCTGTGGGGTTGGCAGCGATGGCGGCGCGTAACTCGCGAATCGCAGAAGGATAGTCGCGCTTCGACATATAGGCGCGCGCCAGGCAGTTGTGACCACCGTCCCACTCCGGAGTCCGACGATACAGATCCTTGAATTCCGCGATGGCGTCATCGAAGTCTTCCTTGTCGCAAAGCGTGTTACCCAGGTTGCTGCGGACGCTGGCTTCGTCGGGGTTTAGCCGCTTGGCGGCGCGATATTCCGCGACGGCCTCATCCAGTTTCCCTTGATCGTGCAGCACGACGCCAAGATTGCTGTGCGCCTCCCAGAAATCGGGGCGCAGGCTGAGGGCGCGGCGATAGGCAATAGCGGCGCGGCGCGGATCGCCCTGATCGCGGTGCGTGATACCCATGTCGAAGTATACGTCGGCGTTCGCTGGGGAGCCCTCCGGTTCGCGCGCCAGCGCTTCATCGAAGGCGTGCAGCGCGGCATCGTAGTGGCCATCGGCGTAGAGCGCAAGTCCGAGGTAACGATAGGCCTCCGCATTGGCGGGATCCATGCTGAGGGCGGTGCGCGCTTCGGCCAGCGCGTCGCCGGCGTCGTCGGTCCGGTAAAAGAGGAACGAAAGCTGGCTGTGCGTTTCCGGGAAACCCGGCATCATCCGTGAGGATTCGGTGAACTCGTCGAGCGCTTCGTCGAACTTTTCCTCGCGCCGCAGCACAGTCCCGAGAACAAAATGCAGCAGAGCGAGATTCGACGGCGAACTGCCCGTTTCATCGCGCAGCATGGCGCGCAGCTTGTCTTCGGCGGCGGCGAAGTTCCTGTCATGAACCAGGCCGGCTATCTGGGCTGCAACCGTAGAGCAGTTGCAGGAGGGGTGCAGGCGACTAGCTTTCGGCCCCGGCGCTGTTCCGGCCTTCGAATCGACACTCTTTGGATCGACAGTCTTTCGGTCTACCGTCTGCCGCGCCAGGCTCTGAATTAATCCCGCGTCCGCTCCAGCCTTTTGCAGGGCGCGGGTGCATTGCCCAGTGCATTGCATCGTAGTCGGGCAGGAAAGCAACCATGTTTCGTCCGGCGTTTCGGCCAAACGCTGGACCCGTGCGCTCGATATTCCGCTTGCCAGCCACAAAAAAATGGCGTCCGCGGGGGTGCTCGGAGCTTGTTCGCCGTGCAAGGAAACTGCTGCCAACAACAACAAAACTGATCTCAGAATACAGCGTTTCACGAAGCCTCCGGCGGTTTTGACGCGTGGAAATTGCCCTGTCGTCAAAATAGTCCGGCGATGGTATTGCCGATAGGTCACGGAAGTAATTTGCCGGGGCATGCCCCAGCGGTGTGTGGGAGTTAGCCATCGTCGCCGCAAATGCGCGTGGTTGGTCAGTTTCAATTTGCTCTGCAAGGGCATGGCTTCAAGACTGCTGAAAAACTCAGTCAGAATATGGTTGAGACCATGCCAGACCGATTGCGGTACACTATAGATTGCTGCTTGTGTCCGGTGTCGCCGGTCCGCACAGCCGGTTCGGAGGCTCTATGTTTGAAGGCTTGTTTCAACCCATGCACCTGCTGGTCATCTTCTTTATCGCGCTGCTGGTGTTTGGCCCGCGAAAATTGCCCGAGTTAGGCAAGGGCTTGGGCGAGGGCATTCGCGCCCTCAAAGAGGGTATGAAGGATCAGAGTGCCAAGGCCGACACCAAAGTTGAAACCAAACCTGCTGAGACCAAATCTCCAGAAACCAAATCCGAAGATGAGCCCGAAATTAAGGCCTGATGCGGCGGAAACAATTTGGTTGGCAAGTCCCCGCGATGAATCGGTTGTTATTTGTCGCCCTGCTCCACGAAGAACTTTCCCGTTTCTCCCGCTGAAAAATAGCGCGAGGTTACCGTCTTCTTTCGCGTGAAAAACTCAACCGCGTCCCAGCCGTGCACGTGGAGATCCCCGAAGAAGGAATCCTTCCAGCCGGAAAACGGAAAATACGCTGGCGATGCCGCCACTCCGATATTCACGCCCACCATCCCGACTTCGATGCGGCGGCTGTATTCTCGCACGGCCGCGCCGTTTTCGGTGAAGATCGAAGTCCCATTGCCTCGCGGATCGCCATTCACCAGCGCAATCGCCTCATCCAGCGTATCCACGTGCATCACCGACAGCACCGGGCCAAAAATTTCTTCGCGCGCCACGCCCATGCCCGGCTTTACCTTGTTCAAAATCGTGGGACCGACAAAATTTCCTCCCTCTGGAACCCCCGCCGGACGCCGTCCATCCAGCAGCAACTCCGCGCCCTCCCGTAATCCGCTTTCAATCGCGTCATGAATGCGCTCGCAGGCGGCGTGCGAAATCACCGGCCCCAGGCTTACTTTCGCGTCCCGTCCGTCTCCTGCAATCAGCTTCTCGGCCTCGGCTTTCAATCGAGCCATGATCGCCGCTTCCGCGGAGCCCACCGTTACCAGCACCGATCCCGCCATGCAGCGCTGCCCCGCGTTCCCAAAAGCGCTCCCGAGAATGTTGCTCACCGTCTTATCGACGACCGCATCCGGCATCACGATCATGTAATTTTTCGCGCCGCCCAGCGCCTGCACCCGTTTCCCGTTCTCGGCTGCGCGCCGGTAAATATACTTTGCCGTCTTCACCGAACCCACGAACGAAACCGCGCGAATCGCCGGGCTATCGAGAATCGCGTTCACCGCATCGTGCGCGCCATGCACCAGATTCACCACTCCCGGCGGCAAACCGATTTCGTCGAAGATGTGGAAGATCAGCTCCGCCGTCAGCGGAACCTGCTCCGATGGCTTCAACACGAACGCGTTTCCGCAGGCGATGGCGAACGGCAGAAACCACATCGGCACCATGGCCGGAAAGTTGAACGGCGTGATCGCCGCGCACACCCCGACCGGCTGGCGGATGGTTTCCGTGTTGATGCCGCGCGCCACCCCTTCCAGAATCCGTCCCTGCATGGTCATCGGAGTCGCGCAAGCTACTTCCAGCACTTCAATGCTGCGGGAAACCTCCGCCCGCGCATCGGAGAGCACCTTCCCACCTTCCCGCGTGATCGACGCCGCGAGTTCGTCAATCCTTTGGCGGAACTTCTCCCGCAGCGCATAGATGAATTCCGTGCGTTCGCCCACTGCGCGCGAGCGCCACTCCGGCAACGCCGCGCTGGCCGCGGCAACCGCCGCTTCCACCTCGGCAACGCCCGACAACGGAACCCGCGCCAACACTTCACCGCTCGCCGGGTTAGTCACGTCGAGCTGACCAGTTGCCGAAGCCGCGACCCATTCGCCACCCACGTAGTTCGCGAGAATTCGTGTGGGCGTTTGCCTCTCCGTATTGATGCCTGCAATCGTGGCTTTATCCGCCGCCAGCGTATTCGTTTCGGTGGTCATGGCTAACCTTCCTGTTTCCCGCCGCGCCCATTTCTGTGTCAGCTAAACAGTCTGTTGAAGAACTCAGCTTGTGATTTTACCTTGTCATGCAGCGAGCGCCCTAACCGCCTTCGCCCATCATTACTAATGGCATGGTGGGAGTAGTCGCTCCCGCCTCGTTCTCGACCGTAATCGCAAACGCTCTGGCTTCGAGGCCCGGCGGTAGCGGAGGGTTGATCACGGTCGCGCTGCCGTGGGCATCGGGCTTGAACAGGCCCGCCGGAACCGGCGCGCCGTTCACCGGCATCAGCCACAGTTCGTAGGTCTTCCGCGACGGCAGCGAAGGCATATTGTTGGCCAGAAAGATGAGGCTGGAGCGGTTGCGCACGTAGATCGCCTTGCCTTGCGGCTGTGGTGGAGTCTTCAATGCGACCAGCGTAAAATGCTGACCTTCAGGATTGGTCAGCGCACTCGCCAGGCTCCGCGCCTGTTCCAAATCCGCTGTCCGTTGGCTCAGAATCGAACTGGCCATGCGCAAGTCACTCTTCAGTTCATAATTCTCTTTGCCCAGCGATGCGGCAAATAGTATGACCGCCGCTGTCGCCGCCCATCCCAGCCATCCCCACCACGAGCGCCTATGACCCTCGGGCTCTCGCAACCGGACGGGAGAAACCCTTGCCGCCTCACTGGCCACCGCATCCAGCAGCCGTTTCCGGGCTCGCTCGGGAGGCTTTGGCCCCAGCGTTGACAGCGCCAGCAACGCTCCGTCGCCGCGCAGTTGCTCCAGTTCCCGTTGGCACGCCGCGCAGGTTGCGAGATGCTGTTCCAGGTTGGAGCGCTCCTGTCCCTCGAGCGCGTCCAGCGCGTAGAGTGCGAGATCCTCTGCGAATTGTTCGTGACTGCTCATGCCTGTTCGTTTCGAACCGAAGCTAGTTTGAACCCAAGCTAGTTTCGAATCTTCATGTCTGAAACGCCTTTCGCAGCGTCATCAATCCGGCGCGAATCCTGGTCTTGATCGTACCTAAAGGCTCTCCGGTTTTGCTCGCAATCTCGGAGTGACTTAGTCCTTCGAAGTAAGCCAACTCAAGCGCGCTGCGTTGCAGCGAGGGCATCGCGCCCAGCACGCCGCGAATCTTTTCTGCCGCGCGAGAACGGTCGGCATCGCCTGCCAAATCCGGCGCTACCGATAGAACCACATCTTCAATGTCGGTTTCCGGACGCCTTCGTCGAAGAAAGTCGATGGCGCGGTTGCGGCTGATTACCGCCAGCCATGCTCCCAAACTGCCGCGAGCCGCATCAAAGCCGGAGGGATTCCGCCAGAGCTGCAGAAAGACTTCCTGCAGCACGTCTTCGGCTGCTCCCGCATCGCCCAAGATTCGCAAAGCAACGGCGTACACGACACCAGAATAGCGGTCATAGAGCTCCGCTACGGCGCTCTGATCGCCTGATTTCATGGCCGTTACCGCGGCTAAATCAGGCGCAACTCCGTGCCTTTCAGAACTCGACAATGCCAATTTCCCTATTGAAAGTACGCAAGCTGCTGCTTGCCGGATTGCAATCACAAGCGGCGAGAACAATAGCAGGTTCCAGGCATCGCTCGCAAGCAATCGAGAGGTGAGCGAGTGCTCTTTAGGCTTGTTCTACCCCTCCTACTTCGATCTTTTAGAATCAAAGACTTAGCGGTTGATTTCCCCTAGATCTTTGAGAAATAAGGGTTTCGTAAAGCCTTATTCGTCAAAGACTTAGGTTTTAATCGGTAAGTGACTGACATTTTCTTTGAAACTGTGCGAGAGTGAATCTATGAGCGGGATGCGGGCGGTTCGGCGAGACTTTTCGGAGCTGGAGCGGCGGCGGATGGAGGGGGCTCGGCTGCTCCGGGAGGGTGTTTGGCAGGCGGAGGTGGCGCGACGGCTGGGGGTTCGGCGGTAATCGGTGGGCGCGTGGGCTAAGAAGATTCGCGGGGCGGGCTGTGGGCGCTGAAGGCCGGGCGGCTGGGAAGGCCGCGGAAGCTGCATCAAGAACAGTTGAGGCGGGTGGAGAAACAGTTGGAGCGTGGTCCGCAGGTGATGCGGACGAGGAAGTGGACGGTGCGGCGGGTGGGGGAGTTGATTGAACGGGAGTGCCGCGTGAGGTATTGCTCGGCGGGGGCTTGGGGAGTGTTGCGCGGGATGGGGTGGAGGTGGAGGGGTGGCGGTCGGGGCTGGAGGCGGGAAGTTTAGAGGTTAGAATTCCCAGCCTTGCATCTACAGCTATAATTCCCCCATGACCCAAGAAGCCCGAGAACTGCTGCAAAAGGCCCTGGCCCTGCCGGATAACGAACGTGCGGAACTGGCCGGAAACTTAATCTCCAGCCTGGACGCCACCGTCGATCCGGACGTCGACGCCGCCTGGCAGCAAGAGGTCGTGCGCCGTCTGCATGAGGTTCAATCCGGCAAGGTGGGGACCATCTCTTGGGAAGAGGTCCAGCAGAAGGGACGTACACTGCCGCATGGCAAGTAAGGCGCTTCGACGCACGGATCAATGAAGTGTGTGCCGCCCTGCGGTTCTCTTTGGGGTGTGATCCAAACTAGTTACTGGTAACTCTCCGCCTGTCCCGGATTTCGAATCAGGTTTGTTCCAATTCGGCTAACTTGCTTCCAAGCGAATCAACCATCGGAAGCAACAGCCTGCCTAGCGAGTTGCTGACTGCTCGGCGCTTTAGCTCTTCCAGCCCGCCCTTATCTACCTGCTCAAGCAACCACAATCCCATAATTGTTGAGGAGATCTTGTAGATGTTTCTGATTTCTTGCTCGCGTTTCGGATTCCCGTAAACATAGCGTTTGTAGTGCAGGTTATCCATATTCACCAGCGAAGTCCTCGATTGATCGCCATTTGGCATGATCGTGACTACGTCTTCATCGGATGTAATTTCGATGCTATCTGACCATCCGTCTTTCTTGATTTCTTTGATCTCTGGCAACGCAAGAGTCGAAACCTTCGGCGGCTTCGGGGGCTCGGCGGATGTTTCTTGGGCTGTATAGGCGAATCGATCTCCGGCCAAAAGCGAACGGAGAAATACCCCTCTGGCGAATTGGGGCTTGTTAACATTACCTTTACTTCAGTTCGATGACCGATGTCGCACGTATTATCTGGCGCAAGTTGCAATTCCAGTCGCCCGTTGTAGAGGCTCGTACATTTGACCAACGCTTCGGGTCTTATGATGAGTTTCCCGGGCTCAAATGCACGAACGAGATAATCGTTTTCCGCGTCGGTCACCAAAATCACTCGGCAGTATGAGTTCTGCGGGCACTTTTTAACGAAGTCACCGTTTTCGTTCGCGTCTTCGAGCTTCAAGAATGTCGGGAATCGCTGGCCGTCAAATTTCGGAGTCGGCTGATCGCCGGGCCTGGGAACTTTGATTTTGAGACCAATACCGAGAATTTCGGCCAGTGCAGGGTTTTGGGCCACCAGCTTTTCAAACAGTTCGATGGATTCTGATTCCTCAGCAAATTGTTCTTCCACAGTTTCTCTGTGGCGTTTCTCGTTCCATTCTCGCAGGCCAGGATGCTTGCGAAGGAACTCTGCCAACGCAGATTCCAAGAAATCCTTTTCTTGAACGTCGCGCTGCCGATCCCGGCTAGTCATGAACATCCGATTGATCAATTGCTGATCAAGACGCGAACAGTCGATGTTAATCAGGAGTTGCTTTTGAACCCAAGGGAGGTTGACCGATTGTCGGCGGAAAAAATCATTCGGTAACGCGCCATGCGACTGGCCGTTAATAGTGTAGATGATTGCCTCTCGCGAGCTTACCCAGCGCGAAATCTCGGCATTCTTTTTGTACAGACAAATGCGTCCACCAACCATCCCAACCTTTGGGATGTTCAATGTGAAGTTGCACGGAAAGCCCTCTTCTAACACGTCGCCTTTGTCGTCCTCAAGGCGGATGTTCATTCCCGAAAAGGTACTTTCGAGTGTGTGGCCTTTATAACTCCGAGTTTCGTGAATCCGCATAGGAACCACAACAGCCCAAAGCTTGCTCGACAGAGCCCGATAAAAATCTACGGTCGCCATCGTCTTTGTGCTCCCGGGGAGGTCATACTCAAAGAGTTTTACGATGGTCCCGTACTTTGTTGGACGCTTATATGGCGTGCTCTCGTCGTCCGGATATATCAAGATTTCGTCGAAATCGAGTTCGCAGACCCTTCCCTTCGGTGCGAGGTATTCGTATCTCTCGTTCTTTTCGTTCTTCAGCGGAGGGCGCTTTCTGACAACTGTGAACCCCCATTTCGGATTCTTGATACCCGGGATGGCAGCGTTGCGCCTCGAAGCAATCAACTGATAATTCTTGTTGGGGCTGCAGTAGGTCAAGCTGCCTGTGCTGCCCATATTGAACTTACCTTGCACGAATGGAACCGACGTTTTATTGCTTCGCAGCAAGGACACCAATGTGTCCTTGAAGTCTTCCGGTTTTTGGCCCTCTCCGGTATCGACTACGATCACGCAGGGATTACCCTCACTTGGCTTCTGGCCGGTGACTATGATGCTTATATTTCGCTCCGCAAGTTCAGTCCGCTGCGCTGCTGACCACTTGGCCAGATTTCCGTCGGGGACGTTCAGGAACTGCTCCGCTGCTTCGTTCATTGATCGAGGCACTAGATTGCTGCGCGGATCAAGATTTCTCGCAAAACATTCGCGCATCAAAATGGCATCAATCGAGTTGACGACCTTCTCAACTAAAGCGCCGATAGCATCTGCCTGTTGCGCCCCGATGATCCCGTAGTTGTTTTCGATCCCGCCAGGGGAGCCAATTAGAATCGGAGAATTTTTCTAAGCCGAAAACTGTAAGAGCGTCGGTCACATCCTCCTCGCGTTCGGCCTTCAACAAGTCGGTAAATAATTCTTCGTATGCCATGGTTTTCCTAGGATGTGATTATTTCAGCCAGTGAACCTTGATTTCCTTTTCCAGCGGCCTGAATTCCGGGTCGCCGGTGACGAGTTCAGTCCTTCTTTCCTTTGCCAGCGCGGCGGCGAAGGCGTCGGCCAAACTCAATTTGAAACGCGCCTTGAAATCGGCTGCGGTGTCGGCGAGCGCGCGGGTTGTGGAATGAAAATCAATGGGCAGGCCCTGAAGGACCTTCGCGGCCTCCCCCCACGCCTCCGCGCCGTCTTTCTTCACAATGGAGTACTTCACCTCGGCGTAGTTCACATCGCTCATTAAGAGCGGGCTGTCCTTCTTACCGGCGGAGACGAGCAGACCTTCCATCGTCTCCGCGCCGGGCTCGTCGCGGAAGTAGGCGATCAGTGCGAAGCTGTCGAGCACCTTAGCCGGCATGGCGCTCCTCGAGTGCCCGTTCCTGCTTCTTGTGCTCGGCCCAGTTCTCCGTCAGCGGGTTGCCTCTTGGCGTGCGCTTGAGGATGCCGCGCCCACGCTTGATGAGCGCCGCAGTCATGGGTTTGAGAAGGATTCCCTCCGGTGTGGCTTGAACCACGGCCTTGGTCCCGTCCTCAATGTCGAATTGTTTGCGCAGGCGAAGTGGGATGACGACCTGCCCCTTCGTGGTAAACCGTACGGTTTCGAGCTTCTCAGTTGTACTCATATGTTGGAGTATGACATAGTTTACAAAGTCCTTCTATATACTAGAAGTAGGATTACTTGTTTAGAGGAGGAGTATCGGCGGTCTGGCCGACCTTTGTGCGAAAAGGGCTCGCTGTCCTACCGTTGGGATGGAGCCACTTCTCGAAAAGCGCGAGAAGTGGCGCACCCCAGCATGGTCTGACGGTTTTTCCTCAGGCAATCCAATTTTTCGCTTGGTTCGTACTTCATGCACGAGGCCTTCCAGGCCGTGGAGAATGGATCATGAGGACGAAGACTACATTTTTTGGGCTGATAGTGGGATCAGCCTTATTGGCGGGCTCATTGTTCGGGCAAACTTTGTTCGGGCAAACTTTGTTCGCGCAACCATCGTTCGCGCAACAACCCGCAACGCTGCAACCCAATCAGACCCAGGGATATGGCGCCAACCAACTGCTCAAGTTCACCTACACCCAGAATTTCGATTGCATCGACCAGCCTCAGGATGACCTCAACTACAACGGCATTCCCGCGGAATCGGACCCAGGCGAACTGCAGACTCCTATCTGCGTGGTGGGAACACAACCGTCCATTAACCCTCCCGGAAAGGTCGGGAATCCAGCGGGAACGACCGAACCGCTCTTCGTATTAGTGCCGATGTTCTCCGTCAACAACGACCAGAATCCGAACGACGCCATCTCCTGCAACGGAGTGGTGCAGGGAACCATTTGCGGCACGACGCTGGGCAATACTCTGATTCAGCTATTCGGCGCAATTCCCGAAGGCTTCAAGCAGACTCCGCTGGTGTACACGCAGTGCCCCGACCCGGGATCGCCCGCAGGAACTTGTACGATGCACGCTTCGCGCTTGGATTTGGGCCCGGTTCTGGCGGCTCTCGGATACATTCCGCCTCCGAATTCGAACGTGTTCCTGCCCACTCCGAATCATAGTCACGTGCTCATCAACCAGGACATCAACCTTAAGGCAATCTGGTGGCAGGTGATTCCGGTGCTGGTGTTGGATCCCAGCGATTGGCCGACTCAGGATGGGAGTTCCGGTATTACCTCGATTGAGGGGGTCCGAAGCGCAGAGAAGGTTGGTGAGGCGGTCGAAGCCCCGTCGAATTTCTTCTTGTTCTTTTCTTCGACGGTGATGGGAGGAATGAAGATGTAGGGGGACGTCGTCGACTACCGCGGGCCGCGGTTATCGCGTTGCCTGCGGCAGCTTTGGCGATCTCGCTATGCTTTAATTTCTGCCTCCGGAACTGGCGGCAAAACTATTGGCTTGCTGCGCCAGACCGTTTCCGGCCCACAGAATCAAGCCCGGAAGAAATGGGGTGAGCGAGTGTACATGCCGCGGCAAAACTCGAATGGCAAATCCGTACATGCCACTGCGCGTGGTGGGCTGAACTACGGAGTGGAAGACGTAGCTGCCGGTCGAGTCCGAGGGGCGCGATTGCATTGGAGCCGTAACGATGTCGGTTAATTCGCCGTCCGCGCGTATTCGCCCCACCACACTCTCGACGGTTACGTCCTCGGGCGTGAGCGTGTCAAGAAACACCTTGGCCGACAATTCCAGAGACGCTCCCAATGCCAGTTCTGGGGCGCTCTCGTCGACGGAGTCGATGCGCAGGCGCGGCCATGCATTCTCGACTTTGCTGAGCCAGGCTGCCAGTTGCATGGCTTTCGCTCCGTTTTGAGCGCTCAGTTCGCGAAAACGGTTGTGCGCCACCAGATAGTACTCATTGGTATATTGCTTGACCATGCGATGCATGTTGAACTCGGGGCAGAGCAT
>Ga0074044_10002693_pt1 | contig 15459 bp, 15 predicted proteins | sample BogForMeECP23OM1_FD_94443 | JGI IMG/M metagenome (GOLD analysis project Ga0074044, IMG submission 94443) | Bog forest soil microbial communities from Calvert Island, British Columbia, Canada - Bog Forest MetaG ECP23OM1 | ecosystem: Environmental > Terrestrial > Soil > Wetlands ... | reverse complement strand
GGTGGGCTGAATTGTTGGTTTATACGCTCCTGCCCATAGCGCTCACGTTCACCATTCTTCATGGCAGCGATTTCCATCGGGAGATGGCCAGAGCGGCACGAACGTCCTTTCTGTTTCTGGTTTCCTGTCTTATATTCAGCGGGACTTTCTTTTTCATGGTTGTCCTGGTTTTCTGTGCCTGCGCCTTTCCGGGGGTGGGAAGGACCGGGCCATGAACGCCAACATTGAATGAATCAACCGGCATCAGCCCCAGCCGTCACCGGGGCCATTTGAGCGATTCACGAACCCAAACTGCAAAGCGGGGGTCGCGCGAGTTAAGGGTTGAATGTTGAGTGTTGGGGAGCACACGCGCCCTCGCGTGTTCCGACCGGCGCCCTCGCCGGTCGGCAGAGGAACCCACACCGTCACCAAACAGCAACCAGTTCCAAAACCATGCGGTCGGCGAGGGCGCTGACCACGGCACGCGAGGCGCGTGCGCTCCTTGCAAAATCCGTTTACCCGGCTGCCCTTTTCTTCGAGATGGTGTGCGTCGCGTGGCCGTAAAAAACGTCGGCGCACTCCATCAGCGTTTCGGACAATGTCGGATGCGGATGCACGGATAGCGCAATGTCCTCGGCGGTCGCGCCCATCTCCAGTGCCAGCACAGCTTCGGAAATCAATTCGCCCGCACCGGCGCCCACGATGCCCACGCCCAGCACGCGGTCGTTTTCGGGATCTATCAGCATTTTCGTCAGGCCGTCCGTGCGGTCAAACGTCATTGCCCGGCCCGACGCCGGCCACGGGAATTTCGCCACCTCGTATTTCACGCCGCGCTCCTTCGCCTCCGCTTCGGTCAAACCGCACCACGCCAGTTCCGGATCAGTGAAGACTACCGCCGGAATGATGACGTGTTCAAATACGCTGTTCTCGCCGTTGATGACCTCGACGGCGATGCGCGCTTCCTTGTGCGCCTTGTGCGCCAGCAAAATGCCGCCCGCGATGTCGCCGATGGCGTAAATATTCGGGTCATTGGTTTGCTGACGCTCGTTGACCTTCACGAATCCTTTTTCATCCAGCTCAACTTTGGTGTTTTCCAAACCGAGATCGGCGCTGTTCGGCGCGCGGCCCACGGCCACGAGCACACGGTCATAAAGTTCAGATAACTTCTGGCCGTTGTGTTCCATCTCGACCTTGATCTGTTTGCCGGCGGTGGCCATTTTCACAACCTTCGCCTTGAGTCGGATTTCCTTGAACATCTTTTTGGCGTTCGCGACGACTGGCCGCGCGAGATCGGAGTCGGCGCCAGTGAGCACGTTGTCGAGGGCCTCGACGACTGTGATTTTACTGCCAAGCGCGGCATAGACGGTGCCGAGTTCCATGCCGATGTAGCCACCGCCCACGACCAGCAGATTTTCCGGAATGTCCTCAACTTCGAGCGCCTCGGTCGAGGTCATGATGCGCGGGTTGCCGAGGTCGAAAACCTTGGGCATCGCCGCGACCGAGCCGACGGCGAGAATCGCCTGGTCATATTGGATGAATTGTTGTCCCTGCTCCGTCTCAACGCGCAGCGTTTGTGAACCTTCAAAATAACCGCGTCCTTGAATCACCTGCACGCCGCGCATTTTGGCGAGCGTGGCGACACCACCAGCAAGTTTTTCAACAATGGATTCCTTCCACGCGCGGAGCTTCGACAAATCCACGGTCGGCGGCCAGAACGTGATGCCGCGATGTTCGGATTCTTTTGCCGCGGTGATTTGGTGCGTCGCGTAAAGCAGCGCTTTCGACGGAATGCAACCGCGATTCAGACAAACGCCGCCGAGCCGCTTCTCGCGTTCGACGAGAATGACTTTTTTGCCAAGGTCGGCGGCATAAAACGCCGCTGCGTATCCGCCTGGTCCCGCGCCGACCACGACGATTTGGGTTTTGATGGGGTCCATTTTAAATCTTCCTCCTCGTCCTCGTTCTCGTCCTCGTCCTCGATTTTTCCGGCTTGTAACTCACGTTCTTCAAGGCCACAGGAGCGTTCAATTGATCTGCAACCGGTTCGTCCTTCAATTGCCCCGGCACGTCGAAACGTTCGATCAATCTGCACAGTATCGAAACAATTCGCAGCAACAGTTGTTTTCCTTCTTGAATCCGTTCCGGCATCGCCACCCGTTTGGCAACCAACGCATCCAGACAACCGGCGCATTCAGTGGCTGAACCACGCGCGTCATCAAAGAACTTTGCCCGCAACGGACGCTGACGCTTACCATTGCCTTCCGCGGTGTTGAGCAATGCAGAAAGGCTGGCCCGATCCAATTGGTCGCAAACTTCGCGGGTTTTGCCTTTCGCCGAAGCCGCAGCCTCTTCCAGCAACGGCGTCACCCACGCGATGAAACGCAATTCCAATTGATAGACATCCAGCTTCTCGTGGTCGAACATCACCACCAGCTCCTTTGGCACCGCACCCTTTTCTGTTTGATATGAGTTCATTCGATTACGAGGACGAGAACGAGGAGGAGGACGATTTTTACAACCGCACTCCGTCCTCGCCAAGATTTTCCATCGCTTTCACCAGGTCCACAATGAACCGCGCCGCTTCCCCGCCGTCAATCACCCGATGATCGTAGGACAAGCCCAGCGGCGTCATCATGCGCACCTCGACCTTGCCGTCCCGGACGACCGGTTTGAGCGCGCCGCGCCCGAGACCGAGAATGGCCACCTGCGGCTTGTTCACGATGGGTGTGAAATGCGCGCCGCCAATCGCGCCCTGGTTCGAAATGGTGAACGTGCCGCCTTTGAGTTCCTCGGCTGTCACTTTCCGGTCACGCGCCTTTTGCGCGAGTTGTTCCAGTTCCTTGACCAGCTCGAGCATGGATTTTTTGTCCACATCGCGGATGACCGGCACAATCAATCCCTGCTCCGTGTCCACTGCGATGCCGATGTGGAAATACTCCTTGATGACAATTTCATTTGCGGCCTCGTCAAGACTCGAGTTGAAAATCGGGTGTTTCTTCAGCGTCTCCACCAGCGCCTTGAGCACGAATGGCGTGAACGTGAGCCTCGCGCCTTCCTTTTCGTAAGCCGGGGCAAATTTTTTGCGCAAGGCGTTCATTTGCGTGAAGTCGGCTTCGTCAAACTGCGTGACGTGCGGGATCGTGTCCCAGCTTTCCGACAGCCGGCGCGCGATGACCTGGCGTAATGGCGTCACCGGCTTTTTCGTCACCGGTCCCCATTGGGAAAAATCAATCTGCTCGGCGGCGGGTTTCGCAGACGCGGTCCCGGCGCCAGGCCCGGGTTTTTCAGCCGCCTTTTGCAAACGCGCAATGTATGCGCGGATATCACCGATGCCGATGCGCCCGCCCGCTTCACTGGCGCGAACCCTGGTCAAATCAATGCCCAGTTCGCGCGCGAGCTTGCGCACGGACGGCGACGCAACCGGCGCAGCCGCCCGTGCAACCGTAGAAATTTGATCGTCCTCCTCCTCGTTCTCGTTCTCGTCCTCGTTAGCAGCTGGCAGGCGAGACGCCCGCGCTACTGTTGCGGCAGGCGCAGGCGCGGCGACAGGCACCGGCTCTCCGCCGCTCAACGAAAGCAGACGCTGGCCGACGGTGATTTTGTCACCGGGTTTGACATAAATTTTCGCGACGACGCCGGCCGCCGTGGACGGAATCGAAGCCACGGCCTTCTCGTTTTCCAATTCCAGAATGGCCTGGTCCCTGGCGACCGTGTCGCCCTCTTTCACGAAGACATTGACCACGACGCCCGAATCCGCGCCTTCACCCAATCTGGGAAGTTTTACATCCATAAATTAACAGACCGAATACTTTGGAGAAAAGCGTCTCCAGTTTCCAGAAATAAATTCCTCCGAAAATGTCACGCGAACTTCATCGTGAGGCCACCGGTCGTGCCGACTCGTCGCGCCCCGGGCGAAGAAAACTTCCGCTGCCAAAGCAATGGGGAGGGCTGACAAAGCGAGCGCTCGCGCCTCGCGTGCCCCTTTTCAGCGCCCTCGCTGGAAACATCGGGGAATGTGTTCGACGTGGTGTCGAACACGACAGCCAAGGGCGGCTATGCTCCCCAAAATCTTTTTGAGGGACGATTTAGGCAATGCATTAAATTCTGTCGCGTTTCAATTTCAATTGTGCGTGAAGCGTTTATTTGTTATTTCCCAGTTGGGCTTATGAAAAATTTGTCCCTTTACGTAACAGGGAAACAACTGCTGTTTGGCGCGCTTCTTCTCCTGAGTGCATTTATTTCTCATACCACAAAAGCCGCCGGGGTGACGATTATCACGCATGGTTTTGAGACTGGCGGATATCCCACCTGGATTTCCGCAATGGCCGAGCAGTTGCCGGCTTATTTTCATAGCCGCTATCCGAATCTGAATACCAATTTTACGACTTATCGACTCACCCTTTCATACAACGGCAGCAGTTATATCTTTTCCTCGAGCCGCACGAACGGAATTTCCCCTTTCGCAACTGATTCGGGCGAGATCATCATAGAACTCGATTGGAGTTCATTGTCAGTTGACGTTTTTGATTCTTATGCGAACACGTACAACGTCGGGTGGGCTGTGGCTCAAATCCTGATGCTTACCAACGCGATTGCCGACCTCAACGGCCATGCTTTGGTCGAATACCCGATTCATTTAGTTGGACATAGTCGCGGTGGTTCTTTGATGTCGCAAATCGGCTATGTCCTCGGTACAAACGGGATTTGGGTTGATCATTTAACAACGCTTGATCCTTATCCGATCAACAATGACGGTAATTCCGATTTCCCGGCCACGATTAAAGATGCCCCTGCAAAAAATACGTACGTCAATGTTTTATTCGCTGACAACTATTGGCAGGATTTGGGATTGGGCTATTTGTTAGGTGACCCCGATGGTGAACCGGTTTCCGGCGCTTATGTTCGTCAATTATTCAATCTGTCGGGAGGCTATGGCAACGATCATTCCAATGTTCATCTTTGGTATCATGGCACGATTGATTTTGATACTCCGGCGAGTGATGGCAGTGCGTCAATTACCAGCGCTGAACGGACAAATTGGTGGGTTGCTTATGAAGATGAAGGCGTCATCGCTGGTTTTTATTACAGCCTCATTGGCGGCGGCGACCGCTTGAGTGAGGATCATCCGCTTGGCCTTCCGAGTGATCCTGCCATTGTAGATGGCTACAATCAGTGGTGGAATTTCGGCGCTGGAAACTCCACCAATCGCACAGCGGTTCCATCCAATAATGGAACCTGGCCGAACATCATCAAATTCAACGTCACGGGAACGAATGTCGTTACGCAGGGCAACCTGGTCGTAACAACATTCTATTATCAATATGGCGGCTCATCCAATCTGACGGCGCAAATTTATTTTGACCAGGACTTCAATCCTTACAATTCAAACAGCATACCCGTCCTTTCATTGCAGCCGCCAGATACAGGCACAGGTTCGGTCTTCTCTTATTCCAATCTTGGCCTGGCTACCACAAATATTGCGCCGGGCGTGTATGCCATTTACGCAAAAATCAGCGATGGCACACATACTCGCTACCTTTACGCGCCTGAACTGGTCGAAATCGTCTCCACCCGGCAGCCGCCCGTCTTGGGAATCATAAAGCCGAATAGCACACAATTCGTCATCAGCGTGAACGGCGTTTCCGGCCAAAATATTGTGCTTCAAACTTCGACCGATTTGCAAAACTGGCTGCCGCTGGCAACGAACACTCTGACCTCAGGCAGTTGGAATTATACGAACAACGCGCCGCCCAACTTCAGCGAGCAATTTTATCGCGCATTGCTGTTACCGTGATCTTCCGTTGCCCAACGTAGGCGGACGGTTTGTACCGTTGCCAATCTCACCAGGCCGGACAGCAGGAAACACGCTGAAGTGAACTCCAATTCTGAGCGCGTGGCGCCGTCCATCCCATTCCTCGGACCCTTCCTAGACGTGGCAAATAAAGGAATGCCTCGCATGGCTTACGCACGTGGAAGAATAATGCCGAAGGTCGTGCCGCGGCCAGCCTGGGTTTGGTACTGAAGCGCTCCGTGATGTTTCTCGACGATGCGCGCGGCAATCGGCAGCCCCAGGCCCGTTCCCGAATCCTTCGTGGTGAAAAACGGATCGAACAGCCGCTTGCCGACCTCCGGCGGAATGCCTTTGCCGGTGTCGCTGATTTCGAGGATGACAACCGCGGTTGGCTGGCCGGAGAGTCGTTTCTCGTCGAGCCGCGCCCGCAAAGTGATGGTCCCGTTTTTGCCGATGCTGTCGGCTGCGTTTTGAATCAAGTTGATCAAAACCTGCCTGATTTGTCCGGGATCAACGCGAATCTGCGCGGACGCGACACCATCGAGAATGAGTTTGATGCGGGACTTTTTGAGTTCCGGCTCCATCAGCGTTTGCACATCGCGCAAAGGTTGCTCCGACGGAAGCATGACCAGTTCCGGCTCGGACGGCCGGGCGAACAACAGGAAATCTTTGACAATCCGCTCCAGCCGGTTGATCTCGCCGGCGATGAGAGTGGCATCTTCAAATTCGGGCGTACCCCGAGTCAGGTGCTTTTGTTGCATGAAGAGCCAGGCCTTTATGGCAGTCAGCGGATTACGGATTTCGTGGGCAACACCGGCGGCCAACATGCCCAGTGACGCCAGCTTTTCCTGTCGTTCCACATGTTGCCGGCTTTCCACCAACTGCACCTGCAGGGGCGCGATCATGTCGCGGTAAACCACCACCGCCAGCCAGCCGCCGGCTGCCAGCAATAATACCAGCATACCGAGCAATGTGAACTGCAGGATGTCAATGGACTTGCCAATTTGCGCCTGGAATGAATCAAGATATGACTGATGCGTCGCCGCCAGTTGAAAACCGAGCTCCAAAATGCGTTTGGATTGTTTCTCAAAGTCGGTGAATTCCACAACGCGGGTAATGGACCGATGGCTGGTATATATCCTGGTGTTGATGGCCATCGCCGCGGTCATGTAATCCTTGTATGCGGCTTTAATCTGGTCAAGAAACGGACGCTCCTTTTGCAAAGATAGCATTGGTCTCTGTTCGTCGATCCAGTGGTTCAATTCTTTGCTGGCCACCAGAAAATTCGTCCAATCCTCGCTCTCACGATAGGCTGCGTAGCGCAGGACAAGGTTGTTCATGCCCAGAATGGTTTGCTGCAAATAGTCGGAGGTTTGAAAACTTTTCCACTGCATGGCCGCGAGTCTTTCATGCAACTCGCCAATCCGCCGCCAGGAGATGTGGGCCGTCCACCCAATCAGCATCAACAGCAGGACGATTGCCGTGATGAAAATTGCGAGCCTCAATTTAATGCCCGGGTTCATGATAAAACCACCGCCAGTCGGCCACCCCAATGGCGCATTATACACCGGATTCCGAAAAGCCCGAAAATAAATTTCAGCCGCGCATTGGTCTGAAAACGAGCAGCTTTGGAACGGAAAATATCACTCGCGGGAACCCGTGCGTGCTTTAATCCGAAACCAGCCCGCGGAAATCAACGGTTTGACTGTGATTCAGCGGTTGGCATGTTTTGCGCTAAACCTGCGCCAACGGACACAGGAGCATCAAAACAACAGCAAGGTGGATGCTCTGTGAAACGAGTGACTTAACAAACTTGATGAAAGAGAGTGTGTTATGAATGCCCTGCTCAAATCGCCTTTGCGCGACGCCCAACCAGTGACTTCGCCCCAAGTGAAAAAGAAAATCCTGCTGGTGGATGACGATCCTGCCATCAGGAAAATGCTTGGCCTGCTGCTGACCGGGGAGGGTTACACCGTGCTGTTGGCGGTCAACGGCGGCGATTCCATTGAGGTTGTCCGCACGACGGAGATTGACCTGGTTTTGCTGGATTTGAACATGCCGGGCATGGACGGCTGGCAAACCTTCGAGCAACTCGCGTCGGAAAATCCGATGCTGCCGATTGTCGTGATTACCGCCCGCCCCAACCAGCACTTTACCGCGCTGGCGGCAGGCATCGGGGCTTTGCTCGAAAAGCCGCTCGATTTGCCTAAACTTTTCCTCACCATCCGCGACCTTTTGGACGAACCGGACGAAATCCGCTTGGCTCGCGTGGCCGGACGGCCTTCGGAGTTCCACTATGTCCCCCCCAGGACGGCTGGACACGGGTGACAAACCGGTTAAAAAACCAGCAGCCAACAACAGCCATACAATGCTGCAAACCCAAACAGTAAATGAATGCTGCGAGGACACAACCACTCACAATGAGTTGCGCGCATTCAATCGGCAAACCGGGCGTTCCCGCCTCCACGACCAACATCAGCGTCCGGTTTGCCCCCGATTTGATAATTCGTTTTCGAATTGAAAGGTCCATGAAAACTTTGATTCAAAACCGGCCGGCCGGTCTGGCGCCGCGTCCAATGACGGTGCCCAGATTGACGGCCACCATAAATAAACCATGAAAAACAAAATCGCATCTCTGACCGTGATTGCTTTGGCGGCGATGGCCCTGGCCGGCTGCGGACGTCAGCCGGCAAACCAATCGCCAGCCCCGGCGAATCCGCCCGCTGGTCAGCAGACACCCAATGCAACCAACTCGATCAACACCAACGCTCCGGCAGCCAACGATTCGAGCAATACCAACAATCCGGCTTCCACCAGGCAGTGACCGGATGCCGGCACGTTGCTCCGAAACCGTAGCATTAAACGAAAAATGCCCATGCAAAAAATATTGACCACGGTTGCACTCGCGATGTTTAGCGGAATTTGCGTGCGCGCAGACGATGCGACCGTCATAACCACCGACAAGGCTCCGGTTGTCTCCACTGGCAGCATGAGCGGCTTGACAGGCAAGTTCGGCGCCGGTCTCATTGTCGGCGAACCGACCGGCGGGTCAGCGAAATATTGGATCAATGACAACCTGGCCGTTGACGGCGCGCTGGGCTGGTCCACGCATGACCATACAGACTTGTATTTGCACAGCGACGTTTTGTGGCACAACTTTGACCTGATTCCGGTGTCGCAGGGTCGGTTGCCGCTTTACTACGGCGTCGGCGGGCTGGTAAGATTTCGCAATGATAGTAACGACAATCAGATCGGCATTCGCGTGCCGGTGGGCGTATCGTATCTTTTCGACAACGCGCCGGTGGACATCTTCGCGGAGATCGGCCCGGCGCTTGACGTGGCGCCCGACGTTCGTGGCGAAGTCACCGGCGGCAGCGGCGTCCGGTTTTGGTTTTGATCAACAGAATACAAGCCAGGGAAGTGGGGGTACGGATGCTTGCCCGTACCCTTTTTACTTATTCGCCCGGCAAAACACAGCGGCTGACCACAACCGGGCGTGCCGGCGATGCGACCGTCTTGGCTGCGGACGAAATGGGGAAGCAAGCAGAAATAAATTTTTGACGCCTTAATCTTTCTGCGTTAGGTATAGCTCTAACGAAACAAAGGAAAAAAGATGGACACTATGAACACAGCCAACACTTCCAAAAACGTGTTGAACTCCGACGTTGAAATCAAAGGCAACATCAAGTTCTCCGGCGAACTGACCTTTGACGGCAAACTCGACGGCGAAATCCACACCGACGGCACCCTGGCCCTCGGGGACAGCGCCGTCATCAACGGCAACATCGGCGCGCAGTCGGTCGTGGTGCGCGGCAAGGTCAACGGCAACATCAACGCCAAGGAAAAAATTGAGATCAAGTCCAAGGCCGAATTGTTTGGCGACATCCGCGCCACCAAACTGGTCATCGAGGAAGGGGTGACCTTCGTCGGAAAGACGGAAGTCAATCCGAACAAGGTCCAGCCCACGCCGCCACCGGCACGTTCGGCGGAAGCGCCAAAGATTCCGGAGCTGGCCAGGGCCGGACGTTGAACGGTGCGGCAGCGGTGCGGGAAGACATTGAATGCCGGCAAAGAAACAGGACGAGGTCCTGGTGGCTTGTCCGCATTGCGGCCACCAGCAAAAGGAGCCGCGCTCGGCCTATTCCAGCATCTGCAAAAAGTGCGGGCAGCATCTTCGCGTCCAGGACATTCTTAATCCGGCGCCACAGGCGTCCCGGCGTGCGCCGAAACAAAGACGGGTCACCTGCTTCGAGTGCGGCGCCGAACTGGAGGTGCCGGCCAGCGCCGAGTCCACGATGTGCAAGCAGTGCAGCCGTTACGTGGACCTGCACGATTATCGCATCACCAGCCCCATCGCCAAAAATTTCAAGACCAAAGGCGTGTTCGTCATCGAGCCAAAGGGTTGCGTCTTTAACACCGACTCCATCGTCGGCGACGGCATCATCCGGGGTAAATTCCACGGCAAACTTGCCGTCGAGCGGTCCTTGACGATTTACTCCACCGCCGACATCAAAGGCAGCCTGACCACCGCTCATTTGATCATCCCGGCGGAAAATCATTTTCGCTGGCCGGACCCGCTCAAGGTCGGCTCAGCGGAAATTGCCGGGGAACTGGCAGCCAGTCTTCACGCCCAGGACATGGTCGTCCTCAAGTCCACCGCGCGGTTGTTTGGGGACGTGGCTGCCCGGCATTTAATGGTGGAAGCTGGCGCGGTCGTGGTTGGGGAAATGCACATCAGCCCGCGTGCCGGCAATGAACAGTTCAGGCTTCACACCGACAGGGCAGCACATTGCGAGACGTGAGGAGGGTTCGGGGTCAATAAACTTTGCAATGCACCCCTGAGCAATGGCGAGCGAACGACAGCGGAATCTTCGCGTGTCTGTCAGCGTCCACACCATAAAGATGATTTTGTTCTTTAGTGATTCGAGTGGCCTGACGGTGGCATTTGCCCCCGTGACGCTCCTGGCGGATATGGCGCAGGCCGCCCGTTGAGGTCTTACAACGGGAAAGATTACCCGGTTGTTCGGGCGGCGTTAATTTCACGGATGAGCCAGGCGCGGGCGTGGGTCCAGTAATACTTGACCGTGCGTTCGGTGAGGCCCAAGGCCTGGGCGGTTTCAGCGTTGGTCATCCCCACAAAACAACGCAGCTTCACCACCTCGGCCTGGACCGGGTGGATGGTGGCGAGCTTGTCGAGGGCATCGTTCACGGCGAGAAGTTCGTCGTCGTTACCCGGCCCGGCAATGTCAACAACTTCAATGTCCACGCGTTGCTGGTCGCCGCCATGACGCACCGCGCGCTTGCGACGGGCCTTGTCAATGAGGATGCGGCGCATGGCCTCGGCGGCGGCACCGAAGAAATGAGCCCGGCCAGAGAAGTTTGGATTGGTGTCACCCACCAACCGCAGCCAGGCTTCATGGACGAGTGCGGTGGGCTGCAACGTCTGGTTGGGGAGTTCATTGGCCATTTTCGACGCTGCCAGCCTGCGCAGTTCGCCGTAAACCAACGGCAGCAGTTCATCGGCGGCTTTGAGATCACCATGCTCGATTGACTCAAGAATGCGGGTAACGTCGCTCATGCCTCAAGAGTAGCGCGGGAGCGCCCGACGACAACTCGAAATGATTCCACGAACAGCCGGCCGTTGTTAGTCAAGGGTTGAAGTATTAACACAAGGACAGCAACCTTGAATATCGAAACTTGCATTTTCAATATACAAGGATACTCTTCCGGCATGATTGAGCGCACCGCCTATATGGAAGAAATCCAGCGCAAGCTCAAGGTCAACCCGATTGTGGCCATTCTGGGTCCCCGGCAGGTGGGCAAGACCACCCTTGCCCGCGCCATCGCCGGGGGCCGAACGCATCATTTCTTCGATCTGGAAGACCCGGTGGCCACCGCCCGCCTCGCCCATCCGCAGTCCGCGCTGGAGCCGCTGTCCGGGCTGGTGGTCATTGACGAAGTTCAGCGCCAGCCGGAACTTTTTGCCTTGCTGCGCGTTCTGGCCGACCGCCGCCCGCCGCCCGCCCGCTTCCTGATCCTTGGCAGCGCGTCCCCGCAACTGGTGCGCGGGGTCTCGGAATCGCTGGCCGGCCGGGTCGCTTTTGTGGACCTCGCGGGCTTCGATCTGGGTGAAGTCAAAACCGCCCCTTTCCGCAAGCTCTGGTGGCGGGGCGGCTTTCCCCGTTCGTTCCTCGCGGCTTCTGATCTGGCCAGCGCCGAATGGCGGCAGGATTTCATTCGCACCTTCCTTGAACGGGACATTCCGCAACTGGGGATCAACATTCCATCCGCCACGTTACGCCGTTTCTGGACCATGATCGCGCATTTTCACGGTCAGGTCTGGAACGCGGCTGACCTGGCCCGCTCACTCGGGGCCACCGAGCCGACGGCGCGGCGCTATCTGGACATCCTGACCTCCACCTTCATGGTTCGACAATTGCCGCCGTGGTTTGAGAACCTAAGCAAACGCCAGGTCAAGGCGCCCAAAATATACGTGCGCGACACCGGCCTGCTCCATTCGCTGCTGGCCCTGGGCAACTTCGCCGCGCTGGAAGGCCACCCCCGGCTGGGCGCTTCGTGGGAGGGCTTCGCGCTCGAGCAGGTCCTGCGTCACACCGGCGACCGCGACGCCTATTTTTGGGGGACGCATGCCGGTGCCGAACTGGATCTCCTGGTGACACTCAAAGGCAAACGCTACGGTTTCGAGTTCAAGTACGGCGACGCGCCCACGTTCACCAAGTCCATGCACATCGCGTTGCAGGACCTCAAGCTCATGCACCTATTCGTGGTCTATCCCGGCAAGGAATCCTACCCGCTGAATCGGCAGGCGGACGTGGTGTCCATCGGGCACGTGCCCGACAAACTTGGGGCACTCTGCTGACCTGGGTGCCCGCCGGCCTTCGTGAACGGAAGCCGCGTCATTTCTGCGAAAACGGTGCGTCGGACAATCGAAGGTGATAAGAAAAGAAGCGTGATCAATTCATCGGCGGCTTTGGGATCACCATGCTCGATGGACTCAAGTATGCGGGTGACGTCGCTCAACCAGCGACTGTTACCAAATTACCCGGTGTTGTGCCAGTCAATCTGGCATCGGTGCTGCAAACGAAAAAATCACGCCGGCAGTTTCATTGCTGGCGCCGCAAAGACTGCCCGGTGCAGTTGAAGAACCATGGCCCGGTGGCTATGTTCCACCGGACCATGGCCTGAAAAGCTGTCGCAGCCAGACGCGAGACTGAGCACGCAGGACTGCCTTATCAGCCTTGTCCTATTCTCCGTCCACGCGCAAGGCGATCACCGCATGAGCTGCGAAGCTGGCGTCGAAATAAATGCCAGCAAGGTCTCCGAAGTCATTGATACCGATCCACGAGGTTCCGGTCGAACCGGGGACGTTCACATCCACGAAGGTGAACTGGCCTTTGAACCAGATGAACCCATGGGGACTGCCGTCCGGTTTCACATAGTAACCGGTCACCACGCCCTCATTGTTGAGGGAGATCCCGATGGTAGCGATGGCACCTGGCACAGAAAACGTCGTGTAGTTCGAGCCAGTTTTGATGAAACCGTGCGGGGTGCCCGTGTCGTCAACGTATTCGCCGCTGATCTGGTCCAAATCGTTTATGCCGCCTACAACCGCCCCATTGACCTCCGAGCCGGGGACGGTGAAGAAGGAATAATCCCTGCCGTTCCAGAACCAGTTCATGCCGTTGCCGTTGCCGCCGATATTGATATTACCGGTGGCGTAAGCGACGCCGACGCCATGGCCAAAGTCGTTGATGCCGTTGTCCTCGTTGAAGGGCATACCCGGAATCTCCGGCAGCGGAGCATAGGTTCCGCGGGCAATGTCATAGAACACGGGCCGCTGATTGGTCTCGTTGCCAAAGTTCCCGCTCTCCACGCCCCAGATGTTAGCGGGGCCGAGAATCGTGTTGCTGGCGCCGTCAATCTTGATGCCCGTGGTCAGCTTGCCGCCCTCGAGCACGAAGCTTTGATAGCCACCCGTGACCGGATCGACGTAGGCGCCGGTGACCAGCCCGATGTCACTGATGCCCAAAGCCTCCGACGGGACGGGCACCGTAATTGCGATGAACCGGTATTGCGGTTGATTCGTATTCCCCATTGCCGTGAGCAAACCCGTCCCCAGCAGCAAGGCGATAACTCCGGCCTTCGGCCATAATCCTCGACCGGACGCCTGCAGGTGGCGGACCGGCAGTACATTGGTTTCGTCCGCCGGCGCAGACCCGATTTGTGTTTTGGTAATGATGTTTTGTGTTCTTGTTTGTTTCATAATTTACTCCATTTAGTTTCTTCTTTTTATTGTGGCCCGAGGGCCTGGTTTTAGTTTTCGTTTGGCGGACAAATTTGCCCGCCGTTAACCAGTGCGAAATTCCGGGACGAAAGGGACAAATTATTTTGCAAAGTGAAGTCCAATTGTGTGCGTCTGACGGAGCACGTCTGGACTCACAAGTTCAAAAGGGTTAAAGCATAAAAGAGCAAAAACTAAAGCCCCCTCACACAACGGAACCCACTGAAGTCGGCGGCGTAGTTCGGGCCGAAGAGGTCGTTGCGAAAGGCGCACCGCACGAAGTAAGCCTCGACGCTCCAACCGCCGCCGCGCCACACACGGTAGACCCCTGTTGCCGGTCCGGTTGGATTAGTAGTAGTTGGTTGACCATAGGGCGTCCCATACCAATCCCAACACCACTCCATTACGTTGCCAGCCATGTCGTATAATCCATACCCGTTCGCTGCAAAATAGCCCACCGGACTCGTGTAAGTCTGCTGTGCTCCGGTGTCGAAGTTCGTGTTGTAGCCAGTATACGGCCCCAAATCGAAGAGAGCGTCCAAACGGACGATAGCACCGTTGGGATCTCCATAGTAGTTGGCCTGGCTTTCAGATATCGTGTCACCCCATGGAAACCGTTGCCCACTCAACCCACCCCGCGCCGCCTTCTCCCACTCCGCTTCCGTCGGCAACCGATAACCGTTGGCCGTCCAATTCACATTCGCGTTGGTAATATTCACATCTCCATTCGTGTAAACCTGCGTCAAACCCGCGTCCGTGTAATACACCGGCGTCAATCCAGCCTGCTGCGACCGCGCATTGCACCACTTCACACAGTCATACCAATTCACCGTCTGCACCGGATGATTCGTTGCCTTGCCCGAACCGGCATGGTCAAAGCTGTAGCCGTTGGCAATCGCATAATTATACACCCCCGCCCATTGATTGGAACTCACCAAATTCACGTCCATGTAAAACGCCGACACATAAACGTTCGTGGGAATCGCATCGCTCTCGCCATCCAGCGTGTCACCCATCGTGAACGAACCGGCGGGAATGAAAGCCATGCCGTCGGCTGTGGGAGGAACCAGTGACAACCGAAAGAACCTTGCTGAAGAGACATTGCTGACCGAAACGGCAATCTGCGAGCCATAATTAACCGGAAAGGCGTCCGTGGCCGACAACCAATTTGGCGAAACCACATTGGTCGCGCTCTGCAAAACGCCGTTCGTGCCGCTGGTGGTGGCGGGCCAAAAGAGAATGACTAGATTATTCGTCGCCACAATTCCCAACGCCAGTTGCGCCAGCGCAGGATGAACGCCGACCAGCAAGGCCAGCGCGATAATGACTCGGGTGAGCAGGGTTTTCATAGATGTTAGGTTGGTTTTCATAATTTCCCCATCAAACT
>Ga0074044_10002692_pt1 | contig 15460 bp, 7 predicted proteins | sample BogForMeECP23OM1_FD_94443 | JGI IMG/M metagenome (GOLD analysis project Ga0074044, IMG submission 94443) | Bog forest soil microbial communities from Calvert Island, British Columbia, Canada - Bog Forest MetaG ECP23OM1 | ecosystem: Environmental > Terrestrial > Soil > Wetlands ... | reverse complement strand
CTACCTCCGTGGGCCGCTCCTTGCCGGTTACGATCTCACCCAGCTCGGTTGGCCGGCGAGCTACAACGCTGCCGTTCCCGAAATCATGCGCACGCCCCCGACGCCTGCGTTCCCGTTTCCGGGCGACGTAGGTAAGAGCCAAGGCAACAGCGCGATTGGCGACCATAACACCCAGTACAATATTTCGCCATCTCTGACTTACATCCACGGTAAACACACCTTGCAGTTTGGCGCGCAGTATGAGTTGGGGTTGGACAATTACTACCAAACCAACATTGCCAGCGGAGCGTTTGGGTTCTCGGGAGCCTGGACGGCGAACAATGCGCTCAATCCCGCGGCAAACAGCGGCTTCCCGTTCGCTGATTTCTTGCTTGGCTTGGGCCAACTGGGCCCTGCTTCCTTCGTGAACCAGACAGAAGGCGCGGCGGAGGTTCCAGCCCAAACCGCTGGCCGTCAGACCTACCGTGCGTTTTATGCAGGTGATACCTGGCATGTCAATCAGAAATGGACTTTGAACGCGGGACTCCGCTACGAACTTCAAGGACCATGGTCCGACCGTTACAACCGTTTGAGCTACTTTAATCCAACCATCACTAATGCCACGGTCACAGGTTGCAACGGTACCGCCAATTCTCCATGTATCGGTGACGCGTCGCTCGTCCTGACGCCCCCGAACAACACTAGGGGCAACATACCCTTGGATAAGAAGCAGTTCTCTCCCCGCATTGGATTTGCCTATAGCTGGGACCAGAAGACTGTGATCCGCGGGGGGTACGGAGTGTTTTGGATTCCGAACTACGTTTCTTTCCAACTCAATCCAGACAACGACCTGATCAATCTGGCAACGACACCGTTCTTTGCTACGATAAACCATGGTCTGTCGCCAAGTGCCAGTCTTGACGCTAGCGGTTGCACGGCCGTCGGCGGAGGGTTTGCCGCCTTTACCGCCTCATGCCTGGACGCGGGTCCCTTTGGCGCGAATGGAATTTTGCCCCCCCCGGGCCGAAGCGGAAATATCTCAGACTTTGCTGCCACGAACGGTGCCCCGACCCTGGCGCCGTATACGACCCAGAAACCGGGATACGTGCAGCAGTACAATCTCGACATTCAACGTCAGCTAGGGGCTGGGTTCTTTGTAGATGTAGCATATGCGGGGTCGCACGGCGTCCATCTTCCGCAGTACAACCCCAATTACGTTGCCGACCAGATTCCAGATTCCTTTATCGCCACGGCAGCTACCCAGTACAACCCGAACCTCCCGAATCCCAATCAAAACGTGACCATTGACCAGCCGATACCGAATCCCCTACATAGTCCGAATCCCTCACTCAGCGGTACCACAATTCTTGCCGGGCAGCTTGATCGCCCGTATCCGCAGTACACCAACCTGAGTTTGGCCGGATATGGATGTTGCAGCAGCAACTACAATTCGCTACAGGCCAGCGTAACTCGTCGATTCCAGGGAGGTGGCACGCTGCTGGTGGCTTATACGAACGCCAAGCTGTTGAGCAACACCGATACGCTTACCAGTTGGCTCGAAGGGTCAACCGGTGGTGTTGGACAGGTGCAAGATTGGAACAATCTCGCTGGAGAAAGATCGCTGTCATCTCAGGACGTCTCCCAGAGACTAGTCGTAAGTTACGTGCTTGATCTTCCTTTTGGGCACGGCAAGAAGTTCCTTGCGGGAAGCTCTGGAGTGACGGACAAGCTTGTGTCTGGTTGGGGACTCGACGGCGTAACCACCTTCCAGCGCGGTTTTCCGCTTAAGATTTCATGGGCTGGCGCCTCGACTTCCTTGGAAAATGCCGGTTTCGGTGTAAGCAACGTGCGTCCGGATGTCGTAGCTGGATGCAGCAAGGGGGGCAATCGCAGCCTTACCGAGTGGTTCAATACGAGTTGCTTTGCAGCGCCGCCCCAGTGGGGCTTTGGCACAGAATCGCGTGTGGATTCCTCACTCCGTGCGGCCGGAATCAACAACTTTGATTTCGCCGCGTTCAAAAAGACGATGATCGGCGAGAGGTTTGGCTTGGAATTCCGGACGGAGTTCTTTAACTTGTTCAATCATACCCGCTTCGGCGTTCCGGGATCTGGCTTCAACGGCACTCCCACGGGCAACGGATTCGGCCAAGTGACGTCGACCAATCCGGACAGCAACCCACGTCTGATCCAGTTCGCCCTGAAGCTTGTTTTCTAAGATATCGTGAAAGTGGCCGGGCTGGGCATTTTGCCCAGCTCGTTTTTTTTCTCGCAGATACTGTGTCGCCGAGCAGCAAGCATTCACTTGCGGTTCTGCTTCCGTCAGTTAGTTTTCCTCCGACCCCATGAGGAATGTCCCCGTCATCGACTACTCCGAGGCCAAGAAGATCATCGATCTGATCGTGGAAAAGGCCGCACATCTGCAAAAATCAGTCGTAGTCGCGGTCGCCGACTCGCATGGGGAACTCATCGCTTTTGCCCGTATGGACGGCGCTCCGATTTCTTCCATCCGAATTGCAGCGAATAAGGCGTGGACCGCTGCCCGAGAACGAAAGCCAACCAAAGAAATCGGAGAAAAGGTGCGCCACCCCGAAAAAGGGCATGACATTGCTTACTACGGCGATCCCAGATTTGTCGGATGGGGCGGCGGTATCCCCATCTGGAAGGACGGTGCGGTTGCCGGCGCGGTTGGTGTCAGTGGCCTTTCGTCGCGCGAAGACATCGAGTTGGCCACCCTTGCAATGGAACTGGTATCCGCGCAGAAGCTTTCATGAGAACACGGCCGAATATGGTCGACTAACTTGCGTCAACTACACGTTCCTGTCATTTCGAGCGAAGTCGAGGAACCTGCTGTTTGGCCGGAGCTGACGGAAAAGCAGGTTTCTCGACTACGCTCGAAATGACAATGGAAATTGAATGTCAATGTATTATGCAGCGTTCAATAGAAGGTGGAGGTAGTAATGGTCCGCAGGCTCCAGCTTTTTTTTCTTCTCCTGGCTTTGCCGGTTGTCCTGGCATGGTCCCAGGCGCAGACATCCTCGGCGAATGTTGACGCTCGAGTTGATTCGCTTCTCAAGAAACTGACTCTCGAAGAGAAGATCGACCTCATCGGCGGAGTGGACGATTTCTACATTCGTGCCAATGAAAAGATCGGGTTGCCGAGGCTGAAGATGGCCGACGGACCAATCGGCGTGAGGAATTACGGTCCCGCGACCGTGTTTGGCGGCATCGGTCTCGCGGCGACTTGGGATCCCGAACTGGCGGCCCGGATCGGAGCTGCCATCGGACAGGATGCGCGGGCACGCGGGGTACATTTCATGCTGGGGCCGGGGGTAAATATCTATCGTGCGCCGATGAATGGCCGTAACTTCGAATACTTCGGCGAGGACCCGTTCCTCGCCGCGCGCATTGCAGTCGGTTACATCAACGGCATGCAAAGCCAGGGGGTCAGCGCAACCATCAAGCACTTCATGGGGAACAATTCGGAATTCGACCGGCACAATACCGATTCCCTTATCGATGAGCGCACCATGCGCGAAATCTATCTTCCCGTGTTTGAGGCCGCCGTCAAGGATGCGCATGTGGGCGCGATCATGGATTCCTACAACCTGACCAACGGCGTGCACATGACCCAGAACGGTTACCTGAACAGCGACGTAGTGAAGAAGGAGTGGGGATTCCTAGGAATCGTAATGTCTGATTGGACTTCCACTTACGACGGCGTCGCTGCTGCGAATGGCGGTCTCGACCTGGAAATGCCCTCCGGAAAATTCATGAACCGCGTGACTTTGCTGCCCGCGATCAAAGCCGGCAAGGTCAGCGAAGCAACCATCGACGATAAGGTCCGGCGCATCCTGCGCACCGCGATTCAATTTGGCTGGCTCGATCGCGACCAGACCGACGTGTCAATTCCGCTGCTGAATGTCACGGGAAATCAGGCTGCGCTGGAAGCCGCTCGCTCGAGCATGGTTCTCCTTAAAAACGATGGCAACCTGCTACCTCTCGAGAAGGGAAGCATCAAGTCGATCGCTGTGATCGGGCCCGACGCTTATCCCGCGCAAGCCGGTGGAGGAGGCAGCGCGGAAGCCAAACCGTTCACACCGGTAAGCTATCTCGAAGGAATCGTCAACTACCTCGGCGACGGCGCGAAAGTTTACTACGCGCGCGGCATTCCCACCTTCGAAGAAATTTCCAAGCACATGGAATTTACCACTCTGGCGGGCGGCGGCCAGCAAGGTCTTAAGACAGAAATCTTCCTTAACCCCGAACTCAGCGGCACCCCCGCGATCGTGCGCACCGACAAACACGTCAATTACGAACCACCCCGCGGCGGGGAGGAAACGGCCAGCAGCACGATCTCGGTTCGCTGGACGGGCTTCTTTACGCCGAGTGTTGCCGGACAATACCTTGCCTTCGTGCAGGGGCCCGGGGAAAACGGCGGCTACCGCCTGTATGTCGACAAGAAACTCGTGCTCGACAACTGGAAACAGTGGTACGCCTTTGTTGGCGAAGCTTCCATGACTCTCACGGCGGGCCCACACCAGGTTGAACTCGACTATCACGCCACTAACGGATGGGGCAAAGCCACGGCTAATCTTGGCATCGTCCGTCCAGAAACGCTGGTCACCGCGGAGGCGAAAGCGCTGGCGGCTCGCGCTGATGCGGTAATCCTCGCCCCGGGTTTTGACACTGACAGCGAAGGCGAGAGCGGCGACCGGACTTTCCGTTTGCCGCCGGGCCAGGACGAACTCATCAACCAGATTGCGGCCCTGAACAAGAAAACGGTCGTGGTCATGACTTCGGGCGGCGGTGTCGACATGACCGCGTGGGTTGATCATGTGCCTGCACTGCTCGAAGCTTGGTATCCCGGTCAGGATGGGGGCACCGCTTTGGCCCAGTTGCTTTTTGGCGAATTCAATCCGTCCGGGCGTTTGCCGATTTCGATCGAACGCCGGTGGGAGGACAATGCCACGCATGACAGCTACTATCCGAAAGATGGCGGCACAAAAGTTGAATACACTGAGGGAGTTTTCGTTGGCTATCGCCACTTCGACAAGTCCACGGTCAAGCCGCTGTTTCCTTTCGGGTACGGATTGTCGTACACATCTTTCGCGTACAAGAATCTAGCGATTTCTCCCCCGGCGTCTGACCAGCAAGTTAGCGTCGCATTCGACGTTACCAATACCGGTACTCGCGGCGGAGCCGACATCGCGGAGGTGTTTGTTGGCGACCATCATGCTCCGGTGCCTCGCCCGGTTAAGGACCTGAAAGGCTTTGCGAAAGTAAACCTGAATCCGGGTGAGACCAGGAACGTCACGGTCAAACTCGACCGGCGAGCGTTCTCCTATTACGACGTCAGGAACCATGCCTGGATAGTTTCGCCGGGAGACTTCGACATATTTGTTGCCCGTTCGGCGGCTGAGATCGAACTTGCGGGGAAAGTGACTCTGCCCTAAAATTCCCATTTTGGGTCGGTGGTTTACTTTCTGGTACTGGGGAGCCCCCCCTCCCCCTTCTATTTCGCAAAATCTTGAAAAGACTAGGTTTATTTTACGACTATGTGCTAGATCTTTGAGTTTAAAGGAGTTATACGCAAAATCTAGAGAACATTGGAGTTATGGGTGGCGAGACTTGTGTTGCTCCCATTTCGGAACTGGTTGTAGCGCGTCTGGCAGGTCCCTATCGCGCCCGCAGCGCCCGAACAAAAAAAGTTGTGGACGTTTTGAGTTGAAGGGGCACAGCTTCCGGCGCGCCGCCATTACGTCTTTATGACTTACGGCGCGGCTGGAAGCCGCGCCCCTTCAAACCCTAAACGCCGATCGAGCGTGTTAATGCAGCGCTGGAAGCGTTGCTCCACCCAAAATCAAAGTTGTCAAAGATCTTCGATTATCTTGCGGATAATGTCCGCTGGGTTAGATTATCCTACATTACGCGTATGGTCAAATCGGGCGTAAAAAGTTCGGACATCGAATCCCGCGGTGTCGATGGCGTGGTTTCACCAACTCACACGGCGCGCAATACGATCATGCTGGCATCGTCCTGAAAACGGGCGCCGCAATGCTCGGAGGCGGCTCGCATCAGCAGGGTCTTCAATGGCTCTGCGCCAGCGCCGCGATTCTCGCGGGCGATCCTGACAAGCCGTTCCTCACCAAAGGGCTCGTCGTCGTGGTTGCAGACTTCGACCAAGCCGTCAGTGAACATCAGCAACGCATCGCCCGATTGCAATCGCGTCTCGCTTTGCTCATAAACCCAATCGGGGAACTGTCCAAGGACGGCTCCAGCCGCGTTCAATTCGCAGGCCGTGCCATTCGCTCGTAGCATCAGCGGCGGATTATGTCCGGCGTTGCAGTACGTAAGGCGATTGTCGGTGCTGTCGAGCACCGCATAAAAGAACGATACGAATTTACCTACGGGCGCGATCTCGCACAGGATGCGATTCAGCCTGGCGCACACCTCGCGCGGCGACCGAGTCTCCCACATCAGCGGCCTCAGCGCCGCCTGCAGGCTGGACATCAGCAGGGCCGCCGGCAATCCCTTGCCGGCGACATCGGCGATGCAGAGCACGGTCTGGGTCTCGCTAATGCGGACCACGTCGTAAAAATCGCCGCCCACGTATCGCACGGGCTGGCTGATGCAGGCAATTTCGTAATCCTTTATTTGAGGGATGCTCTGGGGCAGCAGGTGGTTCTGGATTTCGCGGGCGTCCTGCAGTTCGTCCGCGCGTTGACGCTGCGCCTGCCGCAGGCTGCGGCACCGCTCCACCTGCGTTTCCAATTTCTCCAGCAACTGCCGGTTGTGCCAGGGCTTCTGCACGAAATCAGAAGCGCCCCGCTGCATCGCCTCTACGGCAAGGTCGACGCTGCTCCAGGCCGTCATCACGACCAGGGGGAGATTCTCGTCGATCAAGCGAATCTGCGATACCAGTTCCAGGCCCTCGCCGCCGGCAGTGGTGTCGCGGGTGTAATTCAGGTCCAGCAGGAGCACATCGAATTCACGCGACTCGATTGCCTGGAGGACGCGCGTGGGATGAGTCACGACTTCCGTCCGGTAGCCATGATTCTTGAGCAGTAACTCCAAGGCATCCAAAACGTGCGGCTGATCGTCTGCCACCAGCACGCGCGCAGCCAGCATGCTGTCAGCTTGATACGCGACGGGGGTCTGTAGGTTTTCCATGCCAAGGGGATTTGCATCCCGTGGGCCAGCGCTTGGACGGGTGCAAGATATTGATTTGAAATAGAAAAGCAAACTGGCAGTGAGAAAGGTTGGGAGATGACTGTGCGGCTGTGGAATGAACTGTCCGGAAATGAACGACTAACCAGGCCACTCTCCAGAAAAATCGACCACATCATCGATCATAATCAGAATTCGTAGTGTATGGCGAGGGTAACCATGTTGGCATGGAAATTTCGCAGCAACGTGGGCCCGACTAGGCCTTCTTCGCCGTATCCGTAATAGTTCCAGCCTCCCTTCCATGTCCATCCCGGATGAAGCGTCCAGGCGAGGTTGAAAAAAGGAGACTGGTACTTGGACTGGAGCGAGCCGGGAACTGCGCGGGGATTCAGGAGTTCGGTGGCGCCGTTGACGGCACTGATTTGGTAACCGAGGTTCGAGTGCAGCGTTTTGAGCGGGGCAAACATGAGACTGAATGATCCGTATTCGGTGGGAGCGTCATAGTAGCCGGTGCCTAGATTGGTGTTGGTGCCGCAGTCGGCGGGAGCAGCGCCCGCACTGGGCCCTGAGGGAGGGGGAGTTGAGGCGTAGCATAGGGTGGTTCGCGAGAAGACGTCACCATAGCCATAGTTAAGATCCAATCCATAGCGCGGACTTGGCATGAGCGTCGCGCCCAGAGAGAAACTCCGGATGTGATCCAGGTGATTTACTAGAGCTATGTTGTCTCTTCGTTCGAGATCGTTGAAGGTTCCGGTGATCGTGGCCCACGGCTTTGGTTTGTAGCGCGACTGGATATAGTAGTGATAGAGCTGTCGCGGGCTGATCTGGGTATAGGCCCTGTCGTCATAAGACGCTTCGATTTTCGCGTTGATCCGCCATTGGTGGGTGGGTTGTAACGCGAAGGCGAGTATTCCTGCATTTTCATAGATCGGGAACGTATACGAGGTCCCATTCGGCAAGGCATCCGTAGACAGGGGCATGACCCAAGTTATATCGCGTTGCTGATAGCGATAACCGAGCGAGATGCTAGCCTTCGAGAAAGGCTCCCAGGTCGCAGTCAGGGTGTTGGTTTCTGTCTTCATGCCCATGAAAGTGGGAGCGAGGGTTACGGCTGGCGGTTGAGCCGGACCGGGGGGCAGCAGCATGGAAGTTCCAAGGAAATCGACTTCGGATAGGTTGCTGAAAGCCGGTTCGCGGAAATCCAAAAAGTCGTACTGGTCGGCCAGACTAAATTTCTCCGAAATCTGCCAGATGATGCCGAAGTCCGCCGACACGTCGACTCGCTTTCCGTTCGCATAGCCGGTGGTGTTAAAGACACGCTTTCCCATGTTGTCGAGGCCAACGAAGAGTTCGTTGTAGTCGGGAAGGTTCATCTTGCCGCCGGTGTAGCGCACATCGCCGTTCATCTGAATGTTCTTGATACTCGAGCTTTGGAAGCGGAATTCCTCGGTTGGCATAAGCGTGCGAGTGGGCGCGAAACGCGAATACTGAAGGTATCCGCTGCACGTAGGGTTGGCGGTGGGCGGTGTAGTCAAAGTGGTGACGATGGGCGGATTTCCATCACCGCAACTCGGCGGCTTTTGATTGTCAAAGCCAAGTGTGACCGGCATTCCATTGGCGAGTTGAAGGCCCAAAGCGGTCAGTCCCCAGTTGGTGTCGCCCTTGTAGTGCATCACAGTTTCTTCGAAAGTGAGCATGGTCTTCGGAATCGGCTTCCAGTCCACGGCCCCGGTCCACGTGTCGGTGCTGTTCCTCCAATTCTGCAGGTATTGAGCCTCGGCTCCATTATGTTGGGAGCTATAGCTGGGGCCTTCGTCGGTGTTGTGCGAATATCCTGCCCGGAAACTGAGCTTAGAAATGGGGAATAACGTCAGACCTACATCCATCATCCGACGAACAGTGTTGAACGCGTGTGGTGAATCTGTAACTTGCGGAAAGGTGTAGCCATTCGAGATCACGCCAGGCGGGACCAGCGGGTTATCGAGCAGATTGTAATCGAAATACTGGCGGTCGCGGCGGAAAAGCCCCTGGAATTTGTAGATTTTGCCTTTGGACATGCGCAAAGTAGTGACATCGTAGGGGTCGCCGCCATAGCCGCTGCTGCTCTCCGATAAGTCATCGAAGAGAGGATGGTAGGTGTTCGCCACAGCGTGTATGTCAACGGTCTGGCTCAGAATGCGTGGGCCACTCTGCAGATTGACCAAAGTGTCATACATGGCGGCGCTACCCGAGGAATCGACGACCCGTCCACCCAGATCGATGGATTGGTGGATAGTATAGCCATCCGCGGTAGTTTCTTTGGGCTGGGGTTCCTGCGCCGGGGCGCTGGCGGACAACAAAAAAGGCGCAAGCGCCAGCCCCAGGCGGAACACAACGAAAGCGGGCTGAAGCCGTCTAGCGGCCGCGCGATGAGGACGAAAATACTTCATAGTTTACCTCTTCATCCAAGAGAATCCGTCACCTGAAAAAGTTGTAGGTCGCATTGGAGCCGTGAATTTGACTGTGGCAGTTTGTGCAGGGTGTGTACTGTGCGGCCTGGTTGTGCACCGGCCCCCCCTGCTCCGAAACGGCGTTGGGAAATGCTTTTAAGTTCACTGCCGAGTGGCACTGCAGGCACAGTATGTTCAGATTGCTAACGTTCAGCAGGCGCGGGTTGGGTGATCCGTGCGGGGAGTGGCAGGCGACGCAGCCCTCGGCTTTGACCACAGGGTGCTCAAAGACAAATGGACCCGCGGTCTCGGCATGGCACTTGGTGCAGATCGCGTTTTGATCAGCAGTCGACTTCAACTGCGCACGTTTGAAGGTTCCGTGCGGATCGTGACAATCGCTGCAGGTCAGCAGGCCTTCATCGACTTTGTGATGGAACGGTAGTGCGAACGCCGGTTTCACGTCGGTGTGGCAGGAGTAGCAGAGCTGAGGTTGCGCGACTTTGAGTAGATTGGCTTCGCTCTTGAAGGCATGCGGGCTGTGACAGTCGGTGCAGCTTACCTTGGCGTGGCCATGCGCGGAGCGCTCGAAGTTCGGATGGGTTCCAACGTGGCAGGTCAAACAGCGGGTGTTCACTTCCGTCGCGGAAGCTTTCTCAAAGATGAAGATTTTGGTTTTGTCCCCACCGCCCGCGACGTGATCGGCACCGGGCCCGTGGCAGCCTTCGCAACCTTGGTGGGAGGGACTGGCTTTCTTATCAAGCGTCGTCTTCCAGTGCGGCGTCTTCGCCCAGCTGTTGTAGAGATCTTCGTGACAGGTCTTGCATGTGTCCGAACCTACGTACTTGGAATCTTCAGCAGGCGATGCAGGGGTCTTTGCCGTGCTGCTGGGCGCGCCACCGGACTGGTTCTTTGCTCCGGCCGGCTCCTCCGCTCGACTCATAGTTGAGGCCAAGCAGAATAGACATAAGAAGGAGAGCAGAACGAAAAGTAGAATTCTGGGTTTCATCCGCATGAAATACTTCCCTCCTGATGCGCACGTTTGAGAATATGCGGCCCTTAGTAATTGTGAATCACGGACAATAACAGCCAGCAGAGCGTCACTGCTGTTCAAAAGTGCACATATTTGGTCAGAAATAATTCGCATGTAGCTTTTCGATCCGCTTGTGCTTTGTCCAAATATTGGAATCGTAGAGGCGCGGCTGCGATGGGCAATCGGGTCGGGAACGAGAGATGTCTTTGTTTGGTTCTGAGTTTTCCATGTTCCAACGTTCTCCCGCAAATTGCTTTTGCGACTCGGTACTGGCAAGATGAGTGGGATTATCGGGGCGCTAAGAGGGAAAGTTTTGTGATAACTGTCACATGTTTCTTTTTTTTTGCTTGCGGAGTTTCATTCCGGGACACGCGTCGCAGTGAGCTTGCGGGCGTCCAAATGAATCCGGATGGGCGGGTTGTGCGCGATCAGGCAGCACGCCGGACGGGAGGCCGATTGCATGCCTGTGCGGAGCGGTTCGTCTTACGACGGGAGATCACGGACAGGAGCAGAATTTCTTGAGGCTATCGGTTAATTGGCAGATCACTTGGGTGTTGAGGGGTCGAATGTCAGTTTCGAGCTGTTTGATGGTGTCAGCCAGGGAGTTTTGAAGTCCTGGGATCTCTTGCGAGTCCTCCTTGACTCCGCGAATCTTGACGCAGATGTCCCTGATTTTGGCTTCGAGGGGGCGCCACTCTTCGCTCATCTTCTGGAGGCACTGCCAGTCGACGAAATCAGCCCAAATGTTGGGTTTATCCAAACCCATCTCGATGGCGTCCCGGCGAAACAGATTCAGCTCCCGTTCAATGCTTCGGCCCAGCTCATGCAAGCGGCTGGGCAGCGCGATGCGGATATTCATGTGCGAGAACTCGCTGTTTTTCTCGAGAAAGAGAAACCGGAAACGGCAGCTCAGTTCGAGCCCCTTCAGCACCAGAGTGGTCGAAGAGTCGCCAAAGTCCCTTGGCCTCAAATATTCCACGAAGTACAAATTGAATTCTCTGATTCCGTTGAAGTATCGAGTGCCGGTAGTGAAGATAACGCGGAAAGCGTGTCTCTCGTCATTGGAGACGATGACCTGGCTGTTGTCCACGTCAAGCTGGCCTTGGAGGGATGAACTCACGACACTGATGATGGCGTCGATCCACGAGTCACGAAACTTGGAGTTTTTCGTCAGCTTTTTAAACTCTTCCCAGCTAATCTCCTGGTCCTGAAGGCCGAAGATGGACATGGGGTTCCCGGTGCCGACCGGCATAAGCACAGCGTCGGCGGGCAGGTCGGTTCGCACTGGATCGATTGCGAAGTCGCCGGTCCGGATGGTCACTTGCTTCTGCGGCTTGAGCGTCGACTCGGGGCTGGTCTTCAGATGACTGAAAATCGAAAGTTGCATCTTCTGCACTAAACCACAAAGATCCTGTTCCTCAGGTCTTTTCTGCACCTTGGGAAAACCATTCTCCTCGCGCAACTTGTCGACGATGTCCTGAAACTCGCTCAGGAACTTCACCATCCGGTTCTCGGAATCGATCTTCAGGCTGGCCGAATATTCTTCCAAAGACAGCTCGAGCGTGGACCTAGAAATACCAATGTTGATCCCTTCGTTTCCCGCGAGGATGTCCGGAGGGGTGTCCAAATAGATGGGAACGATTCGGCGGGGACGGTCGGATGATTGGTTGCGTTGCATGGTGCCGATGAAATAGCCCAGCTCCATTCCGGTAAAGCTGTGACTCGGTTTCAGGGCAGCCGAGTAAATCACAACCAGCAGATCGGTCTCATCCAGACGCTTTTGGATCTCTTCCTGGAAGCTGACCCCGAATTGCAGAGCATTGTCGATGAACACGTCCGCGAAGGTGCCCAGCGCGGTACGAATGGCTTCGAAGGCTGCGGCTGCAATCTTCTCGTCCTCTTTTGCGTAGCTGATGAAAACGCGCAGAATGCGCGGTTTCGGTTCCGAGATAACGGTTACGTGGGCCGCCATAAATACACCTCCGCCCACCGCCAATTCGATGGGACTGCTGTCGCCTTATTTTGCCCACCCCGCGGGCTGAGAGCTGGTCTCTTTAAAACGCTGCTTCTGTTACCACTACCTATAAAGTGACAAATCTTAGCGCAGCGTTACAACTGCCGTCAGTATTAACTTGGAGAGCGGTCAAGATTCTACACCCATTTCGCTCCCGGATGTTGCCTGAATCCAGGTCCAAAATGGGCCGACTGCGGGCTGACAGAGCAACGCCGTACGCAACCCGAAACCACCTCTTGCCGTCCGGTTAGGCTTTCTTCCCAACTTCCGGTTTGTCCGTTATCCGGGGACAATCGCCAAGGTGTCGAGAAAACCGCATCTCCGGTTTGCCGACTTGGGCGCTCCCACCCAAGACAATTACCCGACGTGGCAACGCGTGATAGTTCCTTCCACTGACCTCCCCTGCTGGCAGCACATTACCAAAAGCTTCACCTGCGAACCTCCCCGCCGGTTCGTCCACTTTCCTGTGTGAATCGGATTACCGTCAGTGGTGAGCAGAAAAATGGCCCCAGAGCTCGGCGAGCGCTGGGGCCACGGAGGAGTGAAGAAAACGCAATCAGGCACCACAGCCCGATTGCAATCGCCATTTACTCAGCGGGAGTGGCGACCACGATGAGCTCGCGCGTCGTCGTGCAGCCCAGGGCCTTGCACCATGGCTTGGCCGGCGTAGATGCACGTCGACGCCGGATGCCCGGAGATAACCATAGTCGCAATTTGAGTCGTGGTGGCGAATTGCGCGGTGATCAGATCATCAGTCGACTGGTTGGAGAGCTGTGTGCCGCCGCTGCCACTGGCGAACCCGGTCGCACCTCCGATTACGAACCACAGTGACCCTGACACCGCTGGAAAGAAGGCTATCCTAGACAGGCTACTGTCACAATCCACCAATACTGTCCCCAGGTTCGGGATAGTCATGAGTGTAGCTTGCCCGCCGTTGGTGACCACCGTTTGATATCCAAAGACCATGTTGGTATTGAGAACGGCGTAGGAGCCGGCCGGCTGGAATGCGCTGGCGGAGGATCCCCCGAGCAGACTGGCGTTCAGGTTTGATACTTGAGTGGTTGAGGTCACTTGCAGGGGAGCCGTGCCTTGCGCGACAGTCGAGACCAGTTGCGTGGCGCTCACATTGCCATTCACTGTCTGATTGGCGGTAAAGGTGTTGGCCGCGGCCAACTGGGCAAAGGCGCTCGCAGCCAGACCGCCGAGCTGGCTGGCATCTACGTTGCTCAGTCCCGAGCCGCTCTGGCCCGTAGCGAACGTGATCTGCCCGTTGCTGGCGATGTTCAAACCGGTCTCCGCAAATTTGCCGCTCCCCTCGGCAAACAGCAGGTTCAGAGACCCGCTGGCGCTGCTGGTGTCATTGCCCACTGGTTCGGCTTGCCATTGAAACGTCTGGGTCACGGGCGTGCTGGTGCTGCTATTGAACACCGAGGCCGCCAGATCCATGGGTTGCGATTTAAAGCCCGCAGTCGCCGTGGCCGTGCCGGTCGTCGGCAAGCTAAACAGCCCACGGATGATGCCTCCGCCCTTCACGTCCAAGGTGGACGCGGGTTTCGTAGTGCCGATGCCCACCTTCGCCTTTGCTCCCGTACCCAACTGGAAAAACACCGAATTTCCCAGCGTCGTGCTCTTAGTCCAGATGGGAATGAAGTCAGCGGTGCCGGAGCCACTCACGCTGGCTCCCGGATCGGAAGTAGTGGATGCGGCCGAGTCATTTGCATAACCGGCGCTTGCGGGCTGCTGAGCAGCCATGGGCAGGGCACAAACGAAAAGCGCAATCACACATAACCAAACGCTAATGCGGAACATGGAACCTCCTCGAATTTGTTCTCCTACAGCAGCCGGTCTACGCGTAAGCGTCATCGTCGGCGCTTCGGCGCCCGGCAAAAACCACGCGAAGGGTGGATCTGCTCTCGCAATCCGACACTGATCCCAGAGCGAACAGAGCGCTCCCTAGCGAATCCAGCCATAGACATGGGTTCCAGAGGGTGTAGAATATAAGCGCCCGGCGTCATTGGCCCCGGTCGGGTCCCCCCCATCGCGCCCGCACATTAACCGCGAAACCGTTTACTGGTCTTTAGGCTTGCATAAAGTTTTTCTAAAGCTTTTGTGAATGCCTCATGTCCTCACGAACAAAGGTGATCTTTCAGTTCGGCCCGTTTCGCCTCAATCCCGCCGAGCGGTTGCTGCTTCGCGACCAGGCCCAAGTGCGCATGCCCCCGAAGGCTTTCGACGCCTTGCTCGTCCTGGTGGAGAATCGAGGACACCTGCTCGAGAAAGATGAATTGCTGCGCAAGGTCTGGCCGGATACCTTCGTCGAAGAATCGAATCTCTCCCAGCATATTTCGCTGTTGCGCAAAGCATTGCAGGACGGAGAGGACGGCCTTCGCTACATCGAGACCGTCCCGACGAGGGGCTATCGCTTCGTCGCCGACGTGCGGGAACTTGGCGGCGTTACGCCCGATGCCAATGTTCTGTCAGGACCAACCCCCGGACAATCATCGCCCCCTAGGGCTCCTGAAAGTGCAGTTCCTGAGATTGGAGTTGCTGAAATCGGGGTTTCTGAACGCATCGTTCCCCGGCGTCGCTTCCCGACTCTGACCTTCGCCATTGCCGCGCTAGCGCTACTGGTCGTGGTTTCGATCTTGGCCCTGCCAGTATGGAAGCGACTCCGCCGCACCGCTTCCGAGCCCATACAGTCGCTGGCGGTGTTACCCCTGCAGAATCTCTCGGCTGACCCCGCGGAGGAGTATTTTGCCGACAGCATGACCGAGGCTTTGATTACCGATCTGGCGAAGATTCCCGGTCTTAAAATCATCTCCCGTACCTCGATCATGCGGT
>Ga0074044_10002689_pt1 | contig 15469 bp, 14 predicted proteins | sample BogForMeECP23OM1_FD_94443 | JGI IMG/M metagenome (GOLD analysis project Ga0074044, IMG submission 94443) | Bog forest soil microbial communities from Calvert Island, British Columbia, Canada - Bog Forest MetaG ECP23OM1 | ecosystem: Environmental > Terrestrial > Soil > Wetlands ... | reverse complement strand
GCCAGCACAGCCAGCACAGCCAGCACAGCCAGCACAAGCCACGAAACGTCCGGTGCCCGCCCCGCTTCAAAAACCCCAGCGCGGCCTAGTGAGGGCGGCGCTTAGCGTGGACTGAGCCACAGTCGGCCGACGACGTGAACCGCGACAGCGGAACTGACAGCGGCAACGGCTTTTCGTTCCGGCGACTTGATAGCCGTTAGGTTGTCATTCCTCAACCAACTCAATATCACTCGCTTTCTTGCGTGTCTTCTTAGCAATGGTGCGAGCTACTTGGTCCAAAGACGAATAGTGCGTGCCGACATCAACTAAATGAGTGCAGTCAACGCCGTTCTCGTCGGTCAGGCTCACAACCTGAAACATACCGCCTGCACCGGCTCTCGTTGAAGTTTCCTTGTCACAATGGATGGTGTAGTTCATAAGGCTTGTGGTGGTGTGATGATGATGCCTAACGCAAAGGTCAGGGATGGGAGCCAGCCGCCTCTGGCGTTCGATTTGTCACTGACTGTGACGGCTGGCGCCCGTTCGCTGGACCGCCTTGTTCGGCGATTGTTCTTGCTGGTCTCTCAAGATAAATAGCATAGCCGTTCAGTGCGGCTGCAAGCACCAGAAGAACGAAGCCAACAACGAGGAGTGTGACCCCGCTGGCCTCCGCCCTCTTCAGATGTTTGGTGGAGCCGGTGAAAACCACCTGGGCTGCGCTTGTGTGCGCCCCCTGCTCGAAATTCTTCTCATGTACACGGGCCACCAGCGACAAGGCCGTCAGGATGCGCTTAACTCGAACTGCGAGAAGAAGTGTGCCCATCAGGCTGCAAGCCACCGCTGAAATCTTGATGTCAAAGGCGTTCAGGCTCATCTGGTGCTGACAAACGATACGAACCTTAGTATTTGCCTTTGCTGTAGAATGTGGACCCATAGTGGCGACACTTTGGACATGTGCCACAACTGCCGGACATGATGTCCTGAGGCAAACACTCCTCGCAAACTGTGTATCCGCAATGCTCGCACTCGCCGAATTTCCAGCCGAATTTGACGAGGGCGATCTTTTTTCCGCAATGGTCACATGTTTCTTTTCTCGGTGTACTCATAGTAGGTTTGTTTTAGCGTGTTGCAGGCCCGGCAGCGACCGCCGAACAAGTAATGGGCGTCAAATTGGAGGTGTTATAAGGCGTCACCGGGGGGTACTCGCTGGTTTGCCTGTTGTCTATTCCTTTTTGTGGCGGCTGATTTCGTGTATGGAACAAGCTGGTTGATGCGATCCCCTTGCGATTCTTTGGCTGCGCTTCGCCGGAGCCGCTCACGGCACATATTGCAGGCGGAAAAAGCCGACGGCATTCGTGATGAAAAGGTATTGTGAATTGGTCACGTCAGTGGGGCTGAACAATCCTCGATTCCAATTCGCCCACGTTCCGCCGATGGCCGGCTTGAGTTGAATCTGGTAATTGTCATACGGAGCCAGGTTCGTAGAATCCAACCGCATCACTGGCAACACCGTGGGCGACACGGCGGCGGCGGGCGGCTGGGCGATTTCAACCGTCGGCGCGTTGGTGTAGCCGATGCCGGCATCCGTGATGGCGATGTTCGTCACCACGCCATCACCAGAGAGGTTCGCAACCGCGGTGGCATTGCTGCCTCCACCGCCAAAGATGGTGACTGCCGGACTGGTGACGTAGCCCGAACCGCCGCTGGTGACCGTGGCGTGGACGACAAACCCATAGCTCACTTCTGCTGTGGCGAACGCCTGGGCCGGGACCGGATTGAGCGCAAGCCGGTAATCTCCGCTGCCCGCCACTCCCGCGACCATCTGCGTGTGGAGGGCATTTGTGGCCGTGAAGCTGACTGGCTGGTTGGTCCAATACCACCCACCGACCGCTGCAATTGATAAACGCCGCCAACGGTGAGATTGGAAAAGGAGAGGAACGACATGGGCGCGATGCCCAAGACCGGATTGGGAATAAACGGCGGTGCGATGACGACCAACGGCGTGCTGGTGTAACCGGTCCCGGCATTGGTAATCGTGATGCCGACCACGACTCCGTTGCTGACTGCTGCGGTCGCTCCCGCCCCAGTCCCACCGCCACCCTCAATCAAAACGCGCGGCGTATTCGTGTATCCACAGCCGCCATCGGTGATGGTTGCCGCTACAACAAACCCGTCCACTACGGTAGCGGTGGCTGCGGCAGTGTACGGAAGGCAAGGCGGCGTTGACTCAATGGCATATAACTGCGCCACTTCGTTTGAGGAAAGAGCACGGTTGTAAATGCGGATGTCGTCAATCACGCCGGGAAAGAAGGTGTACGAAGTCAAATCATATTGTACGCCAATGAACAAGTATTGTCCCGGTGCCATCGTCGAGTTGGCAACTCGATTGGTAACTGCAAGTTGACCGTTCACGTACATCTGGACATTTGTACCCGCCTTGGTAATGACAACTTGCTGGAACTTGTTGACGGGAGTTTGCCCCGGAGGAACTAATGACCAGTTTGCCGGGCTAGGTCCCGGAGCGGTATCCGAATACGAAACCAAATGCTCGGGTTCGCTGCAACCGCAATCGTCTCCTGCGAGTGAAAGGCGAAACCCCTCGCTTTGCTCATCAAGCAAAGCCGGCCACCCATGCGTAAGATTGGACACATTGAACCAAACTGACGCAGTGAAATCGCCACTGAAAATGGTATTGGTTAACGGGGTCGTGATGTACGCTGATGCGCCATTAAAGGAATATGCTGCGTTCGGATTTCCGAACCTGTCCGCAGTGAGCGTTGCCCCGTAAACCGTTCCATTATTTCCATTCCCGCTCGCATCGTTGGCATTTCCGTTGAACGGGTAATAAGCAACCAGACCCTGCAAGAGGTTGGTGGGTATCCCTGAACCCTCGATTTGAGAAATCGGTGGAGCATCATTTGTCCAACCGGTGTTTGCATATAAGGTTAAGGTGTTGGTGCTGACGAAGTCAGCCACTGTGCTCCCTGAACCTTGCCCCATGGGCCAGTAGCCGACCAATTCGGGATGAAGCCCAGGCACGAGTTGCTTGTTCATGTTGTTCTGGATTTCGCCCTGGGTGAGCGCCTTGTTCCAGAGGCGAAACTCGGAAATCATCCCGTTAAACCGGTCATTGGTTCCAAAGTTGCCGTCCTGTTCCTGTCCAAGCATGTTGAGTCCCGTGGAGGCGCCGCCACTGTCTTGCGCCCAGTTGACCAAACCGTTGCCTACCGCACTGGCGACGTTAGTTCCATCAACGAAGAACTGGAGATTGGTCCCGTTCATCACGGCGGCAGCATGGTGCCACGTAAGGTTCTTCACGACCCCCGCGCCCGACACCACCCCCCAATATGTCTCAGGGCTGGGGTATGAATACCAGCAGCCGATGACTCCATTTGTTTCGAAGGTAATCCACACATCCTTCCAGAAGCCGGACTTGCCCCACAACTCCTGCGAGGCTCGGTTTCCCCCGAGTATGTTGCGAGTTTTGAACCACATCTCGACGGACCAGTTCGTCAAGGTCTGGCCTTGAAAGAAGGGATTTGCAAACAGCGCGTAGCTGTTGACACCGTCGAACGAAATGGAAGAGGTCCGGATGCCCGCACCAGCCTGCGCAGCTAAGCCGACGACCACTACAACCAGCCATTTCACGTAAGAGGCAACTCGCCGCTTGTTGGGGATTGTTGCGCTCGGATTTGTTCCCTGTTTGGTTCCGCAGTTTTTCATACGTTTGTGTTCCCGGCTTTTAGCGCACACGAACGACGGAAAAACAAAAGGGCGCGAACTTGTCGCACCCTTCAGGAGGCACCGCGAAGCGCCTTTGGAGAGAATGCTCCAAGCCGCGCCGACTGGCGCGCGCTTGGGCTGGGTCTCTCCTGTGAAAATTCGCGGTTTTCCTGAAGACCGGGGCCGTGCTACGCTAAATATTATTGGCAGTTCTTGGTTACTTCTCTTTATACCTTTCTGTGTTGCTCTTTACGGAGCGTGCCATTTCTACCGTCCCCCTTCTCCCGTGGCAAGCACATTCGTGCGGTTGGCAGAGCGGCCTGTTCTGGCAAAGACTGCACTTCTTGTGCGGGGGCAATGGGCACAGATGACGCGCCATTGTGCTTCGGTTCCTGAGGCCGCAACTAAACCCGTTGGGTCCAACAGCGTGCAAGCCAGCCGTGCCCTGCCTCTGAACCGTCTGAATTGCCGCGAGGTTTTGGGGTGCGGTGGCTGGCGGGGAACGGGGCTGACACCGCTTTGGATAGCCTGGGGAGGGTTGAAGCGAAAGCGGTGTGTGCCCTCACCCCGCAGCCGCTCCATCTGTGAGCCAAACTGCCGGCGGCCCGCTTCGCTGTCCTTTGGGATACCCTTCTTGCCCAGCAGCCGATCCAGCTTGGTGTAAACCCCCAGCGGCCACTTCATGCCCAAAACCAGGTTCGGTTGGGGCGTCTCCGGAACGAGATGGAAGTGATTGCGCGTCAGGCAATACGCATGTACCTGCCACTCGGTCTTGCCGCAGGCCTCGCCCAGCGTGCACAGGAACCTCTGGCGGTCTTCGTCGTCCCGGAAGATGTCCTCCCGCTGGTCCCCACGGTTCATGACGTGGTACATGGCCCCAGGATGCTCAATGCGCAGCTTGCGCGACACGGCCAACCCTTGCCAGCACGCCCCGGAAGTGTCAATAGTGACCACCGCTTTTCCAGGAAGGGCTTGCAAACGGGCGTATCTGGTGGGATAATCCCCTTATGACGGTAACGGCTGATGCCAAAAAGCGCGTAGTCTTGCCCCCAGCAAAGCCGGGGGATCGTTTCGATCTACGTCTCGACATGGATGGAACGATGGTTTTGATTCCTTTGATTCCGGTCCACAAGCCGAATCAGGTCACGCTAGTGCGTAAGCATGGCTACACGGTAGCTGTGACCAGCCGGCCTATCACCCAGGAAGAAACCCGGAGGCTGCTCGACGAGTTCCCATGAACGGCACTGCCGCTTCCAACCCGTCCGGCCAGACCGAATACCTGCTGGACATCGCGCCAGTGCTCGCACTCTTATGGGAACGGCACGAGCACCACGAGCGCGCAATGGTTTGGCTGGAAACCGCGTCGAAGATAGCCGTCTGCCCGCTCACGGAATTGGGATTTCTTAGAATATCCACCCAGCCGGCCTATGGCGCGACCTTTCGCGAAGCCAAGCGGATGCTGCACGACTGGAAGGAAGCTCGGAAACCCGGCTTTATCGCCTGTGACTTGGAAGCCTTGGCAATGGATAGTCCGCCGACCGGAAAGCAGACAACGGACTTTTATCTAGCGAGCCTCGCTGCCAAACACGGGATGGAACTCGCCACACTTGACGAAGGCATTGACCACAAGGCCGCCTTCGTCATTCCAGCCTAAAAGAACGGCTTCCTTGCGCCCGGTCTGCGGGTTGCTCCAGATGGAATGGCTGCCGCCTTCGCGAACGGGCACGCAGCCATGCTCCTGAAGATATTCAAGGCTCGCCCCGTCACGCGCCACACAGGCGCAGTAGCTCCGTCTCGTCAATGATCTTCACGGCGAGCTTTTGCGCCTTGTCCAATTTGGAGCCGGCTTCCGCGCCGGCGACGACGTAATCGGTCTTTTTGCTGACGCTGCCGCTGACCTTGCCACCTGCCGCCTCGATTTTCGCTGCGGCTTCCTCACGTTTGAGCGTGGGTAGCGTGCCGGTAAGGACGAAGGTCTTGCCGGCCAGCGGACCAGCCGCGGCCCTCGGCTGGTAGAGCGCAGACTTGAAATTCAAGCCCGCCTTCCGCAGTCCCTCGATCAGCTTCCGGTTCCGCGGGTCGCCGTGCCATTGCACCACGCTTTGCGCGATGACCTCGCCCACGTCCTCGCAGTCGGTTAACTGGTCCACGCCGGCCGCGAACACGTCATCGAGCGCGGCGAACCCGCGTCCAATAGCTTTGGCTACGCCGGCGCCAACGTGGAGGATGCCGAGGCCGAACAGCAGCCGCCACATGTCGCGTTGTTTGCTGGCTTCTACGCCGTCAAGGAAGTTACGGGCGGACTTCTCCCCCATGCGTTCGAGGCCGGCGACATCGGACAGTTTAAGGGAGTAGAGGTCCGCCACGTCGCGCACGAGACCGGTCTGGACTAGTTGGCGAACGAGGACTTCGCCACCACCTTCGATGTCCATCGCGCCGCGCGCGCACCAATGCTCGATGCGGCCGCGCACCTGGGCCGGGCAATCCGGATTGAGGCAGCGGCAGACGACACCTTCGTCGCCCTCCACGATGCCGGGCGCGCGGGAGACCTTGGAGCCGCACTCGGGGCAATGCGTGGGAAAACGGAAGGCAACTTCCTTGCCCGTCCGCCTGGCCATCACCACGTCAACGACAGCAGGAATGACTTCGCCGGCCTTTTCGATCTTGACGGTGTCGCCGATGCGGATGTCCTTCTGGCGGATGTAGTCTTCATTGTGAAGGGTGGCGCGGCTGATGGTGCTGCCGGCCAGGAAGACCGGTTCGAGTTCGGCGACGGGTGTGAGCGCGCCGGTGCGGCCGACTTGAACGGTGATGCCCTTGAGCAGCGTCTCGGCTTGTTCGGCGGCGTATTTGTAGGCGATGGCCCAGCGCGGCGCCTTCGAGGTAAAGCCGGTTCTTTCGCGTTGCGCGAAGGAGTTCAATTTGATGACGGCGCCGTCGGTCTCGTAGGGGAAGTTCCGCCGCACCCGATCAAGGTCTTCGATGGCGGCGAACAGTTCGTCGGTGGAGCGGCAATGCCAGGTCTTCTCCGGGGTCTTGAACCCAAGTGCTTTCAGCCAGGCGAGCATCTCGTCCTGTCGTTGCGGCTGGTCGGGGGCGCCTTCGACCTGGCCCAGGCCATAGACGAGGATATCGAGCGGGCGTTTGGCGACAATGCGCGGGTCCAGTTGCTTGAGCGAGCCGGCGGCGGCATTACGCGGATTGGCAAACTCTTCCTCACCGGCGGCCCTGCGCTCGGCGTTCAGCTTTTCAAAACCTCCCTTGGTCAGATAGACCTCGCCGCGCGCTTCCAAAAGAGCAGGACAGGTGTCGCGCCTGTCCCCGCCAGATCGTGTACCTGAAAGAGGCGGGACGCCAGTCCCGCTTTGAAGCCGAGTGGGGATGCTGCGAATCGTCTTGAGATTGGCCGTGATGTCGTCGCCGGTGGTTCCGTCGCCGCGGGTCGAACCACAGGTGAATAGGCCTTGCTCGTATCGCAGGTTAATGGCCACGCCGTCAATCTTGGGCTCGACAATCCAGTCCAGCTTCTCGTCGGGCAGCAGGCGCTGGACGCGGTTGACGAACTCGCGCAGGTCATCTTGAGAATAGGTATTGTCCAGGCTTAGCATCGGCTGCAGATGCTGCACCGGCTTGAACTCCTTTAGCGGCTGGCCGCTGACGCGCTGCGTCGGGGAGTCGGGCGTGATGAGCTGGGGAAACTGCTTTTCCAGGTCCAGCAGCTCATGGTAAAGCCGGTCGTATTCGCGGTCACTGATCGTCGGCTGCGCCAGGACGTAGTAGGTATGGTCGTGCCGGCGGATTTCCTCGACGAGTTGGGCGTGACGCGCTTTGGCTTCGTTGAAGTTCATCAGCGGGATTAGTAATCCGCGCGGGTCAAAATGCACGCCGAAAAGAGTCGCGGCTAACGGCGTTTGGCTTCCACTGGCCCGGCCAGGTCTGCCGGAGCAGCAGGGATCTCCTTCGGCACCGGCAGAGTCGCTTCGATGCCGGCGCCCGCCTTGCATCTGATCTCGAAGTTGCGGCCAACCTTGCGGATTCCCGAGCAGTTCCAGCGGGGAACGCGCCCGCCGAAGTTGTCGCGGATTCTGATCAGGCCATCTTTCCCCGCAACAATGCGGAACCAGGTGGTGGCGTTGTTTTCGCGGCGGGCGGAAACGCGGTGGCCGCCCTCGGCGCGCAAGTTCTCAAAGGACGCGTTGTGCCAGCGCCATGGGGTGGCCGGGAAGAGGCGGATGACGCCCGGGTCACCCGAGCCCGGATTGGCGCTCCAGCTTTGCAGCAGCATTTCGTGCACGGCCTGCATCGCGAGGAGATTGCCCTCAAGCATGAATGGCCGGTAGGTGAAGTCGCTGAAACCTGAGGCGGTCTGATCGCCGTTGGCGTGGAAGCCGTTGCGCAGCGTGAAGGCGTGCGTATAGATGTCCAGATTGCGAAGCGCGGCCTCGGCGTCGCCGACGCGGGCGCGCAGACAGGCCATCCAGGTGAAGCTATAGCCGCACCACGCGCGCGTGCCGGCCATGTCCCAATCCGCGAGGCTGGCGGCAATGATCTGCTGCTCGCGCGGGCCGCCGTCGGTAGTGATCAAATTGAACGGGTAGATGGCCATCAGGTTGGAGAGATGACGGTGGCTGCCGGGAAGTGGGGTGTCTGCGTCCAGCAGCAGCGTGCCGTCCGGTTTGGTGTGGAAATCCGCGAGTTGCTTCGCGGTCGCGGCCCAATCGGATGAAGCTCTCGTGTCGCCGAGAGCCGCGGCCATTTCCTCGAGCGCGAGGAAGAGCATTTTCATGCAGGCGAGGTCGTAGTTGCTGTTGGGCTTGAGGAAGGCGCGGCGCGTGTTGTCGAAGATCTCGGGCGAGCTGGAGAGTGGCAGCCGCAGGAGGCCATCGGCGTCGGGCTTCAGGAGCGCGCGCAGGCAGACGCCAATCTCGCGGCAGAACGGATAGGCCCCGTCGCGCAAGAAGGCGGTGTTGCTGGTGTGCCGCCAGTGCAGGTAAAAGAGGTGCGCGTTCCAGGCACCCATCGTGGGCGAGAGGCTGTATTGGCCCCAGCCGCCGAACGGTTGGCCGGCAAGGCTCATTACACCCGGCACCGCGGCGCCGGGAGCGTCGTAGAAGTCCCGCGCGAACTTGCGGGAGACGGGCAGGCGGTTCCAGAGGTAATCGAGAAAGCAGGCGCCTTCCTCGAAGTCGCCGGAAGTCCGGTAGGCAATGTAGGTCATCTGGGTGTTGAGGTCGTTGTGGTAATCGCCTTTCCACGGCGGGAGCGAACCGGCGTCCGCAGACCAGACGCCTTGTAAGGGCATCGGCGGCGCGCCGAGGCGCGAGGCGGCACCATAGAAGTAACGCACCAGAAAGTATTGCCGGAGGATGTCGGGCTCGGGGACAGCCAGGCTGGAATGCTGCCAAAAGCGGGCCCACCATGCCGTGTGCGGGACGACTAGTGTGTCATAGCCTTTGTGTAGTGCAGACTCGACGCGGGCGCGGGCGACAGTCAGCGGACTCTTGCCTTCGGCCGACGTCGCAACCGTCACCGCGACAAGCGTCGAATCGCCCACACGTTTCCAGCCGGCGCAGACGGCGTAAGCGAATCCTTCTGCCCCGGGCTGCTCGAACCAGCGCAGGTTGCCGGCTTGGCCGGGAGCGGCGGGTGGATAGTGCAGTTTTTGGACGGAGTCCGACGGGCGCAAGCGCAGGTCCTTCACCGCCGGACCTGGAATGCGAAGCATGGCAACCGGCTCAGCAATTTTCACGGCGTTGATAAACCCCCGGATCTCGCTGCCGCCTTTGAGCCGGGCGATGGCTTCCGCGCTGGCCAGGTTCAACTCGAAGGCCTCGAGCGACTGGGACGGCTCCAGCGCAATCTCCAGCCGGCCTGCCGGGAGCTTGGTGGGCGGGCCATCGTAGTCGTAGTTTGAGTCAAAGATGTCGTTGAAGTCAGCCATGCGGTTCTCTGCCACGAGACGCTGCATGGTGGCCCAAGTGAAACGGTCGCGGACTTGAAGCCAGCGCTTGGACGGGCGCTCGTCCCACAGGTCACCTCGGTCGAGCGAGAGCCGCAGGGTGTGGTCTTCGCCCCAGACCAGAGCGCCCAGCAGTCCATTGCCGAGCGGGATGGCCTCATCCCAGGTTTTGATAGGCGCCGGGAGCCTGGGGTTGAGGGACGCATCAGGCAGGGTTGCGGCTGCGAGCGAGAGCGGCAGGGCGACCGCGAGAAAAAGAAGTGGGCGGTTCAAACTTCAGCGTTTGTGTTCCGCCAACTGTTTTGCCAGGCGGAGGGCGGCCAGCATGCTGGAAGGGTTGGCCTTGCCCTGGCCGGCGATGTCGTAAGCCGTGCCGTGATCGGGCGAGGTGCGAATGAAGGGCAAGCCGAGCGTCCAATTCACGCCGCTCTCGAAGCCGATCATTTTCAGCGGCACTAAGCCCTGGTCGTGGTACATGGCTACTACGGCGTCGTAGTCGCCGCGAAAGGCGTGGTAAAACAAGGCATCGGCGCTGAGCGGGCCGACGACGTCTATCTGGCGACCGCGGGCCACCCGGACTGCCGGCGCGATGATGGTCTGCTCTTCGGTGCCCATTTCGCCACCTTCGCCGGCGTGGGGGTTGAGGCCACAAACGGCGACACAGGCGCGCAGGAGGCCGAGGTCGCTACAGGCCTGCGCGGCCAACTCAATCACCATCTCGATTTTGGCTTGCGTCAAGTGGTCGGAAACAAGCTTGAGCGGCAAGTGCGTCGTTGCCAACGCGACTCGCAGGCAGCGGCCACGGTCGTCCCGGCCAAGCAACATCATCGCTGTCCGGTCGGTGCCCGCGAGCTGCGAGAGGAATTCGGTCTGGCCGATGAAGGCCTGGCCGGCGCGCACGATCGCTTCCTTGTTCACCGGTGCGGTCACCAGCGCATCGAGCTCGTCGCGCAGACAGCGCTCGGCGCCTTCACGCACCCAGGCGACGGCGGCGCGCGCCGCGGCGGGCGATCCTTCCAACAGGTCAAGTGGCAAGACGTCTGGCAGCGGGTGGCAGAGGAAAATCCGTCCCGGCTTATCTTTGCTGGCGTAGTCCTGCAGGGGAAGCTTCAGGCCGAACTGCTCGTTGAGGCGGCGGGCGTGCGGCGCGTCGCCGATGAGGAGGTAACGTGTGTCGTCAGCGTTTGCTTCGACCGAAAGCGCCTTGAGTGTGACTTCGGGGCCAATGCCCGTGATGTCGCCCAGGGAAATGCCAATCCAGCCAGTCATTGTTGGTTGAGGGTTGAGGGCTGGCACCGGGGCGCCCTCAACCCTCAGCCAGCATCTTGCAACTCCCTAAAACACTCGCACAAAGGTCTTCTTCTTCAGCTTGTCAACCCATTGCTTTTCCAGGCGGTTTCGCTCTTGCGCCAGCAAGTCCTTTTCAATTTGCTCGCGCACCTCGGTCAGCGTCTTGAAACGCTGGGCGTGTTTGTCTTCGACCAGCATGAGATAGAATTCCATGGGCGGCGGCAGGTTGGTGAGGGCCGAGGCATTCTCGAACCGGCGCTCCTCGACCATGGTTTCCTTCTTCAAGGTAGTATCCGCCACGTAATGACGGCCGAGGGTCGGCGCACCCTTGTCATATTGGCAGACCCAGTAATCATCGCCGGCGGAACGGCTCAGCACCCCGCTCTGTTGTCCCGCTTGAAGCGAGGCCGCGGTATCCGCCAGGCCCTTGTTCAGACGAGCGATTTCCCACCAGCCTAGATCCCCGCCTTGATTGCGTTGCGACCCCTCGGAATGAATCGTCGCCATTTCGGTAAAGGTGGCCCCTTCCTTGAGCTTCGTCAGGATGTCCTCGGCGAGCTGCTCCGTTCTGGTTGCCTCATTCGCGCCCGGGCACTTCAGCACAATCATCCGCAGCTTGACTTCCTCCTGCATTTTGAATTCATCACGGTGCGCCAGGTAATACACCTCGACCCGGTGGGGCGAGGCGATGAGTTCGGAGGAGATGTTTTTGTGGCGCAACCAAGTAATGATAATCCGGTCGCGGATTTGCTGGCGATGCCGCTCCAGCGTGATGCCCTCCGCCTGCAAGGTTTGGATGAGGGACATGCGGTTGCCGCCGTAGCGGGTGCGGATTTCCTCGTCAACTTCCTGATCCACGTCCTTGTTGATTTCCTTGTCAAGAATGGCTTGCTGTTCGGGCTGGCTGAACGTGACTTTGAAATCATGCAGAATCAACTGCCGCTCGAGCAACTGCTGGAGGCTGTCATTCCGCGCGTCGGTCACTTTTTTGAGGTACACCTCCGGCTGGGTGCGGTACTGACGGGTGAGCATCTCCTGCGCGGGCAAGGTCATGATCTCCACTTCTGCAAACGTAACCACGGAATCATGCACCACCGCATTGATGCCGGTGATCAACTCGGGTGCGGCACGAAGGTCCGCCGTCGAGCCGATAACAGTCCCCGTGATCAGCAAAGTGCAGAATGCTCTCATCTGAAACCGGGCGCAGTGTAGAGGCTGTGCGGAGACGGGTCAAGCGCGGCAAGACGCCGCCGAAATAAAAGTTAACCTCCCCTCGGTTGGTTCTCAGCACTGCCGCGCTTCAGCCACACCGTCAGAATCCCAATATCTGACGGAGACACCCCCGAAATGCGGGAGGCCTGACCAAGCGTTGCGGGGCGAATCCTGGTCAGCTTCTGCCGCGCCTCGGTCCGCAAGCTTGGGACAGCCGCATAATCGAACTCTGCCGGAATCTGCTTGTCCTCGAGGGTCTTGCTTCGGGCAATCTCGTTTTCCTGGCGGGCGATATAGCCCGCGTACTTGCAAGCGATTTCGACCTGTGTAATTACATCGTCTGATAGATGTATATTAGTAGAAGTGATAGTATTATATCTTATTCCCGGCTGGCGGAGTAATTGGGCCAGTGTTTCTGAGCCGCGTCGCACCTGTCCGAGCCGGGCAATTTCCGCGTCTATGGCCTGCTGCTTTGCCTCGAACAGGCGGTAGTTACGCTCAGGCAACAGCCCGATTTCATATCCAATGCGGGACAGGCGGGCATCCGCGTTGTCTTGGCGCAACAGGAGGCGGTATTCCGCGCGCGAGGTAAACATTCTGTAGGGCTCGGTTGTGCCCTTAGTCACGAGGTCATCAATCAGGACCCCGATGTATGCCTGGTTGCGCTTCAGGATTAGCGGCTCGAGGTTTCGCACCCTGCGTGCCGCATTGATGCCAGCTATGAGGCCTTGTGCGGCTGCCTCTTCATAACCGGAGGTACCGTTGATCTGGCCTGCCAGATAGAGGTTCGTGCAGATCTTGGTCTCGAGCGATGGATAGAGCTGGGTTGGGAAGCAGAAGTCATACTCGATGGCGTAGGCCGGCCGCAGGATCTCCGCGCTCTCACAGCCGATGATGGTCCTCACCAACTCGACCTGAACCTCGAATGGCAAAGAAGTTGAGAAGCCGTTTACGTAAATCTCGTCAGTCTTAATGCCTTCAGGTTCGAGGAAGATCTGGTGGCGCTCCTTATCTGCGAACCTTACGATCTTATCTTCGATGGAGGGGCAATATCGGGGTCCAACACCTTGGATTATACCGGAGTAGAGAGGGGATTTGTGAAGATTGGCCTTGATGATGGTAGCTGTCGCTTCGGTGGTATAGGTGATGTGGCACGGCAGTTGACCGGCGATTCGCTCAAGGATCGATCCGGTTGGATAACTGGATGATTGTTCCACGTGGAACTTGCTTCCATGTGTTAGAGAGGTTGAGGTCGTGCTCTCAGCACCAGAGGTGTGTTCCACGTGGAACAATTCGTCTTTCCAATGGGTGAAGTATGGAATCGTGTCGTCCCCGGGTTGGACCTCGGTCTTGGAGAAATCAATCGAGCGCCGCAGCAGGCGCGGTGGGGTTCCTGTCTTGAGCCGACCGAGTTCCAGGCCGATTTCCATCAAGGAAGGCGAGACACCCATCGCCGCCGCCTCACCAGCACGGCCTCCAGCTTGTTGGTTCATCCCGATGTGAATGAGGCCTTTGAGAAATGTCCCGGTCGTGACGACCACGGTCCTTCCGAGGTATTGGACATCAAGCGTTGTCAGGACGCCATGTACTCGGCCGTCCTTATGGAGTAGTTCTGAGCATTGAGCCTGTCTGAGATCCAAATTAGGCTGTCTCTCGCAGACCCATTTCATTCGGAACTGGTATGCTTTCTTATCACACTGTGCGCGAGGTGCCCAAACGGCAGGACCCTTTTTTCGATTAAGCATGCGGAATTGCAAGCCGGTCATATCTGTCGCCTTACCCATTTCTCCACCCAGGGCGTCTATCTCTCTGGCAAGGTGGCCCTTAGCCAGTCCCCCAATGGCTGGATTGCATGACATCTGGCTGACAGTATCTGCGTTAATGGTTAGAAGCAGAGTCTGGCATCCCATTCGCGCTGCTGCCAGGGCGGCCTCGACCCCGGCGTGACCGGCACCCACCACTATTACTTCATATTGCTTGGGATAAACGAACATCTTGTTCTTTATACTCTGAACTGCTCTGCCAGCGGTCCTGCAATACTTATGGTCACTGGGCTCGAGTACGACCGTTGATGAAATGAGCATCGAGCGAGAGCGGAGCAAGACCTATGAATATAAGAGTATCTCATTTAATTGGATGAACGCCGGTGCACTTTTAGGCTACGCGTCCTTCCGTTGGCCCGCTTGAGCGTGCATGCAAGAACAGAGAATCCCTGTGCTAAGTGGCATTTGCGTGATGAAATCAGCACGTTTAGCTGTTCGTTATCGTTACCGGATACAGAATGGCACAATGAGCACGCGTTATCTATTGGGTAATAAATATATACGTAGTTCTAATACATGAGTTCTCTTTGAGCATACATTTTGGGGCTACAGGGCCCACCATGATCGGACGTTTGTCAATACGGCTGATGCTCAATTCCAGGCAATACATATAAAGGCGCCTGGAACGGTATCACAAGCTGGAACCCGAGGAAACAACAACAATACGGATTTGAGGAGAGTAGAGACAATCAGAGTCGAGTGGCTCCAAAGCACAACGCCGGGCTCGTGCGATGACCCACGACCCTGGGGCGTGAGACCGATCGGAGCAGCGAGCATGGCTATCAGGCCCCAGACGGCTGCTCTGGCCGGGGGGATTGAACCGCGATTTGCTATGCTAATGTGCCCGAGGTCCAGTGCAATACGACCTCGGCTGACAGCATGGTCAGATCAGCTAACCTGACGGACCATGTTCTGACTGCCGTAGGGATTCGAGACGCGGAGGGTACACTCGGGGTCATCCTGCCATTCCCCATCCACGATGAAGCGGTAGCCATGTTTTCCAGGCGGCAGCTCCACCGTTGCCACCCAGGTTCCGTCCTTGCCTTTCTGCATCGGAATACCGCGCTTTTGCCAGTGAGTAAAATCACCAACCAGCAAAACGCTCATGGCACCGGGTGCGGAGAAACGAAACGTCTGCTTCGTAGGAACTTCCATTTGCCTTGCCATACATTACTGTCCTTTCCAGAACTCGGGTTTCTTGCTCGGCAGCAGCGGCCTTGCCGAGGCACACCACCACCTTCTGGCCTTGCGCCGAGAGTTCAATCAACTTGAGGCCAGCCCCGTAATCTTTCCCTTTTCTGAAGTATGGCCTCTTTTCAGGTTGTTGTCAAGTGAGAAAGATGCCGCGCGCGCCTGTGCGTCAGGGCGGCTGACAAACTGTCGAATAAGAGTTTGGAGTGGTGGGGGTTAACAGATTTTTCTGACGCTCTTGGTCCGGATTTGCTGGACTGGGAGCATGTCCGTTCACCTTTGCAATGGCTCG
>Ga0074044_10002688_pt1 | contig 15472 bp, 17 predicted proteins | sample BogForMeECP23OM1_FD_94443 | JGI IMG/M metagenome (GOLD analysis project Ga0074044, IMG submission 94443) | Bog forest soil microbial communities from Calvert Island, British Columbia, Canada - Bog Forest MetaG ECP23OM1 | ecosystem: Environmental > Terrestrial > Soil > Wetlands ... | reverse complement strand
GCCCGAAGGGGTCCGAGCCCTCGAAGGGTACCTGTGCCTGCTCGCGGACCACGGGATGAACGCCTCGACGTTCGCGCTCAGGGTGGCCATCTCGACCCAATCCGACCTCATCAGCGCGGCCACAGCCGCGCTCGCGACACTGAAGGGGCCGCTCCACGGGGGCGCGCCGAGCCGCGTCTCCGAGATGTTGGACGCGATCGGCACGCCCGAGCGGGCCGACGAATGGATCTCGGATCGTCTCGCTCGCCGAGAGTTGCTCTTCGGGTTCGGACATCGGGCGTACAAGACGGAGGACCCGCGCGGCCTCGTACTCCACAAAATCGCCCGCTCCGTCGCCGACCCGGCCCGGTTCGAGCTCGCCGAGGCGGTCGAGCGAGCCGCGCTTGCTGCCTTGCGTCGTGCGCGACCCGAGGCTCGGCTGTTCACCAACGTGGAGTACTACAGCGCGGTCGTCCTCGAGGCGGTTGGCCTCCCCCGCGAGATGTTCACCCCGACGTTCGCCGTGGCCCGCACGGCGGGATGGACGGCGCATGCGCTCGAGCAGGCCGCCGACAATCGGCTCATCCGGCCCGATGTCGAGTACATCGGACCGGCGAAAGGCCGGGAGTGGCCGAGGCCCGTCGCCCCCGCGTAGGCGAACGACGCCCTACGGTTGGCCCTTCTCGCCGTTGCTGTTGGAGTCGACCACCTTGAAGTCGGCGTCGACGGGGCCCGTGCCGCCCGCCGGGGGAGTTTCTGAAGTCCCGCCGCTCGGAGGAGCCTCGGCATGCCCCGCGTCCGGCGGGGTCGCGGACTGGTAGAGCTTCTGGGCCACCGCATGCAACGCTTTCGTGAGTTCGTCGGTCTGGTCCCGGATCTCCCGGAGCGTGGCGTCGCTCTTGCCGATGACCGCTCGCAGCGCCTTCACCTTCTCCCGAAGACCGTCGGCTTCCGTTGGGGAGATCTTCTCCTTCTGGTCGGTGACGACCCGCTCGGCCTCGTACGCGAGGGACTCGGCCGCGTTCCGAGCCTGGATGAGCTCGGCGCGCTCGCGGTCCTTCTCGGCGAACTCCTCGGCCTGGTGGACCATCTTGGCGACTTCGTCCTTCGAGAGCTTGTTGGACGCGGTGATCGTGATCCCCTGCTTTCGGCCCGAGGCGAGGTCCTTCGCGGAGACGTTGAGGATGCCGTTCGCGTCGATGTCGAACGAAACCTCGACCTGCGGGATCCCGCGCGGCGCCGGGGGAATCCCTGTGAGGAGGAAGCTCCCGAGGGGGACGTTGTCGGCCGCGATCGGTCGTTCGCCCTGGTAGACCTTGATCTCGACCGTTGATTGGCTGTCGGCGGCGGTCGTGAAGATCTGGCTCTTGTGGGTGGGGATGGTCGTGTTCCGCTCAATCAGATGTGACGCGACCCCGCCCAGGGTCTCGACCCCGAGCGAAAGGGGCGTGACATCGAGCAGGACGACGTCCTTCACTTCGCCGGCGAGCACGCCGCCCTGGACCGCCGCGCCCGTGGCGACGCATTCCATCGGGTCGACCCCGTGCTCGATCGGACGGCCGATGTTCTGTTCGAGGAACTTCTGGACAATCGGCATCCGGGTCGGACCGCCGACCAATACGACGCGGCTGATCTGGTCCTTTGCGATCTTGGCGTCCTTGATCGCCTGCTCGACCGGCGCCCGGCATCGGTCCACGATTGGGCGGACGAGCTCCTCGAGCTTGGCCCGGCTGAGGGGCAGGGCGAGGTGCTTCGGTCCTTCGTGTGTGGCCGTGAGGAACGGGAGGTTGATCTGGGTCTCCATGGTCGAGGAGAGCTCGATCTTCGCCTTCTCGGCTGCGTCGCGCACCCGCTGCATCGCCATCTTGTCGGAGCGGATGTTGACGCCGGACTCCTTCTGGAATTCCGCCGCGATCCACTCGGTGACCGCGTTATCCATGTCGGTGCCACCGAGCTGCGTGTCGCCGCTCGTCGACATGACCTCGAAGACTCCCTCTCCGAAGTCCATCAGCGTGACATCGAGGGTTCCGCCGCCCAGGTCGAAGACGAGGATCTTCTGATTCTTCCCGGCCTTGTCGAGGCCGTAGGCGAGGGACGCCGCCGTCGGTTCGTTGATGATCCGGATGACTTCGAGGCCCGCGATCGCGCCCGCGTCCTTCGTCGCCTGCCGCTGGTTGTCGTTGAAGTAGGCGGGAACGGTGATCACGGCCTTCTCGACCTTGTCGCCGAGGAACGCTTCCGCGTCTCGCTTGATCTTCTGAAGCAGGAACGCCGACAGTTGCTGCGGTGTGTACTTCTTTCCGTGGAGGGTGTACTGGTAGTCCGTTCCCATCTTTCGCTTGAAGGCGGTGACGGTTCCCTCGGGGTTGGAGATCGCTTGGCGCCGAGCAGGTTCCCCGACGACCAATTGCCCGTCCTTGGTGAATGCGACGTACGACGGGAACGCCTTTCCTCCCCCCACCGTGGTCCCTTCCGAGCTCGGAATGATGACCGGACGGCCACCTTCGAGCACGGCCGCTGCTGAGTTGCTGGTCCCGAGGTCAATCCCTATGATCTTCGACATGGTTGTGATGTCGGGGACCCCGCGACAACGCCGCAGGAACCCCGTCTTCCTTCGCGATAAGTAAGAAAGCGCTCATATAAAAAGACACATGTACTGTCTTGCCAGGGACTCAGTCCCGTCGAGAGGGCGGGTCTTTGCCTCCTCCGACATTCTCCTCCTGCGGGAGTTATCGGCGCTTGCGCTCCTTCTTACGAGGAATCTCGGAGTAGATCTCGATCAGGTATTGGTCCGGATCACGTAGGTGGATCGTTCGAAGCCCCCATTCGGGCCGATTTGTCGGGCCCCGCCAGAGACGAACCTTTCGCCTTCGGAGTCGAGTCGCGACCCGATCGACATCGTCCACCTCGAAGACCAGGGTGGACCGCCCCACGTTCTTCTCCGCGTACCGACCGGGAGCGAGGCCGACGGCGGAGGCCATCAGCTTTCGGTCAAAGAGGGAAAGGAGGGGCTGGCCCTTCCACTCGAACTCGCCGTACGGGGGCTCGCCATGCCCTTTCACCGGAGTGAGTCCGAGGCGGTCACGGTAGAAGTGGTAGGACTTACGAAAATCGCGGACCAGGAGCCGCACGCGGGAGAACTCGAGCCCGGTCGACGGGGAACGAACCATGATCGGCCACGGTTCGTCGCTACATTAGAGCGGGGGAGTCGGAATCGGTTACGCGATTTCGCCGGGCGAGGGGAGCGGCGGCCGGGAAGGGCTTCAGGCTCCCGACGGGACGACCCGGCGGGGCGCCGTGGCCAGGATGGCGATCGAGGTATGGGAAACCCTCGGGGGCCGGTGGGAAGCGGGAACGCCCACCTGCAACCGTGTGCCGGTAAGTGCCACGGTCTCCGGTTCCACGCTGCGGTTGATCGTTACTTCGTTGATGATGATCAGCATCTCAAGGGACATCGCCAGATTCGACGTGATCCGCTGGGCCGCGACGGCGACCTTGCGGTTCCCGACACGTCGGGCAATGAGCTGCCCGAGGTCGGCTCCCTTCGGGAGTGTCTGGCCGATTTCGTTCAAGTTTGAGTTCGCCTCTACGACGGAAAGATGGCCGAACGCCTCCATGGTTTGGGTGAGGAGGAGGTCGAGCCGCTCGAGCCGGGTCACCAGCTCGTCCATGACACGTCGAGGCATTCTTCGCAGTCCCGGCAGGTTTTCTTGAAGGTCCTTTCCGATCTCGTGGATCAGGTCGCCGGTGACTTCGAGTACTTTGGCCACCAGCCGGTCTCCGATCTGGTAGTGATGACTCTCGACGTCAATGTTCCGCGCGATCCGGGGGTTGTCGGAGGAGAGAAGAAGCTGCCGGACCATCAACAGGTACAGTCGGTCGATCTCCTCTTCGAGGTTCTCGATCTGCCAAAGTTCCCGGGAGTCGTCCTGTGTGAGGGCCGCGTGACAGACCTTGAGTTCGGCCCGCAGCAACTGCACGACCCGGTGAAGGAGGCGGGGGAGCTCGTGCTTACCTGGGTCGATGAAATTCTGAATCTCAACGGTGGCCGGGCTCTCGGCCACGACCGTCATTCCGAGCGTTCGGTCGACCACCTGACGAATCTCCTTCCTCTGCTCGAGGGTGAGACCGTGGCGCGCCGAGACGATCACTTGGTCCTGGCCGGTGATATAGCTCCCGACCAGCAGTCGGCCGAGCAGATTCGGCGGGGCCCCCGTCATATCGATTCGCAAAACCTTCTGGGGCCGACCGTCGGGCAGGCCGGGCTCTAGGCGCCCCTCCCCCAGCTCGTGGGCCGTATAGACCACGGCTGGGGGGAGGGGTGGGTCGGAGGGGGCGAGGCGTCGTTTCGCTACCATCTCCGACTCCGGGGTCTCTCGATCCCTTCGTTCGTCCTTCCGACTTACGGCGCCGACGTAAGGTGGGCCGGCAGCGTGCTGTCCAGGTAGAACATCGCTGCGATGCCCGCGAGCGCCATCATCGCCACGAAGATGAGCAACGTGGTGCTGATGTAGATCGGCAGGTGGAAGGTCGTGGTCACGGTTGCGTTCGGGCTGTCCGAGGACTCCACCGGGACAATCGGTTGGACCGCTCGGCTCGCACCCTGAATCGACGGGCGCCGGCTGGGGGTCGCCGAGTACGAGGGCTTCGCGAAGACCGAGCTCTCGGGGTGGGCCAGGTAGTGGTCGGTGATGATCGTTGCGGGGAACGAGAGGATCGCGGCCAGACCGAATGCTCCGTAGAGCATGAAGGTCTGGAGCGGCTCCTTCGTCATGTGCAAGATGTAGCCGTTCCACCCGTAGCAGATCGTGATGCCGCCCGCGACGAGCGCGAAAATACCGGCATACTGGAGCTTCGAGGAGGTGGCCATCGAGACGGCGAGGACCACGAGCGTGACCCCGAACAGGAGGAAGACATCCGTGAACAGGATGTTGTAGCTCCCGGGAAGTGGCCAAGCCTCTTCCGCCCACACGGAAAGCGCTGTTGCAATCACGCCGACGCTACCGAGGGGAATGGCACCGGCCTTGAGCGCGCTCTTCACTCCGGCGGCGTCGTTGTGACGCATCGACAGGAGTACCGCTACGCCCACGTAGCCCACGATGACCGCGGCTACGATTAGCAGAGCTTCTTGGAACGCCAGGAAGTCGATGAATGCCATGGTTACCACTTCCCCTGCGTCTTTCGGTCCGCGACCTGCGAGGGTCGCTTCTCGATCTCCGCACGTTGCGCCAAATCGGGCACCCGTGCCTTTCGTCGCCAGTCGGCTCTGTCGAACACTCGGAATCCTTGTCCTGGTCGCATGTGACGCCTCTGGAGGGGAGAAGGGCCGGGGGGGTGATGCGGGTACGGTCACGGCCGTAAGGAGAGTAAGGAGACCCGCGGGGGGGTCCCGGTCGCACGAGGGCGTCCGGGCAGACCGTTAATGACCCCGAGACGATGCGGTCGCGATGCCCCGGGCTCGGAAGGAACCGCCGGAGACCCCGGCCGCCCCCGGATTCACCCGGCGAGTGCAGCGAACCGGCTCCTCGTCCCTCTCGATCACCCTCCCGAAGGCCTGGACCGATTCGATGAACCTCGACACGGGCGACACTCTCCGATTTCGCGACATTGGAGGGGGGCGTCTCGAGATCAGCCCGGCGAACGCGGAGACCCCGTCGGACCGACGCCAGAAGCTCCTGCGGATCGATGCGAGCGGCGCGCCTCCGAAGCTTCTGGCCCGCCTGCTCATCGGGGCCTACATTACCGGTCAGGACCAGATCGTCGTGACCGCGCGCTCCGGCCTGACTTCCGAACAGCGGCAGGAGGTTCGAAGCACCGTCGCCCACGTCCTCGGGATGACGGTCGTCGAGGAGGATTCGGGGGCGGTCGAGGTGCAGAACTTCGTCGACCCGGGGCGCTACCAGTTCCACCGCCTCATGAGCCAAGTCGTGCGAATGCTGCGGACCGAACTCGAGACCTGCCGATCGGTCCTGACCGGCGGGAACCGCACCGCCCTCCAGCAGCTCGGACCGATGGAGGACGAGATCGACCGATTCTACCTGTTGATGGTGCGTCAACTGCTGCTCTCCTCCGACGATTTCCAGGTCGCGCGCGACATCGGGGTGGAGAGCCACCACTACCAGATCGGCTACCGACTGCTTGCGAAGGTCCTCGAGGTCACCGGAGACCTGATCTCGGGGGTGGGCCGCGAGCTCGGCGACAATCTGCCGGGACTCCAGCGCTTGCCGAAGGCGGCCGTCGCCGACCTGGTCACGCTGATCGAGCGAGTCGAGAGCCTGCTCGAACGGACGATGGATGCCTTCGGCCGGCTCTCGGTGGTGGACGCGAACGCGAACCTAAACGAGATCGACCGAGTCCTCCCGGCCGATTACAAGCTCGGGGACGCGCTCGCTCGTCGTATCTCCGACCGTCGACTTGCGGTGGCCGCCCAGCGCGTCGTCTCGAACCTTCTCATGGCGCTGGAGATGCTGGTGATCATCAACGAGGTCACGATCAACCGCAGCGTGGAACCCGAGACGGTCGCGAAGACCGACCGCCAAGTCGCGATGCACTCCCGCGAACCCGCAGAACGCTAAACCGGACCCGCCGTCGCCGATGGAGTCGCCCGCGCGAAACGGCAGGGGGATGTAATGAGGGGGCCGGTTCCTTCCTACGGGGATCAACCATGACCGGCTCCTGCCCCGACTGTGGCACTTCGATGGATTTCGACGAACGCGAGGTGCACCTCCGCACCGGAACCTGTCCGTCGTGCTCGAAGGAGTTCGCGTTCGTCGAAGGCACGACCGTCTCCTCTCGTCTGGCCCGGGGTCCTTCAGGGGCTACGTCCCCTGCCGAGCCTGGCGCGGTCGCGATCGCGGGAGTCGAAGGCGGGCCCGAGTGCGAAGAATGCGGAGCCCCTCTCGCGTTCCGAGAAGGCAAGAACGGTTCGCTTGAGGCGGTCTGCGCCGATTGTGAGATTACCACCGTCTTCGTCCCCCAGCGAGAAGCGCCGAAGCTCGAGCGGGAGCCGAAGTTTGAGCGGGAACGGGAACGGCCCGAGAGGTTTGACGCGGAAGCCCCTCGCGGTCGACCGTGCCGGAAATGCGGGGCCACCCTACGGTTCTCGACGGGCGACGACGGGATGCTCGTGGGCGAATGCGAATCGTGCGGAAACCGGTTCACCTTGCCACCCCGCAGTGACAGCGGCGGTGGTCGCGGCGATCGAGGAGGACCGCGTTATGGACGTCGCGAGTTCCGGCCCTCGTCCGGGGGTCGACCTCCTTATCGGGGCCGTGGCGGCTACGGAGCCGGACGGCCGTCCCGAAGTTTTGACCGCCGCGGGCCCCCCCGCTCCGACGATGACGACGACCGCCGGAAGCGCCGGCGCCGGGAAGAATAAGTCCCGTCCGCCGCCGGGACCTGCGGACCCCTCGCGGGTTCTTCGCCGTGCTCCAATCTCGGGCGACTCCCGCCAACCCCGGCCCGCAAGTCTTCCGAGCCCTAGCGGGGCGCCAGCGCGTGCCGGGGTTGGTACAACCCCACTTCGCCCCCGCCCGGCAGCTTGATGTTCGTGATCGTACCCCAATCCCGCTCTACGGGAGTCGAGAACCGGACCTTCTTCTGTTGGAGAATCTTGAGCGTCGCCTTGAGGTCAACGCACAGCAGATAGAGCTCGTGCGAGCCATTCTCCGCCGCCGGGTGGATCGCTACCTCGGCGGGCGGTAGCGCGAAGATCAGCCAGCCCTCGCCCGCGTCAACGTGCGGGAATTTCAGGACGTCTCGGAAGAACTCGCGATCCGCTTCCGCATCCTTGCTGAAGAGGACGAAGTGGGCTCCGCTTATCATGGGGCTCCCGGGAAGTAATGCCGTCCGTACTTACGGGGGAAGGGCCGCCGGTGGGTGCAACGGGGCTTGCACCGACCGTCGGCGGGGAAACAATCCCCGCCGGCGCCGTCCATGTCGCCCTTCAGACGTAAACTGCGTCAGTGTAGCAGTAGTACCTGCCGTACTGGGCGATGTACGTGGTGGGCTTACCGCACTTCGGGCAAACGGGAGTCGCCGGAACTGGCGCGGGTGCCATCGGGGGAGCTGCGGCAGGAGCCATGACGGGCGCAGCCTGCGGAGGCGCGGGAGCCATCGCGGAGGGAGCCGCCTGCTTCCGAGCGGCAAGCATGGGGAACACCATTACCCGAAGCAGCCAGCCCAGAATCGTGAGGAAGATACCGACTCCCGTCCATACGAAGAACGATTGCAAATCATTCGCGTAATTTGTCTCCGAGGGCGGGGTGGCCGTCAGTTGGCCGATAGCCGCGTCCCCTTCGAGAAAACCGACCAAGATGAGTATGGCTCCGACCAGGATGATGACGAAGCCGATCAGATCCCAGAGGGTCATTCCCCCGGGAAGTTTCACGGGGGTCGGTGCCGGCTGCGCCGGGGCGTAAGCCACTGGGTACGCCGAGGGCGGTGGAGGTGGGGCTGTAGGACCTGACATACAACGGCCCCATTTCGTCCACCTATACGAACTTATTCATCACCCAAGCGCGGAGGCCGAACCCGGTCCCTGTCCGTGTGATTCTAGGAGGTGGCGCTCGTGCATCGAGTCATTCCGGCACGGGCCGCGAATCGATAGGAGGTTCCTAGGTGAGCCGGTCTCCCTCGCAATCCGGGACAGGGGAACTATAAGTCCCGAATGATCCGGTCGATCTCCCTCGCCGCCTTCTCCAACTCTTCGGCCGCCTTCCGGGTTGCGCGTTTGACCGAGGCGGGTGGATTTCTCGCAGCGCCGGCGGCCTTGTCGACCACCCGCTGGGAAAGAGTGGCGGCCGCCGCTGCTAGCTCTTTGGCGGCCTTCTTCGTCTCGGAGACGAAATGCTCGATCGAATCGGAGCCGGACGAGGGCGTCGGCCTGCGAGCCATCGCGTTGAAGCCGCACGCGGGGCAGGTCGGGCTGCCTGACGGAATCTCCTTCCCGCACTGCTGGCAGTACATGGCCGGTCCTCAGGAGGCGACTGCGATCCACGCACATCAAGGCCTCGGTGGGTGCAATTCGTCCCGCGTCCGGCCGACGTCACGCACGCTTCTCGCGGTCGGTCGGCCCCCCCAATGCCTTCATCTATCGGAACCCCTCGTCGGAGAGAGGCGAACCCGAATGTCGAGTGCGATGGATCCAGAGACCGTGATGAAGCAGCTCGGGGCGGTTCCTCTATTCTCCGGCCTCAGCAAGAAGCTCCTTCACACCCTCGCCGCCACGGCGGCCGACCGGAGCTACACGCCGGGGGACGTCATCGTCCGCCAGGACGAGAAGGCGATCCGGTTCTACCTTGTTGTCGAGGGAAAGGTGAACGTGGAAAGGTCCGGCAAGATCGTCGCGACCCTCGGTCCCGGCCAGTTCTTTGGGGAGATGGCCCTCCTCGACGAGGAGCCCCGGACCGCGAGCGTGAAGGCGGCCACCGCAGCGCGATGCTTGGTCCTCTACTCGTGGGAGTTCTGGTCGTCCGTCGGCAAGGACCCCGAGGCGATGCGGTCGCTTCTGAGGGAAACTGTGCGGAGACTCCGAGGGTCGGTTCCCGCTCCCGAGGATTGACCCACCATCCGAACCGGGTTCGGGCCTACATCTTCGCCGGCTGGTAGAGGCCGACGACGTTCCCTTCGCTGTCCTTGAAGTAGGCCGTGAATCCCATGTTGCCTCCGACGGATTGCCTTTCTCGGATGATCTTTCCGCCGTTCTTTTCGATCTTCTTTACGGCTGCGCCGATGTCGTCCACTATGATCGTCACGACGGGGTGCTCCAGCGGGCCCCCCCGCTGTCCAATGCCACCACCGATGTATCCGGCTTCCTTGGGCATGCCCTTGTCGTCAGTAGCGCCGGTGGCCACCATCGTGTAGTCCATGTCGGGCATTCGGGTCATCTTCCAACCGAATGTGGCCGAGTAGAACTTGCGCGCTCGTTCGGTGTTGTCCGCAGGTATCTCAAAGTGGCCGACTTCGCCGCTCATGGGGTTCTCGGTTTGGGGAAGAATTCGGTCGTTAAAGGAATTCGGAGGGGTGATGAAACACTCCTCGACCTCAGCTCCGGAATGCGCTCAACCCTGATGCTAGACGCGGCGGCCAGGGTTCTGCCGGCGGGCGACAACGCTCTAACATAGAATCCCCTACCGGTGGTGGAGTATGGCAGAGGATCAATCTTCCACTCTTTGCCCAAACTGCAGGCATTCCGTCCCGGTCGAGATCGATTGGAGGCTCGTCCAATGCCCCAACTGCGGTCACGTCATTATTCGGATGGAAACGGACCCGACCTACGACTGAAGGTCCGATCCGCTCACCGCGGCCCGACACGATGGTCGATCGCGATTCCTTCGCGGACCGCCCCGGAGACCGTGCAGAAATCGACGAAGATCTCCACACAATGATCGAAGCGGCTCCGGTCCGCCTCGTCCACCGGCTGGGTGGCGATTTCCACCGCGAGGCGGCGGACGCGACGTCGATCTTTCTCGTTCAGAGCGACGGTCGCTCGAACGGTCGTATGCAGCGGAGTCACCCGGACATGAGCGCGTTCGAGCGTGCTGAGCAAGGTTGAGCTCATGCAATGTCCGACCGCCATTGCGAGCGACTGTACGGGGTTGGGTCCCGCATCTGCTCCTATCGGGGGAGGTTCGTCCACCGTCAGTCCGGGGAACGGCGCGTCCACGAAGGTCACGGTGAATCGGTACTTCTCGACCTGCTCAAGCTCGGTATGGGCGTCCGGAGCCGACATGGGACGGACACTCCTGGGTGGATACTTGAATCCGGCGAACGGGCCCGTGGATCGGTCCCGAAACCCCTTACCCGTAGGCGTATTCGACGACCGAACGATTATGGGTCCTGCCGAGATGGACGAGGGGGAAGAATCGACGCGATGACGTCGGTCTTGCCCGGAGGTGAATTCGATGGCGAGCGGGTCGAGAACTCCCCCGGGTGTACCGGTGGTCGACGGCGTGGGTCGGATCCCCGGATTTGTGAACAGCTACACGTACCGGGACGGGGACGAGACGTACCTCATTGACACCGGATTTTCCCGAAAGGCGAAACTGATCGTGCGGGCCTTTCGGACCGCCGACCAGCCTCTTTCTTCTGTGGGCAAGGTGCTCCTCACCCACCATCATGTGGACCACATGGGAGGTGCGGCGTACCTCCTTCAAAACACGCCGGCATCTCTTGCCTGCCATATCGATGACGCACCGTACGTCGACGGTCGCACGAAGACCCCACTGCCGCTACTGATGCGCCTCTTCATGAGAATCCATCCGGCGCCCGTCGCGATGCCCTTGAAGGACGGCGACCGGATCGGTTCGTTGGTCGTCGTCCACGCCCCCGGTCATACTCCGGGAGAGGTCGTCTTCTATGATCCGACTCGGAAGATTCTCTTCTCGGGGGACGCGGCCGTGGAGCGGAATGGTCAGCTCACTTTGCCCGCTCCCAAGTTCGCGAGCAGCTTGGAACAAGCGGTGGGGTCGCTCGCCCGGCTCCGTAAGCTCGATGCGGAAGTGCTGTTACCCGGCCATGGGGTTCCGGTTACCAAGAACATTCCCTCGCTGCTCGATGATCTGATCCGTCGGGCACCCGCCGAATTCCTGCGGCGAGCGGCCCAGTAGGACGCGGGCGAAATTCACAACGGGGAAGCGATCGACTTAGCCACGGCCGTCGGCCGCGGCCCCGTGCCCCCTTGCCCGGCCCCTCGGTGGGGTGGTCGAGCGACTGCCGATAGTTCGCGAATGGGGCGATCGTCCCACGCAGCGCTAACCTCTCTCGTTGCGCCAGAGGTAAGTCTGCCCAGCGTCTTAGGACAGAGCGCCCGGATGGAGGAGCACGTGGGCCGGAACGTCATCGTTGTGGACGGCCGCGTCGTGGAAGTTCCCGCGCACCGTTCGGTCGGTTTTCCTCCCCTCGAGGGCTCGGTTGCCTGGTGGGAGGCCCTCGCGCTCCTGGGGGGATTGTTCGTCGCCTTAGGCGCGTTCGTCGCGGCTGACTGGGGCTCCGCTACCGCGATCGCTGGGGTTCTGCTATTCTTTGCTGCCGCCATTCTTGCCGGAGCCGACCGTTACGAATTCGCAACCGCTCTTGGCGTGGCCGCGGTCATCTGGACCTCGGCCGGCATCTCCGTCTACCTCGGGGCGGACCCCTCTCTGCTCGGCTCCTTCCTCGGGTTCGTCATCGCCGGCACGGTCGCCCTCGTGACGGGCGGATTCCGAACTCTCCGGAGCGTGAGGAGCCCGCCGAGAATCCGGTGAGAACCGCTACTTGGGCCAGAGGCTGCGGAGAGCGGGTTGGAGTTGGTAGAGGACGTTCAGGTCGGAGGCCGTCAATCGGATGTCTCTTCCCTCCTCCAAGTAGGGGGTCCGAGACCGAAAACCCTCGAATCCCATTCGTGTGGCCAGCGTGCGATTCTCCCAGGCGGCCATCCCCTGGGACCGGATCGAATCCGTCGGACGTACTCCCGTGTTCGGCAGGCCATCGGGCCTCCCGGCTTCCGTCGCCAGCATTCGCGGAAGGAGGATTCGTGTCTCCACGTAGACCCCGAAGGCCTTCCACCGCTCGTCCACCGCCGTGACGACTCCGGAGCCGACCCAGGCGGCCCCTCGCTCCCGCGTTTGGAGGAAGAGGACCGGCTGGCCGGGAGTCTTGCCAATCGTTCGAGCGTCGTCCCATAGACGGACGGTTCCGGGGCGAAGCATCGAGCGCAAGTGCTCGTCCGGAAAGCCGACGAACACCCAACCCTCCACCTGGTTCGCCATCATCCGTACGGACCCGATGGGTGACTCCGACCGTGCCGCATCCTTGGGAGACGCCCGACGGGAGGTTACTCCGTCGCGGGCGGCCGCACCGGATTTCCGCAGACGTCACAGAACTTGGCGTGGAAGCGGTTCGGCCCGCCGCAACGTGGGCAGGGAGCTCCCAAGGCTTGGTAGCGAAGCGTGAGAAGGGCCCCCTCGAGGAGCCCGATGGCACCAAGGGCGAGATACCAGCCGACGGCCGGATACCAATTCAGATTGGTCTCGGCACACGTCCCGCCGCTGCAGCCGATCCCGCTCGCGTGGCCGAACAGGCTGTTGCACGGAGTGAGCGAAGTAGTGAATCCCGCGCACGCACCGCTATCGCTGAGCGCTGCGCCCTGGAAGGCCGCCATCGTCAGGATGGTGACGGCGCCGATGATGATCGCGGCCAACGTTAGAGTGACCAGCAGCAACTGGGCGCGTCGTATGCGCAGACTTCCCGCCGCGGACGATCCCATGACGACCAGTCCCCCGAAGGCCAGCACGGCCATGGCGGCCATGCCGCCGAGGAGCCCAAGATAGAGGCCCGCCAGCAGGTCCGTTCCATTCCCCGCGCCGTACGTGGTCCCTACGGAGGTGCAATCGGAGTAGTGGGCGGTCAGAAACGTGGAACAGGAGGCGATGTATCCTCCCGGTCCGGGCGTGAAGGCCACCTGAAAGGTGGTGATGATGGTGGGGCCCGGTACCGTTCCGGTTTCTACATACCAAGGCGTAAGGGCCGAAAAGGCGCCCAAGATCGCGGCCACGGCGAGGAGGACGACGAGGAGGTGGATCCCGAAGGGTGTCCGGCCGAACGAGAGCGCGGTAGCGGTCGGCGGCTTTGACACCCGATCCTGGCTCATTCTCTGAGAGACGGGTTCCGGCGGCTGACCTGCCATCGGCGTCGACCCGCTCCTCCTACGCCCGGCGGAGAACATGTTGGTATTTCATTGACAGTCCGTCAGGAACCGACCGAATTGCGGCACGAGAGTCCATCTTACGGGAGCGAACGCGGCCACCTCTAGATATGCACTTGCGGTGGCGCCCGGCCGGTTTTTCGCCCGGGGCGAGGTCGCACGGTACCCGCCCCGCGGGAGCGACTTACCTTTAGCCTCCACCGTGCTCCACTAATACAGGTGTTCGACGCCGAGGGAAGCCGAGTTGACGACTGAGTGCGAAACTTCCGGCTGCATGCACCAGAAGCGGTTGCACGGGTCGGATGGCCATTGTCGCGCCTGCGGATGCACCGGTTACACGCGGACCGGGCCGGGCCACCAAACAAAGGCGGCGAGAAAACAAGTCGCGCAAGCCCTCCGAAAGTGGTGACCTGATTTTCCCTTCGACACTCCCCACCAAATCCGATCTGGGCGCATCCGACTCCCGGCAATTCCGCTCGAGAGGAGAGACCCACCTCGCCGAGAGATGATCGAAAAGTCGGCTTCCTTCGCGCTTCGAAGGTTCCCGGGCCCCTCAAGTCTTCGTTTGTCCACAGAGGTCAAGGCAGGGTGCTAGTCGAAATTCCCGACATGTCTGGCCCTGGGGCGGCTAACGGACACCGTATTCGCGGGCGAAATCGGAAGTTGGATAACCCCCTGCCTCTCTCGCCGTTGGGACCAGGTCTATGTCAGCTCCTCGAGGTCTTGGGCGAATCTGCGCTGTGCTAGTCGTGCTGACTACTCTTCTGGGCACCGCGGTTGCCGCAAGCTCCGCCCTTTCGAGCCCTTCCTTGTCGGCCAGCCCCGCTCGCGGCCATGCGGTCAGTGCGCCTGAGGTCGGCAGCGGCACGCACGGGTCGAGCGAATCCGCCCCATCCCACGGAGGAGGTCCGGCAGTCCACGCCGCCAGTGGGACGTCCGTCATCGACACGCTGGTACTCGCGAACAACACCCTCGTTCCGGGGAATTACCTTCCCTCCACGTACCAAACCGGCCCCGGTCACTATAGCCCCCGCAACATGGTATTGGACACGAGCAAAAACCAGATCTGGGTTGATGAGGCGAACAACACGAGCGTGATTTCGGCCGCCACCAACAAGGTGGTCGCCAAAACCCCCACCGGGAACGTGTCTCCGGCTGAGCTAGCATACGACAGCGTCCAAGGCTTGGTGTACCAAGCCAATTTTGCGACGTACGTACCCCTGACCCTGGATTTAGGGAACGTAACGGCCTTTTCCGACTCGACGTACAAAAGTGTGCTGACCCAATCCTTGTGGATCTTCCCGAGCGCAATCGCCTACGATAGCGGGACCCACCAGATCTTCGTGGCCGACGGGGGCACCGGGAATGTCACGGTGCTGAACGCCGCGACGGGTGCTTTCGTGACGAATATCACTGCCGGCTTAGTGTCGATCGGGGGAGACGACGGCCCCTCGGTCTACGACCCGGTGAACTCGGAGCTCTATTTTGCGGACGACCTAGGAACCAACATCACGGTGATCTCGGACAAGAACGACACGGCCTGGAAATCCATTCAGGTGGGCGCGGAACCGTTCTACATGGCCTACGATAGCGGGAAGGGGGAAATCTTCGTCTCGGACGCCGGCAACTCCACCATCAGCGTGATCAACACGACCACCAACAAAGTGGTCGCGAGCATCCCCATCAGCGAGAGTCCATCCCTCCAGATTCCGGGGGCGCTCGCGTATGATCAGGCGACGAACCAGGTGTTCGTCCTTGACGACGTCGCCGACGGCGACGATCTGAGCGTGATTTCGGATTCCAACAACG